>Ga0208019_1001352_pt1 | contig 13003 bp, 30 predicted proteins | sample CB_VirMetaG_5_FD_184540 | JGI IMG/M metagenome (GOLD analysis project Ga0208019, IMG submission 184540) | Freshwater to marine saline gradient viral communities from Chesapeake Bay - CB_1508_1D Viral MetaG (SPAdes) (version 4) | ecosystem: Environmental > Aquatic > Marine > Coastal | place: USA...
CGCCCTAGTCCTTCTTCAACCGCTTGCTGATCGCCCTAGCCTTCGCCCTAGCATCAGCCTTGCTGCTCGCACCCCAAGCCTGCAATGAAAGAAGAAGTCTAGTAGGCTTCCCCTTCTCATCACGCTCAGGTCCAGCCATGCTCCCCATCCTAGCCAAGAAACTCGCTCGCCTAGGATTATCACCACTCTTCACAGGAGGCTTCAAATCCGATCCCGGATTCTCACGCTCATAACTCCGACGACCAGCCTCATTCAGACCGCCGCTCGGAGCCTTCCCTTCCTTCCTCTGCCACGCCGGACTCTTTGACATAGCCACTACCCTTCAACTTCGCCTTGGCAACCCGAGTGTCACTCTTCACAGCAACCTCAGGAACCTTCTCGCCAAACCTTCCCACAGCACATACCCCTCACCAAAAGACACCAGCAACGCACAAAGGAGAGAACCTTGGAGGGAAAAAATACGAGGGAGAGGGTATTACAGCAAGACACACCTCGGTTTTCCCCCTCCCCCCTCTCTCCTACAGCCACCGTCTCTCAATCACCCTAGGTCAATAGAGACTCTTATGTCAGCAGCCACTTGCATCTGGTGTCTCTCTATCGGCTTGAACCCAGCGCGATCGAGGATGTCTTTAGCAGCTTCCAGTTGAACATACTCACTCTTTGCACCCTGAGCGAGAGTCATAACCTTGTGAGCAGCGTAAACAGCATTAGTTCCAAGACTCTCTGCTATCCTCTGCATCATATACTGCTGCACATGGGGTAGCTTCATCGTCTTGGTTGCTGTGACGTATCCGCTCTTCCCCGCTGCGTATCCAGCTTTCTCTGCTGCGACACTGAGCTTACACCCTTCTGCTACCATCACATCAACCAGAGCCATCTGTCGTGTGGTTAGCTGAGGTATTGCTTGGACACTCTTAGCCATGATCCCCCCTCTTACTCCCCCCTTATTCGACTGCTCTGAGAGGCTGTCAACGCACAAACCCGCATTGTTTCATGGTTGCTCCAGTAAAGTGATCAGGGGGCGCCCCTCGTTCCTCGGGTTCGGCTCTCGTGAACCAAGCCCTCGTTCCTCGGTCTTGGCCCTCCGGGCTTCGATCCTCGCCCAAGTGCCGCCAAACTGATGTTGCGATCCCTCGGGCGTTCCGCTTCGCCACCTTCCTTTGTCAGGCTGGCTACGCTCCTCGCCCTCGTCGTCCGCATATGGTGCTAATCTTGCTGCCTCGGCTCCGCTGCCGCTCCGCGTGTCGGCATAATGATTTGCAGTGCCCGCTCGCCACTTCGCCGCCTATCCTCGCTCGCTCAGTCGCTGCCACTCCTTCGCTCACTCGTGGCGAACTCAGAGGCTCGCTACCGTTTTACATCACACACAAAACCCCCGTGCGGATTGTCTCTCCTAGCGGCAGGAGATCGATGCGTCGTCAACCCCACTCCCGTTGGTCGGGGGTCGGCGGTTTGCGCCCTCTGTCGCCATGCTCGTCGTCCTCGCTTCCGCGCCTTCTCGTCTCGCTTTTTGTTAGTTGGCCGCTAGTGATCCGGCTTGTGCAGCTCCGGGCGACTTGCGCGTGGCTCGGTCGGTCGCCGCTTTGCTAAACCGCCTTGACGATTCCCTCGCGTTGCTCGGCGCGATCAATCTCTGCGCAGAAAAGCCAATCACGGCACAGGGGTATGTGTCTGATGAAAAGCAAGGAGAGCAACATGTATAAGATAGTCTTCAAGAAGCAAGGCAAAGTAATCCAAGAGTGGAAAGGATACTACGACTACAGTGAAGCAAGACGCGCATTAAGAGACGCCGACCTATGTATTCCTTTCGACTGGTCTAGCGAAATCTGCGACGAGTAATCTCGCTGCCGATCCTTCGCCCGAGAGTCAAGGGTGCGCTTCGCCGCTTCGCGCCCTTGACACTCGGCCAAACGCTCGGCCGCTGGCTGGGTTACTATCACCTAAATCTGCAAACAACTCACATGGAGACGACAATGAACAACCTCATCAACATCGACCTGAACACCTCCTATCGTGGCGAAGACAAAATCACCCTCGCGCAAGCCCTTAGCCGTATCGCTGCCGAGTTCTATGATCCGCAGCAATACATGGATCGGGACAGTGGCAAGTATGAAGAGCGCAACACGCAGGCTTGGTCGCAGAAGCTCATCCTGCAAGCTATCGCAAACGCAGCCTATCGCCAGCTTAACGACACCACTGTTGGCAAAGATGGCCGCCCTCGCGGTGTCGCGCACCAACTAGATCGCGCTCGCAATTACGCCAAGGCTCTTGCTCTGCGCGTCACCGATACTGAGATCGACATCGAGGCCCTTAACCGCGCCGCCGATTGGATCGAGCGCCTAGAGGCAGAAACCTCCGCTCTAGAGCAGATGTTCTACACCTCCGCTGCCGTGTATGAGGCCGCTACGGGTGAAGACTTCGCGCCCTACGCCCCTTGGCAAACCGCCACTCAGAAGCGCGAGGCTGCACCTAGCGCAAACGCCGACGCAGTAATGCACCGACTCGCGCTGCTCGGCGTAAGCATCACACCAACCGCTGACCTCCAGACCAGCGGTGTAGAAACCAATGAGCGCAACGTCGCTTGAGATGAGAGGGGGGTCGCCACGCGCGGCCCCTCTCGCACCTTGCTACAGGAGACAACCATGACCGCTCTGAAAACTGCTGCCGAGTTCCTTGCGATGATCGTGTTCCTCGCCGCCTGCCTGTCCCCCTTGCTACTGTAGGGGGGCAGGACACACCGCTCCAAGTAACTTGGGGCCGGGGTCCAGGGGGGCTAGCGTCCAGCGCCGCCCGCAAACCAGTCACCAGAACTGGAACACTTGACTTTGATTTTATAAACTGCAAATGTGCAGTCACCAACCACAAGGAGAACAACGATGAAATACGGATACGTCACGACAGACGACGTGAGAGTTTACGTCGCACTCAACCTCACCGAAATCACCAACCTCATCAAGCTCCTCGAAGGCGCGCCGTCTGATGACGCAAACGATGGCTGGTTCTGGCGCAAGATGTCCGAACAGCTTCGCGCTATCCACAAGCAGGCTGGCATCTCTCTCGGCAGCGAAGCCGAATACATCAAAGAACACAAACTCTCACAGGAGAAAGTCGATGCTTGATTTCCAACCCAACTATGACTTCCCCGTTTCGCTTCAGCCCATCTTCGATCAGCACGGCGAACCTATCCCTGACCACACGTGCGTTATGCGCGAAGACAACAACGTGGTGCTTGGTGTTCATGGCTCTCGCTACACGATGGTCAAGCACGATGATGTGGTGAACAGCATCCTCGATGCAGTCAAAGAAGCGAACATGCCTCGTGACCACGACCTCAAAGTGCATGTCATCGACGGCGGTCGCAAACTGCGTGGCGAGATTTTATTCAACGATCTTGTCGTCCAACCCAAGGTCGGTGATTACGTCAAGTTCAGGGTCAACTTCTTCAACAGCTACGATGCAAGCTGGTCCTTCTCACAGTCAGCCGATGGTCTGCGCCTCTTCTGCCTCAACGGCTGCACTCGCCCCGACAACGTGGCATCCTCTCGCTTCAAGCACACCCAATCCATCAGCGTCGAAGGCAGCGCCAGCAAGATCAGCATCGGCCTTCAGACCTTCATCTCTCAGCCTGATGTCTGGCGTGAGTGGATGCACACGCACATCGAGCGTGACTTTGCTGAGAGTTTCTTCAAGCAAACTGTTGCCAAAGCACCTACACAACAGCGCCTCGAAACCAAAACCAACGAGCGTCAGCTAGAGAAACTGCTGCAAATCTACGACAACGAAACCAACGAACTCGGCAGCAACAAGTGGGCGCTATACAACTGCCTCACCTACTGGGCCAGCCACACCTCCGACACACGCAACCCGGAAGTCACGCGCAAGAACCGCGAAGACGCTATCGCTTCGGCCATGCGCCACAAGCTTTGGACAGAAGGAGCAATCTGATGCGGATCAGCACCGCCAAACTCGCAGACATCATTGGGCCAGTCGTAAGCTGGCCCACCCATCTTCACCTCATTGCAGATGAACTTGCTGCTGCAAACCCTTCATTCAACAAGGAAAAATTCCTGCGTCGAGCAACAGAAAAGTGGGAGGAGTCCTATGCTGCCGAGCCTGTGGACGACCACATACCTTACTGAATTTCGTAAGGAGTGCCCCGAGTGCGACGGAACTGGCGAGTGCATCTACGAGCAAGCTGTTCCGATGAGCGCAAGCAATCCCTATGGCTACCTCAAAGATGTGACCGACATCTGCGAGTGCTGCGGCGGGACAGGTCAAGTCTTGGACCTTGACTAACCGCTGCGACTATGCAGTTAGTCGGGCATGAAGTCATATCTGGAACTCATCTCTGAAGCCGCCGAGTCCATCGGTATCTCTCTGCTCAAGGCGTTCAAGGCAGCAGAGATACCGACCTCGACATACTATCGAACCATTCATGGCGACACCGAGCTTCGCCATGACACAGCACGAAGGGTAATGGAGGCGATTGAAAAGCTTCACGCACTTCAACAAGCCCGTCAGCATACCGAGGAACTACGAGCTTCTGGTCAGCGAGTTAATCTCCGCTCGGTCAGAGCGCAGTTTAAGCCAAGAAAACTTGGCGCATAAGATCGGATGCACGGCTTCGCTGATCCACAAGTGGGAGACGCACAAGCGTATCCCTTCTGGCTTCATGTTGATGTGCTGGCTTGAGTCGCTTGGCTACGAAATCACGATCACAAAACGGGTGGAGGACGTGTGAAAGCTGCAACATCAGCAGCGAGTATTATGTCGCCATCGTCAAGCCGGATCACGAAAGGACGATGAACAAGCACTGGTTCATCTGCACCACTTGCTACAGGGCCGACACATGGCAAGCAAAAGTAAGCTTAAAGGAACCTACCACGAGAAGTGGTTCGTCAAGTGGCTTGCCGACCAAGGCATCGAAGCAAAGCGACAGCCCCTCTCAGGAAGCTTGGGAGGAGAGTTTACTGGCGATCTTAAGCTCAAGCTCAAAGGCAAAGACCTGATCGCAGAGATCAAGTATCGCACGACCAATCGCTTCCCCAGCCCCTTCACTGTGTTGGAGAATCGAGACTTGGCTTTCTACAAGAGACGGACAGGAAGTCCGCAGATCGTCGTTGTGATGAGCGGCGACATGTTCACAACCCTGATGGAGAACAACGATGGAAACCCAAAACCAAAAAGTTCTAGCCTACCTTAAGGAAGGCAAGACCCTCACTCCGATGGATGCACTCAAGATGTTCGGGTGCTTCCGTCTTGCTGGCCGCATCTATGATCTTCGCCAGCTTGGCTGGCATATCTATTGCGAGCGCATCGAGGTCAAAGATGGTATTCGTGTCGGCTTCTACTCGCTCGACATGGATCAAGAGAACTGGCCGAATGTCGTTTAGGCATATGGCTTGGGCTATGGAAACCAAGATCGGTGATCCACTAGCCAAGCTTCTCCTTGTCGCCTTGGCTGACCGAGCAGACAAGGACACAGGCCAATGCTGGCCCAGCCTAGCCCGCCTCTGCGAAGACACTGAGATGAGCATGGCGACAGTGACTCGTCGCCTGCACCTTCTTGAAGAAGGTGGGTTCATCAGGCGTGACCAGCGCGACCAGAAGTCTACGCTCTACACCCTCTCTCTGACAGAGCGACCCCTCTCTCTGACAGAGAGACCCCCCTCTCTCTCACAGAGAGACGAACCTATCACTATGAACCAGTCAGAGAACAACAAAGATATACTCATCGAGTTCGAGGAGTTCTGGTCTGTCTATCCTCGCAAGGTTGGCAAGGGTCAAGCGCGCACCGCCTTCAAGGCTGCTCTTCGCAAGGCCACCAAGGATGAGCTTGTCTCTGCTGTCACGAAGTATGCCGAGCAAGTCAGAGGCAAGGACATAGCCTACATTGCTCACGCTTCGACATGGCTGCACGGCGAGCGATGGCTGGACGAAACTGAAGCAACCGCATGGGGTGACATATGACTGACGACAAGATGATTTCTTCATTGCAGAGCAAGATCGCAAAGCAGCGCAGCGAGATTGCTCGACTAGAGCAGATCATATCTCGTGTTCTGCATGAGAAACTTGATCTTCTTTCTGAACTTAGGTTTGCCAAAGAAAAGCTCAAGGAACTGCAATGAGCAGAGAGGAACTGATCGGCAAGCTGATGCGCGAGCAAGCTATGCGCGAAGGACATCGTGCCGCCTTGCCCAAGAGCATCGAGGTGCAGGAAACCACCATCGTCAAGATGCGTGAAATATCCCGCAAGGCTACGCCAGAGAACCTCAAGATCGAGGCGCTTTGCTTGGCTGTCCTTGCAGATGGAACACTCAGCATGGTGGACATCAGCAAGAGGATACCAAGTGTTCCGTCTCAGCTTTTGAACAACGCTCTGCGACGGCTTCAGACAATCAGGAAGGTGCGATCTGTTCGCATGAAATCATCACGCCTGCCGCAAGTAGGGTGGGAACTTATAGGGGACGACGATGACTAAGGAACTGTTGACTATCCTGCACCGCATCGAGCGAGTGGCTGACATCATCAGCAACGACAAGGCAGGCGGGCACCAGTGGAACACTGCTCGCGCCAACGAAATCAAAGAGCTTGTGAACATGGCGTCTCGCCTTGTCCAAGACCCACTGAACAACGGAAAGTAACCAATGAAGCTCGTTGTTCTGGCAGTCGTCGCAAGCACAAGCATCACCGCCGACACAGGATACGTCGGCGTCTACAGGGACATGGACCAATGCAAAGAGATGCAGGACATCTACATCAAGCACCTCGATCCGACCGCGATCATGGTGTGCGATACAGTGACCAGATTTCAGCCAGTGCTGATCCCACCGCCGAGGCCCGCCGGATTGAAGAGGCCGTGATCGAAGCGTTCAAGGTCGTGTTCAGGAAGATGGAGGAGGGGACGCTGTGACCAAGAAGCACTGCCCGCTGGGCGAGGACTGCGACCTGAGGATTGCGTGGATGAGGGGGGCGTGGGCCGCACGCGACGGGGCGAAGGTGAGGATTGACGAGCTGAAGGACAAGCTGGCGAAGGCGGTGGCGGCGCTAGACAAAATCGCTGGAAAGGCCCCCTATGTCGACGACCCCTATGACATCGCCCGCGCCACCCTCGCAGAACTGAACGGAGACAAGCCATGACCGACGAGGAACTGGTGAAGCGGCTGCGAAAGCGGCAAGAGTTTGAGTTTATTGACGGATACAAGCGCATTGAGTGGGAAGATGATGATGCTCTCGAAGCAGCCGACCGCATTGAGGCGCTGGAAGAGATGCTGGACACGGCTGTCTATCTTCTTACCGATGCGATGGTTCAACTCCGCGAAGGCAAAATCAAAACGCGCCGCAACCGCGCCGACATCATCGAGCAGGTGCTAAAGAAATGGAGAAACAAATGACCGACGACACCCCAGCCCGCCTGCGTATTCTTGCCCGAGCCGCCGAGGTGACAGGCGGCGAGCGGCAAGATAGCTACGGTCCGGTGAAGCCTAACCTTCAACGAATCGCTGAACTGTGGACTACTTACCTCGACTGCGGCGTGACGCTTACACCTGAGTCGGTCGCATGGATGATGGTGCTTCTGAAGATGGCCCGCTCAAACAATGGCTGGCCCTACCACGAAGACAATTACGTTGATGCCGCCGCCTACGCAGCCATCGCAGGAGAGTGCCGCAAAGATGACTGAAGAACTTCAGCGCCAGCTTCAAGAGCTACAGAAACAGGTGAACTACTGGCGCAGTAGCGCAGAGTTCTGGCGCAAGAAGTGGTCAGAGAATGAGAATGAACTCATTAAACTCAGGGGCGACGTTCCGCCTTGGGACCCGTGGAAGGATGTGTAATGGCACAGGGACACTACCTCTACATCGACAGCGATCCTCGCATCTGCATCACGATGGATCAGCATGTCTTCGATGCGATCAACCAACACGCGGCCAAATGTAGAGAGCCGTTTCAGAATGTAGCCAGAGAGCTACTGCGCTGCGCCGTGGAAGACGGCAAGCTCCAAGAATACTACCCAAACCAGAGGTTCTACAAATGAACTACGAACAACGCATCGCTGTCATCAAACAGTGGTTCAAAGACGACATGCTCACTCGGTTCACGCCACCAACAGGCGTTGACCCCAAGATCGCCGCAACCGACACCATCGAAGCCGTCAACTCTAACCTACCCTCCAACCTCTCAAGCGAGACGTTGGGCAATCTCCTGTCCTCAATGACAAAGGAGATTGCCCGGACGGCTCGCAGTCGCACCCTGCCCGTCGTGAAGGACTTCATCACCGCCGCACACGGGGCCTCTCAGGCGCTCAGAGAAGGGCCGCAGACGGTCAACTCCAATCCCTTCTACCTCGACCCCTTCAAGATCAACGAGCGCCGTGTAAAGCGCCGTGAGGCTATCCCGGAAGCCTACCTCTACGGCACCCTCCGCGAGCAATTCATCGCCAACACCAGCGTCACAGACGAGGAGCTTGACAGGTATTCTGTTGCGCCTGCTGCACATATGCAGTAGGATACCAATAACAAACGGGAGAACAACATGGAAAGAAAAGGGTTCATCGGCGGGTCCGATTGCGTGAAGATCATGCAAGGAGACTGGCTCGATCTATGGCTGGTGAAGACTGGCCGCGCAGAAGCTGAAGACCTAAGCGACAACATCGCTGTTCAGCTTGGCATCTTCACCGAGCAGTTCAACATCTCTTGGTTCGAGCGTCAGCACAGTTGCAAGCTGGACTGGCGGCAAGAGACATTCCGAGAAGAGATTGGCGGGGTTCCTCTGGCCGGGACCGTCGATGCGTATTGGATGGAAGAAAACGCCATCGTTGAGTGCAAGCACACTCATGCGATGAACAACATGGAGCATGTGATCGAATACTACATGCCTCAAATCCAAGCCTATGCACGGCTAGGGAAAGCTGCGGGCGTCTACGTCTCCGCTCTGTTTGGCAACAACAAGTGGGAGTCAGCCTATGTCGCGCGTAACGACGACTATTTCAATTCAATGTGGGCGGTGGTGTCAGACTTCTGGGGTTACGTTACTAGCGATAGAGAGCCTATTGGTGTTTCGGTCCCGTCGATTTCAATCGACAAGATCGAGGTGGACAAGATGGTGCGCCGTGACGCCAGCAAAGACAACGCCTTCGTTGCGGCTGCTCACGACTACATCGAAAACGAGTCAGCCGCTAAAGCCTTTGCCCTAGCCAAAGATGACCTCAAGAACATGGTCGGGGACAACGAGCGGGAAGTCTACTGCGACCTACTCACAGTAAAGCGAGCCAAGAATGGTTCGCTGCGTATAACCACAAGGAGAGTGTGATGAGTCTCGAACTCTGGAACAGGGTCTGCAAGTCAGACCCAAAGTATCTGAAGAAGGTAAGCTTCGGTCAGCGCGGCTTCACAGCTATCGACCCGCAGTATCAAATCAGATCGGCCACCGATCAGTTTGGTCCTGTCGGCGAAGGCTGGGGATGGCATAGCGCAACGCACTTCATCAACCTATCCAATGGCGATACCGCAGTCGTCTGCGATGTGAGCGTATGGCACGGCTCGCCAGCCAATACCTTCGGTCCCTTTCCCGGATGCCGTAAGTTCTTTGATGCAAAGAACGGACGCATCAACGAAGACGGCCCCAAGATGGCTGTTACGGATGGCCTGACAAAGGCCCTGTCTCACCTCGGCTTCAACGCCGATGTGTTCCTTGGCGAGATGGACGGCAACAAGTATGCCGCTGACTCGGGCAAGAAGTCGGAAGATTGGTAATCAACAGAGGAGCCAGAAGCATGGCAGACTATGACGAAACAAATCGCGGCGCTGCGTTTGCACCCTTCGACACGCAGAAGATGATCCTTCAAGGCAAGGTCAACGACAACGGTCGTGACATGAAAGTGATCTTTGTCAGCGACAAAACCAAAGACGACAAGAAACTCATCGAGGTCTATGCCAAGGTTGGCGTCCTTTTCGACAACACCAAGAAAGACAGCGAAGGTTCGCCCGATTACACTGGCCCCTTCAACGAGACGCGGCGCATTGCCGCATGGAGAAAGATGAAGGGTGACAAGCCCTACATGAGCCTGTCTATCAGCGACAACCGCAAGTCAGAGCCAGCGCCAGCCGTCAAGCAAACGAAGTTTGTGGATGACGATGTTCCGTGGTAAGACACACCTGTTCTCCCTGTGAACCTCAACTGGGCGGGTGTCATACCCGCCCTTTTTCTTTGGAGAATCGCATGACCCTCGAATCAATGCTCAAAGCCTACGAAGAAACCTACGGCCACAAGATCACTGGACCGGGTAAGGTCAAGATACCAGCAGCTTATGCCCGCAACCGCTTCATCGAAGCAGCCTACGCTCAAGGCCACACGATGAAGGACATCAGCAAGCTTCTGAAGATAGACTACACAAACGTCTATCGGCTTCTAAGAAAGCCAATCAAAACCCCACCGGGGTTCATCTTCACCAAGCCTGCGGAGTTCGTGCGGAACGCAAGTGTCCCATTGCGTCCCGCCGATGGCTAGTAATCAGATCGGCATGGTAAGTTCAAGTCAATAAAAGAGCCGAATGTAACGTCTCTTCATTGCGACGAAGCCAGCCGCGACCAAAGGTGTCAAACGTGCGAAGGCTACGATAGAAAACCTCTCGCGCGTCAGTTACGTCATGCACAACATCCTTTGGGTTCATCTTCTTAACAGCCGTCAAGGTTGCAGGGCCAATGTCACCATCAGGCTTCACGCCAACAATCTTCTGTAGCGTCTTCGCTGCACGACCAACGCCAGAGTTCACAGCCCAATCAAAGACCACCCAATCGACGCCACCGGGAAGGTCGTCGCCACGCACCTTGTCCCAATACATCTTGCGGTAGAGAGGAGCGACATCCTTCACTGTCAGCTTTTTCATCGCATCAGGTGCAGCAGGCTTGCCGATCCACTCTTCCCAAACCTTGCGGGTCACGCCCAAGTTGGTTTCGCCACCGGGGTCTTTGGGGTGATTGACGTAGCCCCCCTCGTGCTTGAGGAGCATCTCCAAGCAATCGTCAAAGTTCTCTTTCACTTCTTTCTCCTGAACAAGTCCACGAAACTGCGGGCCATCTCACTTGGAGACGGCAGAACCCAACCCACAATCAGCGCGATCCATATCCAAATCGGGATGTCTTGGACATTGTTGATCGTCACGCTCTCGACCGAAGCCGCTTCGATCTGTTTGGTTTCCGTGATGATGTCACGGCCAGCTTCAGTTCGCTCTTGATTGGCTACAACTTGCTGAGTGTTCTCTTTACCAGCCTGAACATTCGCAGCTACATTCGGCCCGCCGCCACCCAACATTCCAAGAGGCAACGCGCCGCAGGCGCTAAGAAGCAAAAGCAGTAGGAGGATGTTAATCCTCATGGCTCCGCTCGCGTGTGCGGACGTAAGCACTTGCTCCCATGAAGGCAGCGACCACCGCAGCTTGAGAGGTGTAGAACATCGTCATCAGGCCATTCAGCACTTCTACACGTTCAGTCGGCAGGATTGGCAGAATCAGACCCAGCGTCAGTAAGACCATCGACCCCATAGCTACCCATGCCATCTGTCTTTGCTGATCTTGCTGCTTGTCCCAGTTGTCTATGCGAAGCAGTTTCTCGTGCCGGTTGATTTCGGAGTTAGTGACAACTCCATCTCCATCAAGATCGGCAACATCCAACAGGCTATCTGGCTCTAACTTCTTAGGGGTCATTTGTTCTGCTCCACATAGAGCCACAGGACAACTGCAAGGAAGACCGAGATACTTGATACCATAAGAAAGATGAGAAGGCCCGAGATTATCATTTCCTTAATCTCTGCCTTGCGATGCTCGTGAGCCTGCCTCCGTTTGCGGATGTCAGCCTCCATCTTGAGGAACTCATCCCACCCGCTCTGGCCGTAGCTAAACTGGATGTAGGTGCGAAGCTCGTTGCGCTGCGCCTCTATCTTCTTCTTGGCAGCAAAGACCTCCATAGCCTCAGCTTGGGCGCTGCCATTGAACGCCTTATACCAAGGTGGGTCCTCTGCCTTTCTCTCGAAATACTCCAAGTCAGAGATAGCACTGGCCCACTGGGACAGTTGACTACCCATGTCTTGAAGCTCTCGCCCAAGTTCAATGCCCTTCTTGATCGCACTGTAGGCGCTCGAAGCAAGAGCTATGGCGCTTACAGGATCAAGCACGACATTTTATTCCATCTTCAGAAGCACAGAGACAAGCAGCATGACGATCGTGCCTGCGGCAGTGATCAGGATTGCCTCAAGCCGCTTCACACGATGGAACACTTCTTTGAATTGAAAGTGAACCTCAGTTTTCACGGATGCGACATCCTTCTCCAACTGGTCAACCTTGGGTTCCAGACGATCAAGGCGCTGGTGAGCAGAGACAAGTGTATTCATGGGGATCACTCAGGTTTAGTCGGCCAGTTGATAGTATGTGGGAAGCCCGGCTGGCTCGTGATGTCGCGCAGGCTCTGACGATAAATCTCCCACGCAGCCGGAATGTTCGTGCCCTTCTCGGTGTGCATGATGACGATCCAGTCAGTCTCTGCCAACAGACGATCACGCTCTGCACGCACGCTCGTAGCCGCTGTTGCATCGAGGCCAGCCTGATACGCAGCTTCCTGCTCGGCCTTCGTATGCGTCACGCCCTCGTCGTCGGTGTAGTCTGCGAACATGTCGCGGATCGTCCACCGCTCGATCCAATTGCCCCTGGCATCCTGCTCGACGCCATCGCGCACGGCGGTCTGATACTGGCCTGCGTCCGGCTGGGGCGTGGGGAACACCGCATCGAGCATGAGGCTGTCCAGCGTGGCCTGCGTCCAGACGCGGGGGAACGACGTGTTGGCATGATGCCGACGCCACTCGCCCTGCGATTTCACTTCGCCTGTAGTTCTGTGCCGATAGTCGCCCATAGTTGATCCTCCTATGCGATGGCGAGATAGATGTAGCTTGCAGACGACACGTTCACGTTGGTTGCCGCCACCTGATTGACGATGAAGCCGCTGCTGTCGGGGTC
>Ga0208019_1001353_pt1 | contig 13000 bp, 5 predicted proteins | sample CB_VirMetaG_5_FD_184540 | JGI IMG/M metagenome (GOLD analysis project Ga0208019, IMG submission 184540) | Freshwater to marine saline gradient viral communities from Chesapeake Bay - CB_1508_1D Viral MetaG (SPAdes) (version 4) | ecosystem: Environmental > Aquatic > Marine > Coastal | place: USA...
TGTTCGTCTTCTAAGTAATCAAAGTTAAACAGAAAGTCGGTCTGTGAAGCTGTCGCTGTATAGTCTACGTAGGTGTTAGCCATGATGTTAAGTGTATATTATTAATTATTGAGTGAGAAGAGCAAGTATTATTGCTTAGGTAATGATATGTCTACAATATCATCAGAAGCTGTGGTTCTTCGGTTAGGCTCTAAAAGCTTTCCAGTGATAACATCAAACCAAGCCTCGCCTTGTGCGTTTTGATATTTTCTAATTTTTCTATCTTTACGAATTTCAATCCAAGCTCTGTCTCTGTATTGTTTTATTTTTTCTCTGACTAGTTTAGCTTTTGTATCTTCAATGCCACTTACTTCAAAGTTAGGTGCTTTCTTGTATCGCTGAGTCTTTATTAAAGTTTCTAGAGATCGTCTAAGAGTTTTACCTCCAAGCGTTACTTTAGACATTTTATCCATCCACTCATCGTATAAAGATAGCTTAGTCTTAGGGTTCTTAAACTCTCTTGTATCTATCTTTTCTTTTTCTGTTTTATTAAAGCTATAACGACCTCCTACGTCTTCTCTTATAGAAGCTAACTCTGTCATTAACTTATCACGCTTATCTTCTGCAAAATAAACTGGACTAAGAACACCCCAAGCACCTTCTCGTTGCCACTGTCTCTCAACTTTTTCTCCTAATAAATTACGTGCGTATAAACCCGGAAACACTCCAGCAGCTCGTTCTAATAACTTATCCTTGAAACTGTTAGCTCTGGTTTGAAACTCTTGATTAACTTGATTTAGGTCTCGTAATAAAGAAGGCGAAAACGAAGACAAGAAATCTACAGCAGCTGATTCCATTGCGTAGTTACCGGGCTTATAATCTAACAAGCTAAACACAGATTTTAAACCTCTAAGGAAATACTTATCTGAGAAGTTCGTAACAAAGGAAGCGTGTAAAACATTATACCACTCTTGGTCGTCTGGTGTAAGTTCTTCCCCGGATAGCATCAGATAGTGAATCAAATCAGCGTGGACAGACATCATAGTAGAAAATGGTTCAAATCTGCTGTAATCTATTTTGTAACCTCCTATGTATAATGTATTTGGTCTCCACCCAGCTTCTCTTAACCTAGCTCTTTGATCGTCACTTAAATGTGCTCCACTGCCTGTAATGTTTCCAGTTGCTATTCCAGTCATAATACCAGCACCCAATACCGTACTTGATATACCATTTGCTGCAGCCTCTGCTTGTTCTTCCGCTTTCTTAAGAGTTAATTCGTTTCTTTGTTCAAATAAAACTTCATTAGCATCCTCTATCTTTTTTATTTCCTCTTTAGGAATAACATCAGATTTTAAAGCTTCTGTATTTTTTAATATAGTTTGTTCAACTTCTTTTAGTTTTTTAGCTGAACGAGTACTACCCAATGTAGCTTTAGCCCAATTATAATGAGCTAACACTGGTAAATTATCAACTGTCCATTGAGCAATAGCCGTAGGTGTTTTAATAAAAGGAACCAATAATCTAGAAACTATTTTTATAGGATCACGATAAGCATCTTCGCTTGATCTGCTCCACCTAGAAAAGTCTCTAGCTAATCTAGATATTACTTTATCTGCATACTCTTGTTGATACACCATTGCAAAACCTAATTCAGAAGCTTCATGAAACTCTTCATTCTGTGCCCAAGTCAAAACATCACCATCTCTTTTTAAAGCTTCGCTCATTCTCTTTTTAGCAAACTGATCAAGTGCTTTACCTTCCAATCCTTTAAGTAATCCTTCTTGCATAGCTTCTGAACGCAAAGCCCTCATAGTACCCATAAATACAAAAGGTTGATCGAAAAGTCCCATCACTCTAAAACTGACAGAAAACAATGGGTCTAGCATTTTACCGACAGCTGTTGTAGGTTCTCCTTCTACTGTTTCTTCTAAAAACTTCCTGAGTAGTCCTCGGTTTCTGTCGCTGTCTACCCCGTACTTATTAACCATTCTTTGTAGTTGGTCTTTGTTTTTAAAGTTTAATTTGAGTGGACCTTTCTTTAAGGCTTCTGTTTCTTGTTTAGCTGTCTTTTGAATTAAATCTTCTTCGTGTCTTCTAAAAGCTTTAGCGTTAAAAGCTCCGTGTCCGTTTTGTTTCCAAGTGGCTTTTAATATGGTTAACATATCCCCCCAGTTATTGAAGTACTCACTAGTTGCCTTTAGTTCTTGCAAAGCTAGTTTCATCGCACTTACTTCTGGACCGTATACAGCGTCGCCTTGTGCTTGCCTAATCTTTATTTCGTTGTACTTCTTGAGCATCTGTTTAAATGGTAGATACCCCATATTAAACGAAGCGGATAAAAATCCTACAGTCCAAGTTCTAATACTAGCAAGCATAGCGTTTAACCTAAACTTCTCACCAGTTCTTAATAATAACTCAAATGTGCCCATTTCCTCCATACCGAAAGCATCCATCTTGCTTAATGATTTTAAGAACTGAACAACAAATTCGTTATATGCAGCGGCTTCTTCTTCTTTTAATTTGTCAGTTAATACTTTCCTAGCTGCTCGTGCTTGGTCTTTTAATCGTTTAATATCAGCAGGTACAGTCTGGGCTTTCTTAGCAGATGCACCTAAGTACTCTCTGATCTCGGCTATAGATTTATCGGCCATTTCCTCAAGCTCTTCTATAGTATGTTTTAACGCATATTTTTGATATATCTCTTTTGATATAAAGTTTCCTAATATACGTTCACGCATAGCTGATATACTATTCGCCAGCTCTACACGTATCATATCTACAAGCACTTGTTTCTCGTTCGGGCTTAAGTTAGTAATTCTTTTTGATATATCAGTTATTACATCCTCAACTAATTCTTTTTCCGTGCCTCCTTTAACTGCTTGTTTTATTTTAGCAGTCAAGTCTTCTACTTCTTCGGATAAAACTTTCTGTATCATTTTATCACGCTGTGGCATAGATTCTAAAAACCGTTTACCAAATGCACCCTCTTTAAGTTCGTTTAAAATCCTTGTAGCTTCTGCGGCTTTTTGTGGGTCTAAGTTTTTAGCTTCACTTATGTCTTTAATTAAAACATCAATAGACTCTTTATATTTCTCTGGGTTATTAAGTATATCTTGTAAGTTATCTAATGTTTGATTTACCTTCTTAACGATTGGTTTACTAACTTGTACAGCATCTGTGAGGTTTTTAGTAAGCCTCTGAGAAAACATATCTAACGCTGCTTTATTAGTGCCTTTATTTAAACGTAATGTTTTTAATACTTGGTTGGATATTCTTTCTTTGTATTTCCCCCATATTGTATCAATCGCATCGTCTACAGTGAGTCCGAACTCTTTATCGATTATCGATCTAAGGTCGCCTGTATTGGCTAACTCGTCAGCGTTGCTCAGTTCTTTCTTTAAGGCTTTTAGTATATTATCGTTTGTTAGCTCTCCGCTTTTTATTCCATCTATTAAACTTAATAACCTATCTATTGATTCGAATTGTTTTTGAACAGCAGGTTTATATTTAATAGGTTTCCTAAAGTTCATCTTAGAATTACCTTTAAAACTAACAAGAAGCTTACCAGATAAATTACCAGCCTTAGCTCGTAAATCTATCATCTTTCTGTACTTGATTAAGTCTTCTTCTAAGTTAAGTACGTCTCCTTTTATACCTTCAAATTGTCCTCGTAAATCTTTCGTTATACCTTTTTCAAGGTCTACATCAAACTCCGATAACCGCTCAACCAATCCATTTATTTTAGGATTCATTGTTTTATCTAGTTCTACATTTAATCGAACTAATCGGTTTACTTGATCTGGTAGGTCTTGTCCTTTATTTATGTAATCTTCAATTTGATCTTCTGCAAACTTCGGTACACCTCTAGCTTCTCTACCTGTCGGCATACCCTCAACACCCACTCCTCTTTGAGTAGGTAGTTTCATCTCAGCGATCTCACCAACGCGACTAACGATGTTATCAGCTAAGTCTGTGCTTACTCCTTTACCAAAGAAACTTTTAACAGTGTCAACGATCTTTTCCCACATTGTCATCTTTGGAGTGTACTGAATACCCTTTAATGCTCTTTGTAGTTGTGGGTCAGAGAAGGCCATAGACATAAACTCCATTGGGTTCTTAATCCAATATAAGTCAGGCTGTCCTTCTGTTGTTACAAGCTTTCCTTTAGCGGCAATCTCATCACGCATACCGTCTGCCTTTTTAAACATACGGAACATCTCTGCGATTGGTTTAGGTAAGTCTTTTTGTTTTAATACGTTGTCAATAAAAGCAGCTCTACCAGCTACATCTTCTATTGCAATACTACCAAACGCATTTCTATCGTAATGCTTAACTACATTGTCAACCGTTACAGCGTGTGTAGATTCGTGTAGTAAATTGTATACTGGGTTATTTTTTACTGAGGAGTCTTGAGCATCTAATACTATACGTCTTCCTTCTGAGTCGTAAAACGATCCTCTTATTTTTGAAGCAACTTCAGGTATATTACTAGCAAAAGACCTTTCTTCAATTCTAGCGTCTATACCAGTCTCATCTCCTAACGCTAACAGCTTCTTAACAATGGGACTATATTCACCTAAGTTACCATTTGTTCTGTCGCTTAGGTCTTGTAGAGCTTCCCGTGCAGTCATCGGTTTCCCGGTCTGCATTCTTTGTGATACTTGCTCAACTAATGTTTTATCGTAGAAATCCTTCTTTAACGCTGGGTTTATCTGTCCGTAAGTAGCATCTAAATCCGCAACCGCTTTAGGAGCGAATGCAACATCTGCTGCGATAACTCTTTCTGGGTCGTTAATATCGACCATAACAGTACGCTTACTACCACTAGGTAACTCGTAAGTTTTAACTATACCTGTACTAGTAGTTTGCTCATTTATTAACTTACCACCAGCCTCAAGCGTTTCCAACTCTTCCCTTGATAACCTCGGAGCAACTTCTGCTACGTCTTCTAAATCTATTTCATCCCAGTTAACGGTACTAAGATCAACCTCTGGAATATCTTCAGGGTCTCCACCTACTTCACGAAACAACGCATCAAACTCTCTGCCTTCTCTTATAGCTTCCAACCGACGTTCATCGTCTACCGTAATACGATCCACCCTATCATCTATGGGTCGTATCGCCGTGAGTATTTCTTCTTTTAAAGCAGCTTCTTCATCTAAACTTTCTTTTAATTGTTTAAGTGCAGCCGTTGCGTCCCCTTTACCAACCGAAGCCCTTTTAACAGCTCTTAAAGCCTTAGCACGCCTAAAGTACATTTCTATAAATTTGGTGGTAGGTTTTGCTCCTTTTATAGCACCAAATACAGCTAAGTTAAAACCAGCACCTATAGCTGCCCCTTCGATTGTGTTTGTTAATCTTTTATAAAGAGCTTCTTCTGCTTCTACATCATCAACATCTGTTGTTAGAAAATCAGCTACTGCACCTTTGAGTGCACCCTCTCCAGCTATTCTACCAACCGTTAAAGCTTTCCTACCTTTTTCTGTCTTACCGATTAATTTAATAACATCATCTGCTTTAGAAGAAATCTTAGTAGTTGTTGAAAATGTTTTAAGTACTGACTTAACCACGCCTCCCGGTCCTGCAAAAGCCGTAATCCAACTCCCCATCTCAGCCGCTATTTCTTCAACGGCGTTCTCAGGTTTACCTAACCACTCTTCTTCCCAATTAACTCGTTCGGTTATCGGGGTAACTCCTAAAGCGTTTGTAAAATCGTTAGCTGTATTAACTAAATCTTCAGCTGATCTTACACCTGCTCTAGCTACAGCTCTACCAGCCGTACCTACATCCGCTTGTTTAATATCTTGTAAATTTAATAACGTCCTTACTGCGGGTACTGCTACCCATTTAGTAAACTGAGACCAGTAAGAATCTTCGGGTTCATCTTCAGGTACATCAGGAGTAGGAGGCGGTGGTATCTCAGCAACAGTTGTCGGTTGTAACCACTCAGGTTGTTCCTCTTCAGGCATTGAAGGTTTTAACCAATCAGGAAGCTCTTCTTCTACAGCCATCTTATCTGTTTTTGTTTCTAAGTATTTTCTCTTGTTCTTCCTTAAAAAACTTTAAGTGCTCTTCTTTAGATATACCGAACTTTGTATTGTATAAGTTGAACATAGGGAAGTCTTCTATATCCAAACTGGCGGGTGATTCATTATAGATTTTTAATTCTTTGTAAACTTGAGTTACATCCTCTATCAACATCTCCGCACTTTCGTACATAGGTGTGTATCTAAAATCTAAGTCCACAGCCATATCAGGTAAAATTTCTCTAGGATGTCTGAAACCATAGAACTCTCTGATAGTTTGTAAACCTTCTTTTAACGTGCTGCTGTCTTTATATTCTTCTTTTAATAACTCCCGCTCGACAAGTTCCGCCTTTTCAAACGCTTGTAATCTACCTTCTAATGTTGTTGGAAGTTCAGAGGCTAATAATTCGTACTTCCCTATTTTCTTCGGGAATTGTTTAGTGAAATCTGTAAGCCAACTAGTTAATACATCTTCTATGTTTTCCTGTGCTTCCTCTAGCTCCGGTATAGTTGGAAGCTCATATACTTCTCCTAATTTTACCGAGTCCTTTATTGTCTTCAACCTCCCTTTGAACCATTGATGTTCAACTTTCTTATAATCCCTCCACTTCTCAGTTATATTAGATATAACTTCTGGGATTTGTTTTACAATCTTATCGTTCCTTTCTGGGTCTTCCTTTAAAGATGTTTGCAACTTTCTTAACTCAGCCATGTATTTATCTTGAAAAAGGGCAAGACCTGTATCTTGATATTGCTTTATAGTATCAGTTGACTCGCCTTCAAATACGTCCATCTCCACTATATTTTTCAAAGCGTTCTCAAACCCTCTTTCGTAGTTCTTGTAAGTTTCTGTTTTCTCAAACCACAGATTTGATTTAGCTTCTCGACTAAGAGCGATAGCATCAGCTTTCACTCTAGGGTCTGTTATCTTTTTACTAGCAAGTAATTCGTTAATATTGGTTTCTGGATTCAAAGCTAACTCAGCCTCTACTTCTTCTAAAGCTCCTTGCATCTCAGCTCTAGACATAACAGCATTTGATTTAGCTACTAAGTCTATTGTGAAACGCTGTATCGAACCAGTCGCTGCGTTCCAAGCTTCTTTATCTTTATCGTTATCTCTGTACTTTAAACCTTCTAAACTTAACGCGTTTACGTCTTGGCTTTGCATTAACTGCTGTGCCCTAGTTCTTGCGTATGTCTCATCCCACCCAGCGTCCAGTAAAAACTCTACGACTGAATCTAATTGCATCTGGCTTATCTGTTCTCTTCTTTCTGGGTTTTTGTCGTTTGAAAAACCACCCATAACAGCAGAAGCAGCTGGCATATATAAGTTAGTTATTTCTCGACTGCGATCCCCAGCATCTCTCTTACTAGCTTCTTGAGCAGCTTGTATTCTATCCCTTAAAGGGGTGAATTGCCTAACCGCTTCCTTAGAACCGAACACTGGTTTACCGTTTATCCGTATAGTTTTTATAGAGTCCAACACTTTCTCAGCGTCGTCGTATCTATCTAAGGCATGTAACTGACCAACTACGCCAGCGTATCCATCTATTAATAATTTGTTTCTTGTTATCTTATCTATACCAGACTCAGTAAATAGTTCTTCATAATTAAGAGCGATGTCTGCTAATATAGATGTATCAAAACCTTTATCACGAGTAGCTGCTGTTAAATTCACAGCCAACTCATCTTGTAATCCTTGTTGTATTACTTGTTGTTTTTGTTCCTCGTATTGAAGAGCTAATTTGTTTTTATACGGAGTAGTAACATAATCCCACAAAGCCTTACCAGCCGTACTGTTTGCTACGCCCTCTCCTACTTGGCTTACTAAACTATTCCATTCTTCTTGAAAGGTCTCGTCAACGCCTTGCAGAAAAGTAGCTCTATCCTTATAAGTCTCGGCGTTTACTAAGTCTGCTTCTTTAGCCTGTAGACTAGGCAGCATCGTGTTATTGATGTGTCGTTTAAGCAACGCATCTCTGTATGCTCTGTCTCTGTTGGTTGTAGCTAATGGACTGAAGCCATCTACATCTTTCTGTTTCTTTAACTCAGCTATAACATTCTGTTCTTCTACTAACTTAGCTTGTTCAATACCGATCTGTTCTTGTTGCTTCTGTAAACCACCGTAGCTCTTTGCTACACCCATGAATGCGTTTATTGAATCAGCTAAATCTAATGCTTTACTTCTAGGCACAGGAACAGCAGCAGCACGACGTTGTCCTACTGGGTATTGACCTAAACCGCCAACTGTTGGTTGTATGCTGGGGACTTCTCTTGTCATGTTAGTTTCTTAATTTCTAATCCAGTCCTGTAGCCTTGTAAACCGCCACTTGCAATGCCTAATACATCCTGTATACCGAATCCACGTGGACGCACTGGTTCTGCTATGGGTTGGTCTATACTGATTAAACGTTGTTGTGAAGCTAATGCCATATCCTCTAACGCTAAAGTTTTACCCGCCGCTATTAATCCACGCTGTCTTTGTAACGGTTCTAACTCTGCTCCTAAATCAGCTAAGTAATCGTTTTGTACTTGTAAAACAGACATACCGGAAACTCCTCTATCTTTAGCTTGCTCTAAACCTATAGCTTCTGCTTTAGATAATCTTCTTTCCCTTTCTTGTCTACCGATAGCTTCCAACTGCTGTGCTTGTTGTAAACGCTCGCCTGTCATCTGACGTTGTGCACGTGTACGTTCCGCTGCCGCTGCTTGTGCTTGATAACGACGTTGCATCTCATTCTGTTGCAACTGTGCTTGATACTGCATCCGGGCTTGTTGTCTAGCACCTATAGCCTGTGCACCAGCTGATGCTGCTCCTAAAGCTAAACCCGCTAATTCAATGCTACACATGTTACTTCCTCTCTAATATAAATGACAGATAGCCTTCGTACTGACAATCGCTAAACTCTGCACCTAACCACTCCAACCATTTAATACTCAACTTGTTACTACGCATCACATAGTTCGTCAGATAATCAAAGCCGTCTAACAGTTCCTCCATTCGTTCCTTGGAGTGTTTCAAAAAGAACTTCTTAATCCTTGGTAATCTTCTAGTACCTAATAACCAAGCACTTCCGATATTAGTACCTTCGATAGGAGCTACACCAAAAGAACAGTATAAGTTATTCATCTCATCCTTTACACTGTAACACTTTGTACTACAAGCGTAAGACATAATAACAGCGTCTCGTGGGTGATGCATAAGTCCGAGTATCTCTAACATGTCATCCTCCCGTAAGTCTTCGTACAGATCAACTGCATCCATATCGGGTTGTGCTTCATCTATCCTAAGCTCCATATCTTTTACTGCGTGATATAACCATCGATTCAAACTCTGCAGCTAATAGCTTAACTGGTAAAGCAGAATCGGTAACAACTTCTATCTTAGCTTCGTTAGGTTGGCACTGAATAGGAAAGCGGAAGTGACCGTCCTGTGGGGTAAAAGCATTAAGTGTTAAGTTAGCACCGAGGCTGTCAGGATTGAATGCGTAGCTATACTTATCTCTGTACTTCGGAGTTACTTCAACAGTGAAGTGTCCGGTATCTGCGTAGTTTATACTACCGTTACGAATCGTTTGGAATGTGTAATCAGATGCACTTCTTCCGCCACGCTCTGTTGGTTGCTTCAATGATTGATCGGAGAACCTGTACAACATATTGTACGATAGACCTAATACAAAGTATGTGTCGTTGTTATAAAATACATTAGCTCCCCACTCAACTGCTCTAATTACTTCTGATGATGTACTCCACTTATCGCTTGTATCAGGAGCGTCAGAAGCTGTGGATGTATGGTTTGTATCACACTTATAGATAGTACCTTGTACGTAACTAGTAGACGGTGCCCACGCATCAATCACTCCAGACGGCGGGTGCAATGCTTTTGTCCAGTTGTTACTTTCAAAGGTGCTAGTAGATGTGTGTGTGTTTATGCAGTAGTAATACTCACTATTATAAGTAACATAGTCTCCACCGTAATCCGCATAACTAGCTAAAGGACCACTAACATCTACAGTACTGGAATCTACAACAGTGAAAGCTCGTTCATTACCTAGCTTCGTGTAGATCGTAGCTTCTGTATTAATGCTTACATTGTACGGTATACCAGAAACACGAGTAACTTTAGTAGCTGGGTTATATAACGATACAGTAAGATCGTCTCCGTTTACTTTACTATCCAGATACAACGTATAATCTAAACCTTCGTCTGTCAGTCCATCTTCAAGTGTAAGCTTCTCTAAATGTAACCCGTCGCTATCTGCTGTGATTAAATGCAAGTTACTGTCAATAAAGTCAAACCCTCGGATGTCACGACCAAAGGTGAACTTCATCCAAGCACTTTGTATCTTTTCTTTATTTGACCAGAAGTACTTATACACAAACAACGTCTTAGCATCTGCTGTGGTACTCAATACAATAGTATTCTCTGCTTGAGAACCTACAATCTTTTGTACATCTGCTGTAATATACTTCGGTACTTGCTGTGTTATTTCTTCAGCATTAAATGTCTCAGTATTGTTATCTACAAAGTATTCGTATACTCCCTCAAAGTCATTTCTTTTAAATGGGAAGTATATATAGTTACCCAATGCTACTGGTTGTATACCATCCGATAGATCGTACTCAGTAACAGGTGATATAGCTACCGTCTTAGGTGATAACACATCTGCTCCACGAAGTACGAACTGTGACCCTTGACTGAATAACATCAGCTTCTCTTGGAATGGTACAGCGTGTTCAAGGATCGCTACCTTTGTGTGGCTTAGTCCGACATCGATAACTGCACTGTCTAGTAACTGCTGTGTAGTAGTACGGAAGAAGTTAAAGTATTCATCTGCTTCGCTAAATATAATGTTGCTATCTGTGAGAAAACCTAAGCGGTTCTTAAAGAAGAAGATGTCTCGTATCTGTTTACCTACGAATGATGGAAATGGATTGGTGTTATCGTCACCTGCTTGTCTAGCTGACCAACCTCCTCGTGCGTTTGTTTCAGTAGGACCGTAGTAGAATGTACCCAACTTCCAAGTTAAATAACCTACAGTAGCTGCTGTATCTTTTGTCTCGTCTACCTCAGTCCATACATCTTCCCAATCAGTTCCTACACCCGGCTCCGTATCAGCAGCTGCTCTGTTTTCTACATCTAACCTATAGTAGTTGCCGTTGTGCTTTATATATAACACATCGTTAGGAGTAGATAATCTAAAGTCTGTTATTGTAGTGTTATTAAAATAAGGCGTAAGAGTTACAGGCATTGTATCAGTTGTTAACAATGTATCTATACCTTCTAACGTACTCGTTTCTGATTCGTCTTGGAAATAACCTACTGTTTCTATCCAGCTACCGTCGCCAAAGTCGGTCTTATCTTTAGTAGAAAACCGTACATAGTAGTCGTCTTGGTCTATGTCTGCATCACCTATTACTTTAACAGGACCAAATCCATTAAAACATTTAACTGGTAATTCAGTAATGCTATTTACTTCTCTGTATACAACACCTAATGCTTGATCTCCCAGACCGTCTTCTACTCGTATATTGAATGGACCTGCTGTACTTGTAAGTTTAATAACAGAACCTTCCAGAGTGGCTTCAAATCCTCCAGCAACAAACGATACAGTGGTTACTTGTACAGGATCAGTGCTAACATTAGTTGAAGAGTTAAAGGTAGCGGGAGGTACGTAGTAATCTCTATCTACTGTTTTTACTTCCTGCCATCCATACCATCCGCCTCCATACGCCTTTTTAATTCTCTTATATGCTTTATACTGTAAAGATACTGGATTAGACGGATTAAAGCCGCTGCCTTTCTTTATGTTCCTAGCAGCTGTTATAACACCTTTAGTTACTATTAACTCAGCTGAAGCAGTAGCAGCTCCTGACTGTATGATATTAACTTGTAGTTTTACTTGGTACTCAGTCTTAACTTTCCTTGTACTGCTAGTAAAGGTTCTAATACTATTACCACTCCTCTTAACGGGTTCGTTAGTTTCTAAAGTATAAGTACCAGTAGAGTGTCCACCTAACCAACCGTCCCCTGTAGCAGATGGTCCCGAATTTATAGTAATAGCAGATACACCTGAGTTTGTATTAACTACGCTTTCATTTATACAGTTATACAAATCCCTAGCTATAAAAGCTGTATCAGCGTGGTTGCCTTTAGGTTCCACATCAGCAGGTCCGCTTATATAAGTAGCAGGTTGAACAGATGTATTACCGTGGCTCGTGCTACTGTAATCGTGATGCTGTCCTTGTAACGCTGTAGCTAAAGGTACTAACTTATCGTCTACATATATACTGTAAGCCTTCTCGTAGTCTCCTAACTTAACAACAATAAGTGCTTCATCAGCAGGTGGTGTGGACTTTTGCTCAGCAGCTTCACTCCTTTGTATAACTCTGTTTTTATTAACAAGAAATGTATAGTCAGCTACTGTGAGTGCTCGCAAGTCGGCTAACGGATTAGCTACACCACCTAACGATGCTTGTCCGCCTAAGCTCAGATAACTGTTAGCTATAGAAGTTACAGCTACTGATACTTGTGTACCGTCTGCTGTATTAATAACACCTACTCCACCAAGCGATACATTTACACAGTACTGGTTCTGCTCGGATCGTTTAACAAAGTGTGTGAATAACTTATCAGAGTCGGTACTATCTGTTGTTATCTTCTTAGTGTATGTAGTAGGTGGTCTCTTTACTAACCCCTCAACAACAGTAGCCCAAGCGTTTATTTGTTCGTCACACTGACCGGGAAACCTGAGATTGTCAGGCTGTTGTGATACTCCCTGTGCGAGATTCGGTACACTGTTTACTAACAGAGGCATCTCTTATCTGTCTAATACTCTAAGTACGCTGTAGTGGTCAAAGATAGTACGGTCTGCATTTTCAGAGTCACTATCAATCGCCCGTGCTTTCGCTTCGATCTCATCCCGCAAAGCAAACCCTTCGATCTCCCTGCTTCCTAAGAATCGATTAGCAAAGATACGAGCAGCTTTAACTGT
>Ga0208019_1001355_pt1 | contig 12997 bp, 13 predicted proteins | sample CB_VirMetaG_5_FD_184540 | JGI IMG/M metagenome (GOLD analysis project Ga0208019, IMG submission 184540) | Freshwater to marine saline gradient viral communities from Chesapeake Bay - CB_1508_1D Viral MetaG (SPAdes) (version 4) | ecosystem: Environmental > Aquatic > Marine > Coastal | place: USA...
TAGCACTTGCAAAGGATATTCCAGATGGTAAGGGCGGTTTCATCCCAAATCCAAACAAGACCTGGAAGGATGTACGTTCAGATCTCCCCAATCAACGTATTGAAGTTTTAGGTCCACCGCCAACTTCAGGCACACGTGACGCTTTCGTTGAAATTGCAATGGAAGGCGGAGCAAAGGCATTTAAAGAACTAAAGGATCTACGTAAGTCAGACAAGAAGAAGTTCAAGGCAGTAGCTCATAGTATCCGTGAAGATGGCGCATTTATTGAAGCAGGTGAAAACGATAACCTAATCGTACAAAAGCTAGTAAACAATCCAAATGCATATGGTGTATTTGGCTTCAGCTTTTTAGATGCTAATGCTGATAAAATTCAAGGAGCGACCATTGAGGGCGCACAACCAACCTTTGAAAATATTGCAGGTGGCAAGTACAAGGTTAGCCGCTCACTGTTCTTTTACGTAAAGAAAGAACACGTTGGCGTTATCCCAGGAATCAAAGAATATGTTCAGCTATTTGTTAGCGATAAACTTATTGGTGATGACGGTTCAGCAGTTGAAAAGGGACTTATTCCTTTACCAGCAGTAGAACGTGCAAAACTACGATCAATGGTTGACGCACTGTAATAAAAAGTTATAATAATAGGGAGGATTATTCCTCCCTATTTTTATTTTAAGGATCGAAAAAATGGGCGACGAAAAAGTTAAAACTAGATACATAACAGCATTTTACAGTGTATTTCTAGCAAAGCACAAACGTATTGAAGAACGTATGGAAGCTGGTACAGCTAGTGACGATGACATTAAAGTGCATAAACAGTTAGGCAAGACACTGGCGAAAATAGAAGCGCAGGAGAATGGCGTTGAAGTTGGTGGTAAAGACGATCATGTTCTTGCCCGTGAACTTTTAGAACAAGCAGAAAAATTGACTCAACAGGCATATAGACTGGATCCTACGCTAGATCCTGCAAATAAACTTAGGGCAGCGTAGGCAATATAAAGGAGACACACAGTGGAATTTGTTACATTATGGATGGCTATTGGATTTTTAATGGCCGCTTATAGCGTTATTGCAAACGACAGTGTGCAAACGCTAGGGACGTGGATAGCGTCAAACAACGAAAAGTTCAAATGGACAACACTATGGGCCGCCGCTAGTGCGGTTTTATTATGGGCATTGTGGTATGGCTGGTATGTATACGGTGGAGATATCAGTTACGGACGTTTAACTAAAATACCATTTCAAGAAATACAATGGTATCATGCACTTGCTCCAGCAGTGCTATTAGTAATGACACGTATAGGTGTTCCTGTTAGTACATCATTCCTTGTGCTCAGTGCCTTTGCAAGTACTTTTGTGCTTGAAAAGATGTTAATGAAATCAATGATGGGCTATGCAGTAGCTGCCGTTGCCGCTTATGGTATTTGGTGGGTAGTTACTAAAGTGATGGATGAATCACAGCCAGTCAACGACCGCTATAAAAAAGGCTGGCATGTTGCTCAATGGGTAACCACTGGATTCTTATGGTGGACATGGTTAAGTCATGACATGGCTAATATTGCTGTATTCCTGCCAAGACAGATTCCAGTAGATATGATGATTGCAGTTAGTGCAATTTTTGTTCTCGGACTAGGATGGATGTTTAGAGAACGAGGCGGACGGATTCAACAGATCGTGCTAGAAAAACATAACACTCGTTATGTGCGTAGTGCTACACTGATTGATTTGTTCTACCTAGTGATTCTATACTTCTTCAAAGAACTCAACAACATTCCAATGTCAACAACTTGGGTGTTTGTTGGTTTACTTACAGGTAGAGAACTTGCTATTGCAACATTTACAAACAAACGCAAGTTCAAAGGAGTATTTCCACTTGTTGCGAAAGACTTCTTAAAAATGATGATTGGACTAGGTGCAAGTATTGGTATTGTGCTGTTTATTCACTATTTGGTAGTCCCTAACGGTTGGTAAAAATATCCCACTCCTCGGCTAAATACGTGTAGTTGCAAGTCGAGGAGTGCAGATATGGCAGACGAAGTAGAACCAATTAGACGTAAGATCGAACTTGAAGTTGAACTAGATACCACTGAAAAGGTTGTCCTACCTAACAAGTATCAGAACATTATCGATCTTGCTAAAGCAGTAGACGCTTGGAGAATTTTTCCAAGAATATTCCTTACAGTGTACATTGTTTTATTGTACAAGACTGTAATTTGGTTTATGGCACTTCCTGATCCAAACATGAATCAAGCAGGACTTATCTCAGTAGTAGTGGGTGCTGGCGCAGCATGGTTTGGTTTATACACAGGTAGCAGTAAAAAGTTTGATGGTCCTGCTCCTAGTGCACCGCCTGCTAAAAAATAATAGCAGTTGACAACATTAAATAGTCATGTATAATTAAGTATATGAACTATTACACAATGTTAGGCGTTGAACCTACAGCAAGTCCCGATGATATAAAATCTGCCTTTAGAGCAAAAGCCAAGCAGAGTCATCCTGACCATGGCGGTAGTGAAGAACAGTTCAAACAACTAAATGAGGCGTATGACACACTAAAAGATCCTCATAAACGTGCAGCCTACGACCATAGCCAAACACGTATGGGCAGTATACACATTAACGTAAATGGTAAACAGCACGACATCTTTACTGACGTGTTTAGGGACCTAGGTGATGTATTTGGTAACAGTGGACCTTTTGCTCGTGCAAGAGAGTATCAGAGAAACTTTAAAAACAAAGATCTAAGCATTGCAGTTAAAATGCGTATGGCAGAAAGTCTAACCAAACAGGATAAAACTATAAAGGTCAGGCAATTAGATGGAGAAAGTAAACTTGTAAAGATTACTATACCAGCTGGCACCATGCATGGTGATACTATACGTTATAACGGTTTAGGTGATAGTAGTAATCCTGAGCAGCCACCAGGTAGTCTTTTTGTTAATGTAGTGTTTGAGGACATAGGGAATTGGCATTTAGAAGGTTGCAATACAGTTGTAGACTGTACAGTTAATGCATTAGATGCTATAATAGGAACTAGTGTTACGGTTTACAGTGTAGAGGGAAAGCAGTTTATAGTTAATGTTCCCCCAGGTACACAATATGGAACAGTAATGCGTATACCACAAAAGGGATTACTTAATAAGAAAACAGGACTAAGGGGTGATTTAAAAGTAGTAATACTAACGCAAATTCCTACAACACTAAGTGAAGAAGAGTTAAATATTATTAGAGGACTTAGATGAAGAAGAACCAAAACATAGAGGCATTACTACAAAAGGCAGACAAACTTGCTAAGACAAAGAAGCATGAGTATGTTACTACAGAACACATGCTGGTTACAATGGTGGCTGATAAAGAGTTTAGAAATATTCTTATTGAATATGGCGTACAGGTAAGCGACCTTGAAAATGAACTACTGGAGTATATTGACGGTAAGTATCCCCAAGTAGACAAGGACCCTAAGCGCAGCCATATCCTAGAAAAAACATTTAATCGTGCCTATACACAGGTTCTTTTCAGCGGCAGAGATCAGTTAAACACATTTGATATTTTCCTTGCTATTATGGCAGAAGACAATACAATGAGTCAGTACTTTATAATGAAGTACAATATTGAACGTGAGGAGTTTGTTAGGTTCATACAAGAAAACTATGCTAGCAAACTACGTGCAAAAGAAAAAGAAATCTATTACGACAATCTGCTCGAAGAATATTGTACTAACTTGAATACTCTATGCGAAGAGGGTAAAGTTGATCCTGTAATTGGTAGAGATGACATAGTCGATGATATCTTTCAAACGTTTGCACGCCGTAACAAGTCAAATGTGCTAATGGTTGGCGATCCTGGTGTAGGTAAGACTGCTATTGCGGAAGGTGTTGCACTAAAGATCCAAGCAAAAGACAGCCCAAGCTATCTAAACGATCACACAGTTTATAATCTTGAAGTAGGTACACTACTTGCTGGTACACAGTATCGTGGACAGTTTGAGGAACGTTGTAAAGAAGTACTAGAAGCACTGATTGAAAAGGGTAATTGTATCCTGTTTATTGACGAAGCACACACTATTAGAGGTGCTGGTGCAGGTGGTTCCGGAGGTACAGACTTTGCAAATATTCTTAAGCCATACCTTAGCAAAGGAGAGCTCAAAGTAGTAGCAAGTACTACTTGGGAAGAGTACACAGAATCATTTGAGAAAGACCGTGCACTTATGCGGCGCTTCTATCGTATTACTGTAGACGAGCCTACTCCAACAGTTGCTAAACAAATACTGAATGCGACTATGCAGTACTACGAAAGGTTCCATAATGCAGCAATTACACCCGATGCTGTTGAGGCAGCAGTTGATCTTAGTGTTGAATATCAGCGAGACAAGAGACTTCCAGACAAAGCATTTGATCTGATCGACAGTGCTTGTGCTCGTCAGCGTAGAATGGAAAATGCTAATCCTTACATCACAAAAGAACTTGTTATTGCAGAACTTAGCAAATCCACTGGTATTCCTATAGATCAACTAGATCAGCGTCCAGAAGATACAAACATTATAGACATCGAAGACAAGATTAAGACTAGACTGTACGGACAGGATCATGCTATTGGTAAAGTGTTAGACCGTGTTTATGTAAGCAAGAGCGGACTAAGAGCACATGACCGTCCAATTGGTGTGTTTGTGTTTACAGGTCCTACGGGCACAGGTAAAACAGAACTTGCCAAGCAGTTGAGCCAAGAGCTACACATGAAACTATTACGTTACGATATGAGTGAATACCAAGAGCGTCACAGTGTAGCACGTTTTATTGGTGCACCTCCGGGCTACGTAGGCTATGAAGATGGTAACCTAAGTGGAGGTCTTCTAATCAAAGACATTGAGCGCAATCCAAATAGTATCGTACTGTTTGATGAAATTGAAAAAGCACACCCTGATGTAAGCAACGTTCTACTACAGCTAATGGACGAGGGATATATAACAAGTTCAAATGGCAAACAAGCAGATGCACGTAATACTATTGTTATTATGACTACCAACTTGGGTGCTGAAATGGCAGAACGTGAGCCAATTGGATTTAATAGAGATGCTCGAGAAGGTGACCAAGAAGAAGCCTATAAGCAGTTCTTCCGTCCAGAATTTAGAAACAGAGTAGACGAAGTAATTGCATTCGGTAGACTAGATGATGTAACCAAACGTAAGATCGTTATCAAGTTTGTTAACGAATTGAAAGCTCAATTACGTGCAAAAGGTTATGTGATTGATGTAGACGAGCCTAGTATCGATGCACTGATTAATGCAGGCTTTGATGCTAAGATGGGCGCAAGACCTGTTGCTCGTGCAGTAGACAAATACTTGCGTACACCCATTGCTAAGTCAATAATGGTTGATAATACTACAAATGAGTGTAAAATAAAAGTAAGGTCTGAGCCTGATGGACAGGGTCTGATTATCAAGTTTATTAAGAGAAGTACTGTTGATGGAAGCACCGACAGCGTTAAAGAAGTTAGCGTCAAACTATAACGTCCATCTCTATCACAACGATAGAAAGTTTTATAGGAAATATACTAACAAGGTTGAAATACACCTCAGTCGTAATAAAGATATGTCTGAGACTGTGGGGTTAATTCACAACCTCAAAGTACAAGCACAAAATCTTGGAGATCAGGTACGTAGAGAACGTTGGACACTAAACTATTATACCAATAGTCTAGACACAATAGAAGACATCATTAGCCAAGCTAATGAAGATGGTAGTAGGGTATTTCAAATACTTTGGTTTCCACCTGATGTTGAAAAGAATATTATACTTAGACAAAATCCTGTAGAGTGGAAATGGGGTGTAAAACTTGGCTATGGCACAAGCAAGGAAAGACTTAAAGAATTTGTTGAAAGAAATAAACAAAATGTAAATCTAGATCGTGCTGCTAGACAGGAACTTTATCCAGAACCCTCACAGTATTTCGTTACCAGACCTAATACATGGGGATATTGTTTATTTAGATTTAAAGACGAAGACCTAAAAAACTACTTTGTATTTTCTTTTGCTGAATCAGTCATGCAGGAGACAACTTACCTACAACGTTCAGAGGTGCAAAATGAACAGTAACCTATACAAAACACTAGTAGACCGTAAACTAATCAATGAGGATATTGTAGTAACAGCAACAGTGAATGCATACGGCTTTCACAATGGAAATTTTGTTACTACTAAAGAAATGATGTGGGAACCCCGTATGCAAGCAACTCATGTACATGCTATAGAAGGCATGGATCCAGAACGCTTTGCAAAGAGCTATAATATTAAAGCAGATGGTAGTGTACGTGAGTACAAAAAGCGAGGTCGCAAGCCCAAGCAGATTGCATAAATACTCTATATAGGAGTATTACTATGGCTAAACTCAATGAAGAAATGGTAGTCATTAAAATCAGCAAGCTCTTAAGAGACGACGAAACAGTTAGTACTATGCTTGATGATGAAATGAGTGCCAGTCTAGAAGCAGTAATTCAAGAACTAGCAGGGCCAGACAAGCTCGTAGAAGTGATTAAAGAACAAGTATAATGGCTGCAATAACAACAACTACCTTATTACCAACAATTTCACATGGTACTGCCACAGGCAACTATGACGGTTCAAGTCAGAGCTTTAACAGTGATAAGGTAAAAGGCGATGGTTACTACGGATTTGCAGATGGTGTACACACAGTACAAACACGTACTACTTCATTCATCGGCACTATAAAAATCCAAGCGACACTTGCTACTAACCCAGCTGGTACAGACTGGGTAGACATTGCTACAGTTATTACAGGTGATGGCTCAACAGCAATTACCAATGGTTACTTGAACAACTTTACAGGCAACTATGTATGGATTAGAGTTGCTGTTTCATCCTTTACCGCAGGTACTATTAACACAATTATCCTAGGTCATTAATGACAATAACATGGCTGTTCGATCGTAAGAACAAGTATGGCTACTTACCAAATCTTGTTAAAGACGAGACACTAAAACCTAACACCAAAGAATGGTGGGATCTTTGTATTCAAAAGCCATATGCTTACGAATTTAGATTCCTCAGATACTGTCAGTTGGACAAAGTTCCTCAACGTGCAGCACTTGTAAGTGACATATGGGAAGCACCTGCTTACTATCCAATTAACTTGAACTTCTATGACAAACGTATAGACTATTTGAGTTATATGGATCATCTAAGTTTGCAGATGTTAAAACAGGGTAGATTTAAGGTACTCTTTTATTACAGTGAGGGAGATGATCCGTTTAAGGAAATATTAGACAGTTTGATTGTTATGTGTAAAGCACACGGGGTAGACTTGGATAATGTAAAGTTTACATCAGCAAACGGACTAATAGGTGACGAGCATCCTTTTGTATACTTTCCAGATGACGAACTTTATTATAGATACCTGCACTCCTATAACAGTAATTTTGTTCGAGAGGTAAATCTAGAAAGTAGAGACAAGCAGTTTACATGTTTGAATAGAGCTGACAAAGTATGGCGAAAAGTGTTCTGTAGTACTATGAACAGTTTAGGTTTGTTTGATAATAGCTACTTTAGCTACACTGGATATCAATACCAAACAGACTGCGTAGAAGAAGATAACCTAGACAAATGGGAAGCAGTTGATAAGGACATACAAAGCAGTGTTGCTGCCTTTGAACTAGGAATGCCCTACAAATGTGATAGTTTAACAGATAGTGAACACAACAATCACAAACTAATTAATCAAGACTTTTACACCAATGCATACTGGAACGTTGTAGTTGAAACACATTTTAAACAACAGACAATCTTCTTGACAGAAAAGACATTTAAGCCTATACTTAATATGCAGCCTTTCGTACTCGTGGGTAATCCTTACAGCTTGAAGATGCTCAAACAGTTGGGATATAAAACTTTTGATGATGTTATTGATGAAACATATGACACTATAAGTGATCCTGAACAACGTATGAGAGAATTAGTAACTGTTTGTTACAGTATTGCAAGCAGAAGCAACAAGGATCAAATAAACATGATTGCTCTCCTCGCGGACACATTAGAATATAATCAAAAGCATTTTATTAAACCAAAAGTACAACGTATCAAAAACTATCTAAACAAACTGGAATACTAATGCCCGCTATACACTTCGCAACACCATGCTACGGAGGACAGATCAACGAAGTCTGTTTTACAAGTTATTTGCAGTGGACCATACTCGCAATGCAAAACGATCTTGCATTTACAGTTGATACACTGAGTAATGAAAGTAATATCAACAGAGGACGTAACAGTTGTGCAGCAAAGTTCCTCAAAGGTGATTGCACACACCTTATGTTTGTGGATGCTGACATTGGTTGGAACCCTGTTGACGTAGTTAAACTAGTAAACCATGAACGTGACGTTGTAATAGGTGCTTATCCTCAAAAGACAATGCCAGCAAAGTATGTGGTAAACGTTACCAAAGATGGAGAGCATGCGGGCGATCTAGTACAAGTTGATAGTGCAGGTACAGGGTTTATGCTTATTAGGCGCAATGTATTTGAACGTTTAATTGAACTTGGCGCTACTAAGTACCATGATGATATTGGGTTAGATAGTGAAACAAACGCTAACCAATACGACTTTTTTAATTGTACAGTAGAAGGCGGACAATATCTTACAGAAGATTACAGTTTTTGCCATAGTGTAAGACGTGCTGGATTTAAAATTTGGTTGGATAAAACTATTAACTTAACACACACCGGATATTGGCGTTTTCCAGGCGATACAACTATTTTGAGGAAATTATAATGGAAGAATTAAACTTTAAAATTAAACTTTTATCAAACGCGGTAGATACTTGCCCAGATCTAAGAATTTTATTAGACGATAAGGAATACTTTAGTGGCACAGTTTTTGGCGAAGAGACTGTAGAATTTGATGCAGAAGTAGACAAAGACTTCAATCTTAATGTAGAATTTGCAGGCAACGATCCTAAAAATTATATATTAGACGACAATGGAATACCTACAAACAGTGTAAGCATCCAAGTAGATGAAATACATATAGATGGTATAGACATCAAAGAAATTGCCTATAGTCTATCACAGTTCAACATTGATCCCAGCGAAAAATATATTGAAGAATACACAATCGAACAATGTATGGATTTTGATTTTAAAGGCGTTTGGACGCTGCCAATTGAAACTCCAGTTTACATTTGGATATTAGAAAACCTATAAATACTGTATGAGGATTCAGCAGTTAACAGAACAACCACGACGAGTCGCAGTAATAGCCTTTGGGAGAATGAATCCTCCTACTATTGGCCATGCGAAACTAGTGGATGCTGTTAAAAGTCAAGCTGGTGATCCTTATATTTTCCTTAGTCAAAGTCAAAAGCCCAAAACAGATCCCCTAAGTTTTGAGCAAAAGATAGGCTTTGCTAAGGCATTTTTTCCAGGGGTAACTGTTGGTGATCCAGAGGTGCGTACAATCTTTGACGCACTTAATAAAATATATGCCATGGGGTACACGGATCTAGTGTACGTTGCAGGCAGTGATAGAGTCCAACAGTTTACAGATTTAATCAACAAGTACAACGGTCAAGAAGACTTTTACTCATTTGATAGCATTCAAGTGGTAAGTGCTGGCGAGCGTGATCCGGATGCAGAAGGTGCTGAAGGCATGAGCGCAAGCAAGATGCGAGCTGCCGCAACAGCAGGCGACTTTGAAGCATTTAAGTCAGGTACACCTAATCCAGACATGGCACAAAGTATGTACGATGCAGTACGTACAGGTATGGGCATGATGGAAAGTCTTGAACGTATTGTTAGGGTACTTGAAACACTCACTGCACTAAACAATGTCAAACCTCTTAATGAACGTGTAATTCGAGCAACAGGTGTTGTACTAGAGGCTTGGAGCGAAAAGTATAAGCGCAGCATAAATTGCAATAATCCAAAAGGCTTTAGTCAACGTGCTCACTGCCAGGGTCGCAAAAAGAATGAAAGTTTTTTACCTAATTTAGATATTGAAGATCTGGATAAAGATGCAAAGAGACAAAAAAAATTAAGTACATTGCGTAAGTTAGACAAACTACGTAAAGACATGGAGCATATCCAGCAGCAACTAGATTTTAGAGAATATCCAGGTATAGATGGTGACGTCTATAGACAAAGAAAGAAAAAATTCCAGAAGGACAATAAACCTTATTACATTGCTGGCTTGGATCCAGAAGAATTGGATGAAGGTTGGTGGGAAGATTTAAAAGCTAAAGCCCAAAAGTATTGGAACCAGCTAACAGGCGGTCAAGCACAAGCGAGTATACCACCAGCAAAGCTACAGGACTATCAAAAACAATTTAACAATTGGTTAGAACCTCAAATTCCGGCGTATGCTAAACCAGCAGGTATTAGTCCTCAACTATTACGTGACAGACTTAAAGCAGAATCTAACTTCAAGCATTGGGGAGGAACAGCGCCAGCTGGTAATAAAAAACCAGATCCTAATAAAATAACACGTGGCGATTTAGGTCTCAAAGATAAGGCAGTAGGACTTGCACAGATTAGAAAGCCTGCGCTAGATGATGTGAATAGAAGGCACGGTACGAACATTAAACCGGAAGAACTTGAAAATGCCCAAACTAACTTGTATGTAAGTTCACGTTATCTAGGAATGTTAAAAAACGAGTATTATAACAAGTTTGGTAAACATCTGACAGATGATCCAGAGGCTTATGCATATGTAGCATATAGGTACGGGCCTAAAGTACCAGATAGTGCTAAAAAAGAAATAGAAGACTACATTGCAAGTAAAAAGAAGAAAGAAGGTGTAAACGAAGCATTTGACACCAAAGTTGAATGGATCAAAGAGCTCGGACCAAGTGGGTCAACTGTATATGCTACTAAAGTAGGAGATGCTTATATAGAACTAACCTACAAGCCTGTGAGTAAGGGTGTATACATCAGTTTTACTCGTGGCGGTGTTATGAGTGTTACAGGTGAAGGTTCGCAAAATAAAATCTTTGGCGCTGTTATCAATCATATCAAACAATGGGCAGCAAAAAATAAACCAGAACAGATTATGTTTAGTGCATTTAAACCTCGCACAGGCGCCTTTGGAAGTCAGGACAGTACTCGCAGTGGATTGTATCGCAAAATGGTACAACGCTTTGCTAACCAAAATGGTTATGAGTATGATGTAGAAGACACTGGAAACGAAGACACTTTTATTCTTAAAAGACAAGGTGTGGCGGAAGGTAAGAAAACAAACAAAGCATTTGTTAAACCACAGTTTGATGTAGAATGGGAAGAAGCAGCTCGCTATCCAGAGTTTCAAAAGATTGGCAAGGATGCCTGGATTGAACTTGCTAAGAAGGGCAAGTCAGTTACCATTAAAAGTGCTAAAGGTATTAACAATACAGATGCCGCAGATCCTGATAGTTTTAAATCATTAGAACCAGAAAAACAAAAACGAGCTCTAGCACAACTAGAAAAAGGCACAGTTGAAATGCCTATTGTTGCTGTATACAGTGATGGCTACAAAGAATTAATTGGCGGCAATACAAGACTTACTGCTATGATGGCTAGAGACGGTAAGGCAACTGTGTGGGCATTTAAAGTGCCAGACGAAGTTGCTAAACTAGCAGAAAACTTGGCGGAAGGTAAGAGCCCACATAAAAAAGGCACTAAAAAATACAAGGCACATATGGCAGCAATGCATGCTGGTATGAATGAAAGCTATAAACTACAACTAGAACGTGACGATGATCTACTTGTACTACACATCAAAGACACAAAGACTGGAAAGCGCACTGAGGTCAGAGGCAAGCCCAACTACGAAGGCGATGGTTATGACAGTGATGATAAACTACATCAACTACTAGATAAAATTGGTAAAGCAGCGAACATAAGTGAGCTTATGAATGGCGAGGTGGTAAGTATTAACCCAAATCATCCTCAGGGCCCAAGTGCGAAAGCACACGCTGATAAAGCATTCAATGAAGACGTTGCTCAAGACTTAGAAGCAGAGTTTCCGGGTTTATACTTAGACTTATATAAAACAAAAGCAGGTTACATACTTGGCAAAATAGAACTACCTAAAGAAGAACGTGGTGAGGGCATTGGTACCCGAGTCATGCAACGAATCGTTGACATAGCAGACAGTGAAGGTGAAGTTGTTGCACTAACGCCAGATACAGCATTTGGTGCTAGCAGTAAAGGCAGACTCGAAAAGTTCTACAAGCGTTTTGGTTTCGTATTCAACAAAGGACGCAACAAAGATTATAGTTTTAGAGAAACAATGATTCGCTATCCAAAACAAACAGAAAGCATAAGCGAAGCAGGTGTTGGGCGTATTACTAAACAGAACGCAACCAAAGACGCACCAATTGGCAGTGAGTTTGCAAATGTTAAGAAGCTAGGGTTGGGTAGTGGTAAGCCCCAAGAGCTACATGCTAAAGCAAGAAAGAATTCAGACCCAAATACATTATTCAATCTTGGACTAACAGAAGGACAGTTAAATGAAAAGGGCAGCATCGGCATACCATTGAGCAGTGGTATGACAGTAGTTATTGCGCCACATCGTCCATTAAAAGTCAAAAAGAGCAAGAAAAAAGTAAAACTAGTAGGAGCAGGCGGGGAGGAATGACATGTCTATTACCACTATGGAATTCAAAGAGCGCAGTTTGCTTTTTGCACAGCTAGCAAAGATTGCATACTTAGACGAAAAGGGTGCACGAGCAGCAGCCAAAGTCTTAGGATTCACAACAACAAAATTTTATGATAGGGATGGTGCACAAGCCTATCGTTTCCAAAACAAAGACGATTGTGTTATTGCATGTAGAGGTACACAGCCTACAGAGTTCAATGACATCAAAGCAGACCTACGTGCAATACCAGTTATGGCTGAAACAGTAAGTAGAGTGCATCAAGGTTTTAAGGCTGAAGTAGATGAACTTTGGCCTATGATACTAGAAGACATTAAAAAAGCAAAACAAAAACTATGGTTCTGCGGACACAGTTTGGGTG
>Ga0208019_1001356_pt1 | contig 12989 bp, 15 predicted proteins | sample CB_VirMetaG_5_FD_184540 | JGI IMG/M metagenome (GOLD analysis project Ga0208019, IMG submission 184540) | Freshwater to marine saline gradient viral communities from Chesapeake Bay - CB_1508_1D Viral MetaG (SPAdes) (version 4) | ecosystem: Environmental > Aquatic > Marine > Coastal | place: USA...
CCCCCATCGACTGAGTGCCATCCAGCGCCGCTCTCGGCGCTGGATGCTTCCCGACGACTTCCGGTTTGCAGCCTTTTTTCTTGTCGATCGCCTTGCTGATGTTGTGCGACTTGGGAAATCCCGACCCATACACCCAAGCGATCATGTCTCTAATCTCAAAGCCCGCATCTTCGATATTGACCGCCATTCTGTGCTGGGTGCGTGTACCGGCAAAAGCCAACAAGTAACCTCCCGGCTTCAGCACCCGGAAACACTGTCCCCACAGCTTAACCCCTGGTACGTCGTAATCCCAAGACTTGCCCATAAAAGCGAGGCCGTAAGGTGGATCAGTGACGATGCTATCGATCGAGTTGTCAGGGAGTCCTTGTAAAGATTGTATATTGTCGCCAACCAAAATCATGCCACCGACTCCAGCAGGCTGCGGTTGACCACGCATTCAATCCCATACGCCCGGCACCGGGTTTCTAAGGCCGAAACAGCAACAGAGTTGTGACTTTGCACAACCAAGGCTCCTACCGTGTGCCCTGCCATCCTCATCGACACTAAAAAGTCAACCATCTTAGTGGCTCGGATGTGCCGTGCTGTGTTGCCGTAGCCCGGCTGCAATGGAAACTCGATATGGGCCAGCTGGTTGGCACGCGCATAGCACTTGACTGCAGCGTCCATGCCAGGGTCGTCACCATGAACGAGCATGTAGACCTCGTCAGCCCACCCAGCCTCTTCAAGGAACTCTCGGATGTGCTGGGTGAGGAAAAACCGGTCCCAAGGACCTTCTACGAGTACAATCATCAGCTAGCCCTCCACTGTTTGAAAGAGAATAGATATAAAGTCGCTGGCTTCGCCCTTGTTCAGCCGATGGCGTCGCGCATACATGCGCCGCAGCAAATTGACCTGAGCGTGCTTCTTAAGCAGCCGCTGGTTCTTCTTGCGACCAACAAACTTTTCAATCACGTCGATCTGCTTTTCGCTCACGGGGTGCTCTCGCCAACGCCCCCCATTTACTTCCACTTTGCCCTCTGTCTGGAGTTGCACCAGCATCTTCCGCAAAGTGCTGGCGTCGTCCGACAAAGGGACAGCCATGAGTTGTTTGACCTCGTCTGCTGATGGTGCGCATCCAGACCCACCCGAACGGCCACCGTCAATCACGCGCAGTCCGTTGTTCTCCTGGACCCGCGCCTCAAGTATGGCTTCCAGGTTCAGTTTGTGGCGGCTGAACAAGTCGCCTGGGTCAAGCACGATGGCCTTGTCTTTGCCTGGATGCGCTCTCAATACGCGCCCAACATGTTGCGCAAAATAGACCTTGCTGTGAACTTGTCGGCGCAATCCCATCCATCGCAGCCAGGGCATGTCAACGCCCTCTTTCAGCAGCGAGACATGAACCACGGCATCGAGGTCGCCCAAGCGCAACTCTTCCATTCGTCTGTCTACGTCACGCGATGGTAGAGCGCTGTGAACAATCCCAGTGCGTATGCCGACTTGGTTCAGCACGGCCGCGTATACTTCTGCGTCTTCAATGTTCTGAGCATCTACAACGCCTGGCCCAATGTGATGCCAGTCCTGGATCAAGGACGTCATGGCGTCGTCAAGGTCAACCTCGGGTCCGTCCCAGTGCACCAGGTCAAAGCCAACAACAACACCGTCGCGCAAGGCCTGACCTGCGTCATATCGATAGATCTCTTCCTTCCACAGGCTTAGATGCTCGTTCTCGTTCCCGCGTTGTGGAGTAGCAGTGAGACCAATGCGAGCGCGTGGCCTGGTAGACTCGCACCAGTTCTTGATGCGGTCCGCCTCTGAGTTGTGGCACTCGTCCGCGATCCATAAGTCCACTTTTCGGCCCAAGTCGCTCAGTGAGGAAGCAAGACGATCTGTGCTCGCGTCACATGCAACTACCACTGGTCTTGCAGGCTGCTTTTTAGAGCCGTAGTAGCTTCCAACAGAGCGAGGGGGCAAGAACTGCATGAAAGTGGAAGAAAGTTGCTGTACGAGCTTCTTTCGCGATGTTGTGACGACAATACATGTGTCGCCTTGCCGCAGACGCTCAGCAATCAGCCCAAGAATAAATATGGACTTGCCAGCGCCCATGACAGCTTGGACCAAAGCTGGCTTGCGTTTGGCAATGGCCTCGAGGGCGACAGGAAGAGCTTCGGCTTGCCACTTGCGAGGCTCAACCCCTAACTGGTTCCAGATGGGCTGTGACACTTTTTCCGGGTTCTCGATAAGTGTCACAGGAAGTGTCACAGGCATTTGGGCCTTCCTCTTCTTCTTCTTCTTCTTTTGAATCAATAAGATATATATATATACTATAGGGGCTGTGACACTTGTGACACTTGTGACGGTTTCTGAGATACAGTCATGTGCGCGCAGGCGCGCGCAGGGGGAACGCTTTCAAAAAAGTGTCACAAGTGTCACAGTGTCACAAGTCCATGATTGCAATGGTCTTTTTTTGTGACACGTCAGACAACAAAGTGTCACAGGGTCATAAAGTGTCACAGTCAAGGACAAACCACCTCCTCTGCATACCCTCAAGACGCAGCCTGCCTGCATCTGTGGCACGCTCCTTGCATACAAGGAACTTGAGCCATTCGCGCACGTTCACCCCTGCCAGTGTGTCAATTTTGCTGGCCCTGAGCATTGATTCAGTGGTCCACAAGTCGTACTCGTCAGGGTTGCCCTCGCGAGCCACTCTGTAGGCAACCACATCACGTGCGTTCTTCGATCCTCTTGGATGCGGGAACCGATACGGCTGTGTGCTCTCCCACTGGCTGAGCAAGTTCCAGGCTCTCTCGTTAGGTGTTGATTGCTCAGCCTCTTCATTGTCGGTTGCCGTCGCCTCTCTCAGCCACAGCAAAACCTCCAATGACTTCGACTCATCAATGGGCAACAGCCCTGTCTGGCGGCCTATCTCCAAAGCGCTGGCGACCAACGCAAGATTCCTATGGACCCGCTGTTCTTCGTTCGTGCGTTCGTGTTCTTGGCCGTAGGCTGTGAACTCATCCCACATGTGCCGCAAGTCGGCCTGAGTGATTTGCAGCAACTGCTCGACCCAAGCGTCTGAAAAAACGCCGTGACACTCATAAGAAAGCCGATCCACGGTAGCAGCGTGCGCCGCGCTGGTCGTCAAGTCTCCAGCCTCCACCCACACATCCACAAGTCGAACGCGGTGCCCACCCTGGAAGTGCTCTCCCAGCATGTCTTGTGTGCGTACTTCGCCAGTAGAAAGAACTGTGTTTTCCCAACGTTTCTGATTCTTTAGGGAACTGTCCATGTCCAGGCGCGCGCGGCCCTGCTGGCTACATATAGAATGTATGGCAGAAGACAGATCCTTGCTGTCCCCCTCGAACCGTTTGATTTCGTCCAGCACGAGACAAGCACCATCAGCAGCGTCTGCCAAAGCCTCGAGCGCTCGCAATGTAGTATCCCAGGACTGGAACATTCCAACGGGGTCGCCCCAGAGACTTGCGGCCAATCGCGCCGCTGTGCTTTTGCCGTGACTGGAGTATCCACACAAGTGCAAGCCAAACGGGACCACATCGAGCAAGCCCACCATTGGTCCCACCATTGAGATCCCGAGTGCAGCCAACATGCCATTTGTAGTCAGTGCGTCCTTTGCCAGACTCTGCCACTGAGCCAATGTGCCTGCGCGACAGCTCCGCCGCTGAATGGCCTTGTCCATCTCGTCAGCAAACCAGTTGTCTGCTCCGTAGATGTTTATGCCGTTGACATAAACATTGTCATGCCATCCAGGCGTACGCACCAACGACACCAACTCATTTGACTGCTCTGCCCAAAAGCCCAAGGCTTGCGCAAAATCACCCTTTGACCCTGGTGCAATCTGCACACCAGCGCTTGCTGCTTTAGAACTTGCAGTACTTGCTGCGCTGTTGTCGATCGTGGCACCGTGCGGAATGATGCCATGCCTCCATTGACCGCGATGGTCACAGAATCGAAAGCGCACGCCAAATTGGTCATCCTCGATCTGGTGATACTTTTGTTCCGGCCAGACCTGTGAAGCAAAATATGACTTGACCGGTCGAATCTCGCCTTCCACTTTCTTTTCTTGCACGGTGTAACACTGCTGGCCAAACACAAACGTTCGACTGCCAACCTCCAAGACCACGTCCGCGTTGGCATCTTTCTCAACTTGCGGCCTTGGCTGTGGCGCAGGTGCCAGTTCCTTGGTTTGGCGCTTGAAGATCCTTGCAAAGTCGTCCGGGCTGTCCTCTTTGGCCATGCCAGCCAATGTGCTTATCGTTACCAGGCCGTGACCGCTGCCGTCGAACGTCTTCCACTTGTTCTGTGTAGCCTTGGGGTCGTACTTGCTGCTCTTGCGGCTCCATGTGTCCCAAAGAGAAAAACCAGCCGAACCCAAACAAGCCAAAGCCATGCCGACGCGAAGCCAATCGTCGTACTCATCCACGCGATAGGGGGCGAGCAAGTCAAGGAGCTGCGCAGCCTCGGCAATGCCATCCAGTTTGACTGGTTTTGACTCGGTGTAGACTGGTTCAGTCTCTACTGGCACCAGGCCCAAAAGCTCATCGCGTGTGTATTGCCGATCCATGTGACACGCTACAATAGACACGCGCGGGTAGCCCTTGTCCGTCTTATACTTTTCCTTGACATTGAGAGTGCCAGGTATGCGTAAGACGCGGTTGAGATTCTTGGCGCCCATGTCGCCACCAACTTGTTTGACCCAACCATGCTGCAGCCTTTTGGCCTCGGCTCGACTGTCGTCGTCAAGCACCCACGGATAGTTCAGCAGCCAGTAGACGTGGTAGCCACCGCCGCTGTCTATAACGACAGAAGGCTTGAGCGGCAAAGACTTGATGTGCTCTGCTATAGTCTTCTTGCTGCCGTAGTCTTTCTCGTCATACTCGGCATACAAACAGTTGATAGCAGCGATCACGTCAACTTGTGATCGCACCCACTTGGGCTGCGTTGGCTTCCCTTTGGCACTCGTTCGGGGAATCTCTGTGCAGGGATGCACACCGAACCAAAAGTGTCGCGGTCCGCCTTTGCCTTCAGGGCTGGGAAGAGGGCTGCGCTGGTGAGCTGGCCACCACACTGATTCTCGTTCAACAGGGTATCCTGTCTCTTCGTTGTGCGTTTCAGACTCAAAAGCCCAAAACCCCCATTCTCCTCCCCTGTGCAAATGATTAAGCAGAGAGGTAAATCGTGGGTCTGGCGCATGTTGCGCTGTTGAATTCATGCTGGCACCTGTGGATAGCAAGGCACCGGAGTCGATGCTCCGGGTGCCCCTCGCTGCAGTCTCTGGGGTGTATGATCGTGGTGTGATGTGGACTGCAGACTGGTGAGATATGAGTCCTTCGCGTGCAACTGTACTCTTTGGACTTCCTGGAGAGACTGCGAAGGACAAGGTAGAGAGGAGAACAGGGCACGAGTGCTACCAAACATGTTGCGACTAAGCTGTTCGACACAGACCTTTGGAAAAGGTGCAGAGACCGCCCCCTTGCGACGCTTCGGTAACCCTATCGCGTCCAGATCTCCTGTGTGCTGTGCTTTGTCCCAACCTCGGCCCTGTCCCTGCCCGTGACTGCACCCAAGCCGCTTGCTTGTTGGTGTAAACGTGACAGTCACAGACTTGTAGATAAATGTGCGCTTTGCGTTGTTAGCTTCGCCAGAAGCACATAGTGCGACCACAAAGCGCATTCCCCGTGTTCCCGAACGACCAAGCATGACGTTCGGTCCCTTTGCGCTGGCGTATCCAGCGTCTCCCACGCGCCAGGGTGCGCGATCCTCTTGTTGGGAGATCAAGCGAAGTGGGGAGTTGAACCCACACAACAGAGATGGCCGTCTGTTGCATCCACATGCTTCGCTGGTGTCACCCTCCGCTGGTAGAGCAACTGGCCCTGTCGTAACAGGTACGTTGCTGGAGGGTAGACTTGTAAGAAAAAGTGCCCTTTGGTAAGGTTGCGGTGCCTTGTTACAACCCATGCCAAAGGAGCCTGAAGTGAGCGAAAAAATTGAGAAGTTGGAACGTCGGATAGAAGTACTGGAAGCGGCCAACGAGTCACTGATCCATGCGCTTTTGCTTGTCGCCGAGGTCGGTGCAAGCAACGCCAGCCGTGCAATGGCCTTGGCAATCCAGGCACTCCCTGCGCCTGTAGCAAAGCGATTCGCAGAAACCGACACGAGGAGCGATGAAGAGCGCTTAGAGTTCAGGAACCGCGTGTATCGCATCGCGAAGGGGATAGACAGTCTCACAGATCCCCCCTCTCAAGACGATCAATTTGACGCCTAGCGTTGCTTTCGTACATAGACAGCCAAAAGCGTCGCCCCAGGCCTCCATCTATCTCTACAACGCCATCTGCCTCGGTGTCCTTGGCTCTTGCCATCTCTGCGTCCAAGTTGTCGCGCAGCCAGATGGCGTGTTCTCGCTGCAACTGCTTTTGTCCCACCTCGACAATGCGTGCACACATCCAGCGCCAGGGGCGCGTGATCCAACGTAGAATCTTCATGCGACAAACCCTTGCTCTTGCTGCTCCCACCACTGGGTCATAGCCTGCACGGATACTTCGCCGTCTGTTTCTTTTTCTATTCTTTTCAGTGTCTTGTAGTGACACTTGCGCTTGTCTGTCGCAATATCACCTAGATACCACCTAGAATTACAGACACGTCCCACCAGGGGAGAGTAGCCACTGTATGGATCTAGGTTTTGTTTTTTAAGCCATGAGAGCAACGGGTTCATCAAACAGCTCCTTACTATTTGCACTCATTGTGCACAAATCAGGCAGGGCTGTCAAAGATATTTTTCACATTGAGCACAAGGAGAGCAATAACTTGATTGTTTATAGGCATTTAGATAATATCATCCATGCAACTCAAACGGAGAGGCCGTGGATGAAAGATCAAGAAATAGGAGAGCGGGCACGCTCTTTGCGGAAGGCTCGCAAACTAACTCTGCGACAAGTAGCAGAGGCTATGGGGAAAAGCTACAGTTATGTAGGCTCGCTTGAGCGAGGTGAAAGAACCTGGCGACAGGACCACATAGACACACTAGCAAACCTTTACGATGTGCCACCTGCGCTTTTGACCGATCCTTCTATGCCTCTAGATCGGATTCGGGTAGTAGGACGCATCCTTGAGGAACTATCGTCTCTCCCTGAAGAGAAGCTAGAGGTCGTCCTGCAACTGCTTCAATCAATGCAATCCTAGCCTTCCAGTCATCTTCGCTCCCTGTGGCGCTCTCTGCCAGCAACTCACCCACTCGTTTTATCTTTTTCTTCTTTGTATCTCTGCACATAGCTACACCTGTGCACTTTCTGTGCAATTTTAAGTTGACACCCTGTGTACTTATTGTGCACAATGGATGCAACGACACCTGATCACTTAATCGCTGGTCAGATTAACAGGTGTCTCGCTTGTATGTCAACAACTTCGTTGCACTTTTTGGCGCGATCGCAAGTTACTGACTACACAGGTAGTTCTAAGTCTGATCACATGTGATCACAAAGTCACACACGGTGATCAGTCAAAGTCTCTTCCCGCTCTACAGGCGGCCCAAGTGTGGATCGTACGTTAACCGTGACACCCACCACATGAGACCAAGGCAAACGCTTTTTGACACCACGACGTGTCGCACCAAGCCGCTTAGACGGCGAAATTGTCCTACAGGATAAAAAAATGGTTGCTCTCTTCCTCCTCATCATCAGCCTCATCGTCATCCCCGCTGCCCCCGCAGTGGCTGACACCACCACCGAAGTTACCGCTTACGGTGTTGGCGCTGGCGCCGACCTCGACCAGTTCCGCGCAACCATCCAGCACATCAAAGACCTTCACAAGCTCCCCTCCGCTCAACTCAACAGCACTACCCGTAAGGGCATGACCCAAACTGCGTTTCGCTCGATCCCTCTCAAGCAGTGGACCGAAGTCGGTGGAACTACCTCCAAGGGCAAGCCCGCCCTCGTCGTTATCCAACGCACTCATATTATCCGCGACACCAAGTCTCTTGTCGCAGCCCAGGCGCGCATCCGTGCGCTCGAAGCTGCCCTTGCGACTGCTCAACAACAGCTCAAACAGCAGCGAGCAGAGCAACAAGCCCACAGTGCATCGCAAGAGCGCATCCTCCACAAAGTCCTCGACCGCGCCAAGCAGTCCGAGCAACGTGCACGAGTTGCAACACGTCAACTCCGCCGGCTCAACATCGAGCACCATCATCTACTCAGTCTGTTTGCCACCCAGGCCGCTCAACTCGAGCAGGCTCAGCAGGTGGCTAAAGCTTCGGGCGCAAGCCGTGGCGCCGGTCAGATCCACAAAGATGGAGACCGCCGTCATGTCCGAAGCGCAGCAAAGCCCCAGGGCCAGTCACGGAGCACCGACTGGTGGAGTCTTTGGGTCCTCTTCCTGGAGCTTTGTCTGTCTCTCTCTCTGCACGTCAGCCCTGTGCTGGCTGCAGCACTCGTTCTCTTCTCGCCTCTGCTCCTCCTTTTCATGTGTTTGGGGTGGTCAGTTTGCCACAACCAGCAAGAGGCCGAGAAGACTTATCTACCGCCACCACCCTGTGTTGGATACTGCGATGCGACCAACAAGGCGTGGTGCGCTCAACTCCCACTACCGCCGGAGATTGCCCCTCCAACTCCGGCAGGAGATGACCATGAACGCACTGCTATCCCCCCAGATCAACCAGTCCAAAAAAGACAAGATCGTCGACCATCTTGCAGCCATTGGCCAGCGTATGCTGGACCAACTCCCTGCACAGCGAGCCGCGGCCATCGAAGAGTGGCGCGAAGTCCTGGAAGATCTGCAAGAGGTCGATGCACTGATTCTAAAGCTCAACAGCTTCCGCACCGAGCGTATCAAGGGGCTTTCCTCTGTTGCGCACGAAATTGCAACGGAGCAATGGTCCCATTTCGGCGACGGCGTGAGCTACCAACTTCAGCCTGACGGCACACTCCAAAGCATCCAGACCCACGATCTCTCTCAGCCCACAGACCTCAACGAAGAGGCGTATGACCTCAAACAGGATCGATAGCTATGTCTAACATTACACGCCACCAGCCACAACAAGGACTCATCGCGCGCAATATTACCGAGCTTGAGCAACTTGGCATGGTCTGCGCTGACTCTGGATTTTTCCAAGACAGCCGAGATGCAGCAAAGGCTATGGTCAAGATTGCAGCAGGTCAAGAACTTGGCTTGGCTCCCATTCAAGCCATGACAGGCATCCACGTCATCAAAAACCGAGTCACACTGTCGGCTAATCTTATGGCGGCACTGCTCCGAAAAGCCGGATACAAGTGGAAGGTCGTCAAGCACGACGACATCGTCTGTGAGTTGCAAATGTTTGACCCCACAGGATTCGATCTTGGCAACACAAGTTTCAGCATGGAAGATGCCAAGCGTGCGGGCCTTACGGGGAGCGACAACTGGAAAAAGTATCCGCGAAACATGCTGTTCGCTCGGTGCATTAGCAACGCAGCGCGATGGTTTGCTCCCGAAGTGATCACCGGCTGTTACACTCCCGAAGAGATGGGCGCTGGTCTTCCCGAAGACGATATTTTGGATGCTCAGTTTGAAGAACAACCACAGCCGCGCCATCAGCCCAGCCGCCCCCAACGGCCGCGTGTTGACAACCACGGCACCCCTCGACCCGCCCCAGACCATCCAGCGTCACAGAGTCGCGATCAGCATCCGACTACTATCGAGATGGACGCAGCAAACCAGGGCGAGGCACCTCCTGTTCCTCCACCTTCCAACGGCCAGCACACCCCAGTTCCAGCTACCAAGTCTTACAGCGTTGAACATGCGCGCAAGCGCTGGCACGCCGTCTGCGGAGAGTTGAACATCCCAGACGAGGCCCAACGAATCATCTTGGGCGTAGAGTCCCGCACAGAACTCAGCAACCCCGAAGGTGCTGAAAAGATGACCGTCATGGCCGATTTCCTGGAGTCCAGTGAAGGCTATGCTGCATTCAATGGCCTCAAGCGGTGTGCGTCTGAGGCTGAACTTAGGGATCGATTCACGAGACTCCCCAAAGTAGCGCAAAAGATGCTGGCACATTTCAAGGACCACAAAAAAGCTAGCTTTGAGGTTCCAGCACAATGAACGCCCGAGTCATGCCCGACGCCGAAACCTACACCATGCGCGAGGCAGCCGACTTGTTGGGCTGCTCCAGAAGTACTCTGTACTCTGCTTCTGACCGTGGGTGCCTCGATACTATCTTGGTCTACCGAAGAGGAGAATCATACCTTGGGGTCGAGAAAAACGAGCTAATGCGCTGGTGGGAATCTAGGCAGATTGTCCCCCGTGCCCCAAGAACTAAGTTGGACCCTCTGAAACTATCTCAGCGAATCGACGAGAAGGTCGAAGAGGACCACGGAGGTAATCACAGCCAGGCCGCTCGTTCGTGCGGGTTTGGCTCGCGCCAATGGTATGACGTGAAAAGCAATTTGCGCCTGGGTAAGGGTTTGCCGAACGGCTCCACGCTGTTTGCAATTCTGCTCTGGCTCGACACACCCCTGGAGGAGTTGAAAGCTGATGGCTAAGCAACTTACCCCGGGAAGACGGCTCCGACAATGGCGAGTTGCAGAAGGGTTATCTCTTCGTGACCTCGCGGGTCGCCTCGGGATCGCCACATCTTGCTACTGTGAGTTTGAGCGGGACAAGACCGCACCTCTCGGGCGAGAAGCTGTTGTCCTGAAGCTATGCGGTGTTCCTGAAGACATTGTCATGGCCTTGCTCAAGCAAGGTGATTGTCCGCACATCGAGACCCATGTCACCGGCATGTTCGTCGACTGGCGTGACCCGGAGACAGGTCAACTGATGGGTGGGATGCAAAAAAGGCTGACTTGCAAACGCTGCGGCAAATGGATGGAGAGATGATTGGCCATGAGCGCAACCCGCCCACATAACGACGAAACAGCGCAAGCGCTTGGACTGAAGAACAAGCGCGCTCTCGAATACGCCCGGAACTCTGGCAAGATTCCTGCAGAGGCCCTCCTCCACGATGGAAATCGTTGGTTGTATGACATTGACCTGATCAAAGACATCTGGAGAGGATGGGCGTATGAAAAACTTGCCACGCGGACTTACGTACGACGTGAAGCGCAGACAGTTCCGAGTCCAATTCACGAGCCAACACACGGCTCCAGGCGAGCGATATCGAGAGCAACTCCCAAAAGGGACAAGGCGAAAGGACGCAGAGGCGTACCTCGCCAAGCTCCAGAACGACGATCGCATGGGCGCTCTGGAGTGGCCAGCCGCGAAGAGGCTGAGAATCGAGCAGGAACAGCCTTGGACCGTTGGGACGTTCGCCGTTGAGCAGTACATGCCCTATTGCTCATCGCGCAACAAAGCCTCCACGCTGGAGCGCAAAAAGCGTGCACTCAAGCGACTTGCCCCCTGGTTTTGGGATGAGTTGCTCGAAGACGTGGACGACGTTGCGATCGAACAATTTGCGACCGAGCGAAAATGTGACGGTGTCCGAGACCGAACCGTCAACTTGGAAGTTGGCGAGCTGCGCCACCTGCTCAACGTCGCCTGGAAAAAAAAGATTCGGACGTATCCAGCGCCCTTTTATGAGCGACTGCCAGAGAACGACAAGAAGCCCCCACATGTTTTTACTGCGGACGGCTTCGAACGTGCCCTGCGCAACGCCACAGAGAAAGGATTCGTTTTCCGAGTCCTCACTTTGTTTCTGCGCTACATGGGCACGCGATGGACGGAGACAAGAAACCTACGACGTGACCGCGTGGACTGGGAGACGGGACGGATCGTACTCGACAGCACCGAGACCAAGACGAGCAAATCTCGCATCGTGCAAGCACCCACTGGGCTGCTCCAAGAGATGCGACTCCTCCCAGAGTTGGGAGAGTTTGTCTTCATGCACGAACATCGCGGGGAGGCCTACCCGATGCCCCGCGACGCACGTTTTGGCAGTGGAAAAAATCTATTTTACCCGTGGCAAGGCAGGGACCGAGACTTTCAGCACGGCCCGCACAGCTTCCGCCACACGTTTGCAACCGAATGCCTGCGCTCTGGCAGCGTGGGTCTGAAGCAGTTGTCCGTTTGGCTCGGCCACGCCTCCGTAAAGGTGACCGCCGACCTGTACGGACATATCACACCACTGGATGCGGCAGAACAGATCACTGGTCTGTATCCTGAGCATCCAATCCTTCAACTTGTGGCCAATGGGCCAGAGGAGAAAATCTAATGAGTATCAAAGCAGGCGACATCATCAACCTCGACGAAAAGCATCACGAGACTCTGGATAAACTGTTTGACCAGAGCAAGAACGCAAAGGTTGCCTTCAAGTGCGCCTCTGAGTTCGTCCGCGAGTCTCACGAGAAACTGTTCGAGTATATCCGCGAAGCGCGTCCTGACCTGGGTGCTGTTGAGTTTCGATACGACCACGAGAAGAAACAACTGGTTGCGATGACCAATTTCGATGCGCGACGGATGAAGATTAAGGAAGAGTTGGACCTGAGCAAAGGCTAGCTCTCCCTGATTCAATTTTACCACACACTGAACTCTCAATCCTTCAACTTGTGGAGATACAATCGTGAGTTGCGAACATGACTACGTGCTACAGGCATGGAAAGGAAGAAGCAATGGGTGAAATGGTACTTACAAGAGAAGATGTCGTGAAGTGGCGCAAATTTTTTCAAGCAAAAACCAAGGTAAAGCCAAACGACAAATTGTCCCTGTATTTTCTAGACAGGCTACGAAAAAAAAAGCATTTGAATGGGGTGAGTAGACTCAACCTATTAGACGAAATAGAGGACCTCATCAAAGAACCTCGGATGACAAAAGAAGACCGCAGAACCCTCAAGGATAAGGCTATGACGTGGTTTGAAATGGTAGACCCATGGACTCATGGCGATTTCTCTTTAGGTTATGGGTATTCTGGGTATCGTTCCAGGAAGGACCATTGCTTGTTCTTCTTGCGCCTCATTCAAGAGTACTTATCGGGAGCGTATGAAGATTGGCGCTTGGCTTATATTACAATCAAACCACCTCACTGGCCAATGCCG
>Ga0208019_1001358_pt1 | contig 12983 bp, 9 predicted proteins | sample CB_VirMetaG_5_FD_184540 | JGI IMG/M metagenome (GOLD analysis project Ga0208019, IMG submission 184540) | Freshwater to marine saline gradient viral communities from Chesapeake Bay - CB_1508_1D Viral MetaG (SPAdes) (version 4) | ecosystem: Environmental > Aquatic > Marine > Coastal | place: USA...
TAACATTCTTGGGGGAGCGTACCATAGAGCCGTACGCATAGCTTTTCATTGGTTTCCGTTTCACTGACTATCCTCCTCAGTTTCTTCAGGTTCTTGGGGTTGAATTAGGCTTGGTGGTATTCCCATTACTGCTTCGGTATCAATTACAAAGTTGGGATTCACTATAAGTTCGTAGGCTATTGCAGATTTAAGGATTGTTGAAAACTTTCCATTTAAGTCTCGTGCTTCTTTTGGTGTAAGTCCTTCTGGTGTATCCAAAATTTTAACCATTGATTCTGCAAATTCAGGGTTACTTAAAGCCACGTTTAAAACCGATTGTCTACTTTGTAAATACGTTCGTATAGATATAGATCCACCTAACCATCCCGGACCAACAATTCCTCTGGCAAAGGCAAATGCTTGAGCCAACAGGCCATCAGGTGTAAAACCTTTTGTGTCGACGTGGGATCTAAACCCGGTTGTGACTTTTCTTTCTGTTTCAAATATGGTTGCTAATCTTTCAAGAGACTTGTAGTGTTTGTCTCCAAGCATCTCTATCATGACTTTTTTGTGAGCAGGATCGTTAACATAATTAATAAAGTCATCTACCTTACTGATCTGTTGTTTACCTTTTGAACTGAAGGTATCAGCACCATACTTGAGTCCGATGTTTTCTTTAAGCCCCTTAAAGTAAAGAATTCGGAAACCTTCGTTAACTTCGTCCGGATCCATTCCAAGAGCTACCAACTCTTCTTTTCTTTGCCTGATACTTTCTGGGGTTGCGTTTGCAAAGTTTGATTCCCAAAATCTGGAAGGATTTTCACTATCATCAGCAAACTGTGACATTGTTTTCAGAATGGCGTTCTCTCTGTCAACAATGTCTTTTGCTTGTTGTCTAACAGGACTTTCAATGTTTTTTAACTCGTCGGTAAGATCCCTGACTTCGCGCTGCAAATTTTTGTCCGTTGTGAATAGCTCGTCTAGTGTTTTTGCAGGAGCAAGAATACTTTCCGTGTTTGCAAGTCTTCGAACACCCGGAGAACCGTCTTCATTGATAACATTAATTGTTAAAATGTCCCCTACTTCTTTTACTCTGCTGGCTCTATCAAAATCCGGATTACTCAGATTGTTTATGAGTTCTTTGGATTTTGCAAGGTTAGGATTAGCTAACGCATAGTTGGGATTCACTATAGAGAATCCTGTAATATCTTTAGCACGTTCGATTGTTTTTTGAGCATCCGTAACGACTCGTTGCGAAGTCACTGCAAAATCGGATTCAATCAAAGATTGGAGCATATTAGCAACACGCTTTTGTCTAGGATCTCTAAGGTCAAACACATAGTTCGTTGGCGTACCTGCAGGACCTATCTGTTCTGCACCGTACCACTGCATTATATAATTTATCTGATCGCTTATTTTATCTCTAAGTTTCGCTTGATCATCAGCAGAAAGCTCGTTTTTACTAAAGACAAGCTGTGTAACACTATCTGATATAATATCAAAAGGCTCTCTGGCACGGTTATTATTACTGCGATATGTATACTTTCCTATTCTATCCCTCGTTCGCATACGCCTTCTGTTAAACCTAACCTTTCCGGCGTAGTTATCTCTATCGGTGGGTGAACCCATCAATGTTCTATAAGTTTTTCTTGCTACAAGAACTTTTCCTAACAAGTCAACAGAAACATCAGCATAAGTTTGATTTATAGCGTTATTAAATTTGTTCATTAGAAGTGTGACTTTTTGATTTGGGTTTTTTGATAGTTGATATACTATCTCTCTGTCTCTCATGTACCTGTATATGTTCTCTACTTCATCTACGTTTGCCATAAGAAGGTTAGTGCCTGTGGTGTCTCCTACCTGTTCTGACTTTGACTGTAAGTAAAGTACAAAATCAAGGTAAGTTGAATCTTCATTTCCCACAATTCCGGTAACAGGATCAAGCGTAAACTCTCCGTTTCTAAAAGATTCAAACATGGCTGCTGCATCATCGCCAAACTTTTTTCTTAAATTTCTCTCGGCAGCTTTGTTCATAATTTTATATACTCGATCCCCGCCAATCCCGGAGGATTTCCAAAAGTCACTCTCTCTTCCGAACATTCGGGCTATACTATCGTTTCGGTATTCCTCACCCTCGTTCATTAACATCAACGCAATGGTATTTAAATTAAAGGCATCAGGATTTTCTGCTAATTCCGGAACAGCTTCCTCAATTCCTGCGTAAGCTGCTCTGACAAGAGACCGACGTCTTGCTTCTTCGATGTCAAATATAATGTCAGCGTATCTCCCCTGTTGCCTTGCGAGAGTTTCTGTGTCAGCATTTCCAACAGCATCTGTAATAGCTTGAAGAGAAATTTCAGCCTCCGTAAGCATCCTATCTGTGCTTTCGTTTATAAAATCAGCCCGTGATTGATAAGTTGAAAAAGAGTCTGGATCAAGATCAAACTTCATATTCCAAAGATCTTCTAGGTCTCCTTGTTCTAGTTTTTCAGGAGTTGATAAAAGAACGTCGATACCTTTATTTAAATGATTGCGTAAATCACGTGTTCTTTCTTCCATGCCTTCAACAAACTGCTGGTTTCTTTGGAAGAAACTTTGTATGACTTCATTTCCTTCAATATCTATATTATCCTTTTCAAATCTTTCTTTGATAAGGCGGAAGGTAGATGTGACAGCCTTTGTTTGATCTTCTTGGGCTATTGCAAGCTCCATCAATCTTTCAACTTTTCTTCTTGACAAAACCGCACCGGGTCTAACATCAGCAGCAGAAAGAACTTCTTGAAGAGACATTAAGTAAGGTAGACCTAGCACTTCCGCAGTATTTCTGTGAAAGCCGCTCATTAATTCATCATATTCAGGACTTCCCTTTGTATATCCCAAAGCCAAAACTTCATCTTCAATACCGTTTATATATTCTCCGTATTTTTCAAACGCTGAAAAAGCACGTTCACGACCCTCTTTTGGTAGCACACTTAACATTTGTCCTAGTGTTATGAACGCAGCCTCTTCTTTAGCAGTTACTTCTACTCCTGCCTGTTTCATAGCCCTTCTAAATTCAGCTATGTTTCCTCCTACTATAACCCCCGGCTGTATTAGAGGAATCCATCTTGAATCTTCAAGAAAAGTTGCTGCAGATGTAATTGTGCGTTTAGTAACAGCATCAACCCCACCTACAATCTTACCAGTGATATAAGCTCCGGTTTTTGTCGTGACCGGAGCTATTACAGGAGAAAACAAGACAGATAACGTTTCAGACGAATCTACATCAAGGCCCGTGACTGACCCTAACATTTCAGGACCATAAGCTTGAATACCGGCAATTAAAAGCTCATCAGCAACTATAGCGTGTGTGTAAGGGCTTTTAAAATACTTTCCTCCGTACCTTGTAACGTAGCCTTTTCTTCCTTGAACAAGAGCATCCCGCCTTTTGTAAAGAAAGCGAGATTCTTCCCCGTGTGTAGCAATGTCTATTTTTCCATCTTCAAGAGCGTCATCCAAGTCTTTTATTTCGCGATTTAGTCCACTTATGTCTGCGTCGTATCTTGTAAGAACGTTGAGTTTTTCTTGTGTTCGATAGTGGATATTTAAAGCACCTTTTCTTGAAGTCAACGTCAAAGTGCTTAACCCCAACGACCAAGCTTTCTCTGCCAAATTTGCTTCGTTGCGCTGATACTTTTGTAAAACTTGAAAATCATCTAAATTTCCGTATGCCGTAGGATTAGTTTTTCTTTTATTTTCAGCAAACTTTTGAAGTTGATTTCCTCTGTGCGATGCACCTGACACTATGCCCAAACTTAAAGCAGCGGCAGGAAGAAAGTAAACCAGTGTTTCTTCTGCGTCAGTTAACTGTCTTCGTGATCCATCTAACAACTTAAATGCTAAATCTCGTGAAAGAGGAACGTCTTGAAATACAGGTTTTTCGCCCGGTTCTAATGGACGATTGTTTTCATCAGCCAAAACTTCAACAGTTTTTGTAGGATCATTTGGATCTTGGATATATGTGGTCTTCACTTTTTGGTGAGCTATCTTCCACGCATCTTCTTTGTGATCCTTTATAAACTCTCTTTTGTATATTTCTTGAAGATTGTTTGCTCCACTCTCAAATACTCCAGTATTATCAAGAAACGTTTCCCACTTTGCACCAATAGTTTTCATGTAACTGTTTTGACTTTCGGAAAAGTTTTTCATCCAAAACTCACCGAAGCTTAAATCTGCTTCAGATGTTTCATAAAAAGCAGATCCTATAAAAGGTATGGAAGATGCTGTTGTTTTTAAACTAGCTGTCGTGGCATTAACAGCCATAGCTCCAAGATGAGGAAGACGAGGCCCTCCACCTACAATATTCCAAAATTCACGCTCAAGCTCTTTACTCAATTTTCCTGTGGTAAAAATTCTTAGCATCGTCTGTTTCCCTTCCGTGGTTAAAGCAGGGTTGTTCGGATCAGCAAGAATTTCAGCAATTTCAGCGTAGTTTGAAACAAAGTGTTCAAAGTCATCTCTGTTCACGCCTTTAGGTAAAACCTCTGGAATGTCAACTTGGTATTGTTGTTCAGGAGTTGCTTTAGTAAATGGAACTGCCTGTTGTTCTTCCGGACGAGGGGGAACACCGACAGTCTGATAGAATGTCTGAAACTTCATTCCCTTTGCCTGTCGATTTTGATTCATGGCATTTATTGTGTTGATATTCAGAACAAAGTGTTCAGGAGTGGTTGGGTCACCATAAGAATTTGGCAAGCCGTAGTTGTTCAGCTTGTCTTCAACTTCTTGTTGGGTGGTGCTGTTCATGATGTCAGACCACTGAGCTTCCATAAGATTGAGATCAGGAACATCCCCCCGTTGCTTCATGACATCAACTTTTGCCATTTCAGCTACTTCGGAACCAAACTCTTGTTCAAGTCCTTTTGGTAAAAGTATTGGATCTGCCATTTACTTTACCCTCACTATGTTACTTCCATCTACTTTAAACTCACCGTCTATTCCGGGAAATGTCATATTGCCTGATGGTAACACTACGTGTTGAATTGAGATACCAAGATTCAAAATTTCACTATAAAATTTACTTTGAAGCATTACGTCCCCTACTTGAGGTATTATTGTTTGAACTTGAGGGACCGAAGGTGGAGGGGTAGTTGCGCCCCCTGTACCAGCGGGAGGAGGTGGAGGCGTGGTTGTACCAGCGGGAGGAGGTGGAGGCGTGGTTGTACCACCTGTACCAGCGGGGGGAGTGGTAGTTGCGCCTCCTGTCGGGGGTTGGCTACCTGCAGAACCTACAAAGTTCGGAGATATTTGATATCTTTTATAAAATTCAAATCCATAAACAACTTTACCATCTTCTAGTTCGTAAAGAGTGCTTGCCATTGAGTCCGTGCCTATTCTAACAATCGAAGGAACACTCGATGGTTTATTCGCATTAAACGAATCTAGGTCGTAAAACTGGGTCGCTCCGTCATCAATGAACCCTAACGTTTCAGTGAACTCATCCCCTGTTTGAATTGTTCCACCTGTTGTTCCAAGCCCGTAGGTTCTTCGGAAGGCAGTTTTAGCGTTGTTAACTTTCTTTGCAGCACGAAGAAGTTCAAGTTGTTCTCTACCAATAACACCTTCAGCTATAATACCGTCATAAACAGCAAGCTCGTCCCTGATGAGTTCGACTGTTGCTTCGTATGTTTCAAGAGATGCAAGCTGTGCCTCAATACTACCTGACTCACTCCTAAAGGCAATAAGTTCTCGCTGGATGTCACCCTCTGAAAGGCGTCCTTGTTGGTCTTTTGCTTTAGCACCTTCTGTAGCAATGATAATTGCAAGGGTCTTCATAGCAGCAGCCCCTTTTGCTTTTTCATCTATTGCAGGTTCGTCAAGGCCACTTGATTTCCACTCTGCTTCAAGAAAATTATACTCGTCAGTGCCTTCAGAAATACCTAAAATTTCAGCAACCTGTGCTAATTGTCCAGTCTCACCAAACGTAGAAGATAGCCATGAAATTGTGCGTTCAGTAAGACTTCCTGATGCAATCCGCGTATCAAGTAAGTGCTTTTTATATTGCTCAGTCAAAGTCAACGTTCTTGAAGCAGCAGCAGATCTCTCTGAGACTTCTTTTACACTAAACCCAGCCGCATCTCTAAACTTGGTATCAAAGTTTTTGCTGGTGGTTTGTATTCCGGCTGCTTCAAAGAAACTATCTGTCACATCTTGCTGAATAAACGAAAGACTTACCATCGCGTTAATTTGTGAAAGAGGATCTCCTCTCAAACCTTCTTGAGACATCAGATATTTACCGATGTTGATTTGATCTTGTGAGGTAGGTTTCAGAGCATTCATTTGATACAAGTTAACACTGTGTACCATGCTTTCTTGCATACGCTCGAAACCGTTTGGAATGTCTTCAAAGTATTTACTGAAGTTGTAAACCCAGCGTTCGGTGGTGACTCCCTGACTGTTAGCAATGCTATCAATAGAGCTACGGATTTCGTCTTCTGTATAATCCCACTCTACATCTTTCGGAAACAATTTCATAAAATCTACCGGAACAAGTGGGTTATTTATTTCAAATTTGTTCGGAAAAGTTTGAGATGAAACATACACCGGACTTTTCATAAGCGCAGCGGCTCCCCCTGCTGAATCAGGGCCTGACTGGTTTAAAATAATTTCCTTTTCGATTTCAAACTGTATATCATCCGTTATCCCAAAGTATTTATTCATGTCATCAAAGTACGGAATCATTGAGACATCCACAGTATTTATGGGTTTGTTATCGTTGCCAAACTTTTGCATACTCATCAAATAGCGAGAAGCTCTACCGATGTACCACTGTCGTGCAACGTCAAATTCTTCCGTACCCGGTGTAAAATTCTTCTTAAAATCGTCTATATTTTTATAGTAATATTGACCGAAATGGTTTAGTTCCATCTCCGCTCCGGCGTCAGTTCCCTCCGTCGATTCATACCGATCTCCAACAGGAACACCCACCTTACCAACAAAAAATTTATTAGAGTCATCCACGTCGCTAAGTAAGCCAAGCGTGTTAAACATGTCAGCTTCAAAGTCAACCGGGTCAGACTTTCTTCCGAAGATATCAATGCTGGGTTTTTCATTTATTTTTGTACGAGCATCACCTATTGCTTTTGTGATAAGACTAGCAGCAGACTGGCTTTTCAAGTCACCCTTGATCATGGCATCAAACATCATGGCCTGATATTGATCAAGCTTATCCCGTTCTGTTTGACGTCTCAGCTTTTCTTCTTCAATGTTTTTGGTAAAGCCGTTTACAGCACCAAGTAAAAATGCAGCAGGTATACCCATTAGTCTTGCTCCTCTGCGTCAACTTTCATAAAGCCTTCGTCTGAATCTTCCATATCCATAGGTCGCATACCTTTGCGAATTCCCTCATTTAAGTTTTCTTTTATGTAGGCAAACATGGCAGGGTTGTTTTGTTTCATCATGGTAAAGAATGTTTTGTCATCCATTTCATTCTTTTCCATCACATTGTCATTTTCAAAAAAACGGTAAGGAACACCTTCTTCTTCCGCCATGTTTGCTATATACAAAGCTAAAGGCCCCTTAATAAGTAAGCCAACATCCGGATTAAATTTGCCTTCTTGAAAACCTTGAAAGATGTAACCTTCAACAAGGGCTTCAACCGAAGCTCCTACCATAAGAAGCTTAACCATTTCAGATTTAATTCTTGGTTTTTTAAGTGTAGCTATTGCTTGTTCCAGAACTACGTCGGGGTTGACTTGCTGGGGAGGTTTCCCCCAAGCCCACTGTTCATTATCTAAAGTTAGACCGTATCCGGGAGGAGCAGCAGAGAAATCATCCTTTGCTTCAATGCTTCCCGGACGAGGAGCTTTCGGATTTATGATCATGTTAGTTCTGGCCTCTCAAGAGATGCGGTACGTCTACCTTGTGCAACGGTAGGAGCTACAGAATACTCGCTGAATAGCGCACGTACTTGATCGTTTCTTGCATTTTGAAGGTTGGCTAGTGCGGTTCGTATGTCAGGGTTGTTATATCCCGACAGTCCTTGAGAAAGCCCTGCACTAGCAGCACCTTGTGCAGGTGATACATAGGTGCGAGTCAACTCCCCCACAGATCTAGGTCTAAGATCTGGAGCAGCACCAAAAGGTCGGTACACATCGTTGTCACTTTTTATTCCTTGAGACTTTATAAAAGCTTCCGCTCCCGCGCTAAGAAACCCCAGCGCACTTTCTGTTTTTGTTTGGGGCTTTTCTTCCTTTGTCAAAAAGGAGGTAACAACCGGAAGAGCCGTTGCTATAGCTGTAAATACATCAAACATTCTGTTAACTTCCTATCCAAGTTGCAATCCAGTTACCAATACCTGCGGCAAGATTGTCTTTCTGTTGCTTGTCGTAAAGTTTTTCGGTGTTAGCAAATTCCATAGCCATGATACCAACTTCGTGGTTTCGCTGGAGCGCAGATTCGCTTTTTTGAAAATTCCAAGCAGCGTTGTCACGATACTTTTGCCAAAAATTATTCAGAGCGTTTTGGCTTGCATTAAACAAGTTTTGAGTGTTGATACGGTTTGTTTCGTTTTGGATTGATGTTTCAGCGGTGTTTATTTGACGTCTCCACTGAACATTTGATTGGTCTATGGCGTATTGCATGTTAGCATTAAACTTGTCACGAGCATCGCGAACTGATGTGTTAAACTGAGCCATAGCGTTAGATTCGCTGGTGTTGAACTGATTCATAGCCGCTACACGGTTGGCGTTGGCAGTTTCTACTTGTGATCCAAGTTGGGCAAAGAACTCTTCAACCTGTATTTCATTTTTTGCGTTAAATTGCTGACGGGCGTTTTCTTCGGCAGCATCTTTGAACATGGCTTGGGTTAGAGCGTTGTATGTGAGTGTGTTAGATTGTTGCTGTGCATTTAAGTTAGCAGTTTCAATAGACAGTAAACTTTGAGCGTTAGTCACGGCACTTTGCAACCTTGCAGAAAGGTTGGCTTTGTCCATCGCAGCGTAGTTAGCAGCGTTAGTTAGTGCCGTTTGTTGCTGGTTGTTTAGATTTTGAAGCTGGATGGTTGCGTATTTTTGTGCATCTTGTGCTGCGATAACAACACCCGATTCCATTACGGATTGTGTTATAGCTGCTGCAGCCATCGAACTAGCACCAAGACCCCGTGCTTGCATAATTCCTGCAATCTTACGAGCAGCCGGAGATGCCCATGCCGGAAGAGGTTTGCCTTCTTCGATGCCAGACAGTAGACTTTCCATTTGGTATTGAATGGTTGCACGTTCGTCAAGTTCTTGGGTAGCAGCTTGTGCAACAGAAGGTGCAGACACTTGACCTTCAATTTGGCTAAAATCAATCTGAGGAGCGGCTCCGATTTGGGCTGTTTCAGCGGCTGTAACACCCGGAGTAATTGTCTTGATTCCTTGAACAACACCCAAGTTAGGTGTGGAAACTGCAGGGGCAACGACTTCAGGAGCCGGAACAGAGACGTAAGTAGGGGTGGTTGCAAGCTGGTCCAAAGTCACACCCGCAGTGGTTTGCAATTCGCTAGAACTCACGGACGGTATAAAAGGTTGAACGGTAGGAATTCCAGCCTGTTGTCCTGCTGCTTGCATTCCGATTTCATTTAACATATCTGAATCGGTTGAAATCTTGTTTACATCTGCCATGCTTGTTACCTACTTCCTTGCAACACTCTATCCAGTTTGTCTTCCAACCTGTGTAATGCTTCCATCAATCTATCCATATCGTCACGTAACTCCACCTTTGTTGCGTAGTCTTCACGTGTCCTGTTCAAAAGAATGCTGAGACGCTTGACTTCATTGCTCAAGCCAACCAAGAACCACGCACCACCAGCTACGATGACACCAAGAAGCATATCAATGAGGTTGGTCATTTCCATAGTTATCGCCAACGTGGCCCTTCAAACCAAGCAACAAGACTGTGCCTTGTGCCTTTTGTAATTTCAGTTACCCTGTGGGATATGTAAGAAGGGAAACAAATTACTGTCCCCTTTGCTTTTAATACTTTAGGCTCTGGGTTTTGCACCTCAAAAAATTCAAAATCACAACCTTCATAATCATTAGGGTCAGATAGTTGTAAGACAAGACTTATCTTTCTGTCAAAGGCGTTTTTCCCCAACCAATCAACATCGTGATGCCAATCATATTTTCCTTCATACTCGGCTGAGTATTCCGTAAATTGAACATCTCCTGCGCTTGTAACATCAAAACCAAAAGCAACTCTATTAGCCTGTTGAGCATACTGCCACAACAAAAGTTTTATGTCTGGGTCTGCAACCCAACTAATATTACTTTTGCGAATATCATTGCTATCGTTGTATGTCGCGCCTTTTTCTTTGGGAACGTCTTTTAACTTTTTAATAAGGGCATCGCATTCTTCTGATGAAACAGTTCCTTGCCACATTTGCCAATTAATTCTTGTCATGTTACAAAACCTGTATAAGTTACTCTTGTGTTTTCTTCATTGCCATCATAAACGACTTCCCCCACTTCGTGAAGATAATGACTTGGAAATATTAACCCTGTATTTTGTTCGCAAGAAACCTTGTAATTAAAATCGTTAAGGATTAAGTCGCCGCCTTTAAATGTTTTAGGCATAGGCCAAATAAGCATTGTTAAAGATGAGCTGTCCCTATGAGGTTTATAATAACTTCCCTTTTTATATTCACTCAACAAAATTTCAAGACTGGTACTTCCTTTGAAATAGTTCATAGTGCTTTTTATAGGAAATTTTTGGTCTTTCATTACTTCATATATTTCCACAAATAGTTTAGAAGCTGGAGAAATAAAAGAATATTCTGGCTGATAAACCTCAGATAAGAAAATACCTTTATTTTCTTTTAAGACATTACCATCATTATCTTTAGCCCCTCCTGTTTTATCAGGCTCATTCATCTTGTCTTTTAGCAGAAAATACTCATTTACTAACTGCTCACAATTTAAATTTGCTAAATGGATGATGTCTTCTTCTTCGGAATATTTGTAGTAAACACCTTCCATAAAAAATTACACCGTAGGCCAAGTGACATTAGACCAAATATAGTCTGTACTAGCCTCATCCCAAGTCTTGTAAGCATTAGGATAGTTAGCTGGTAAGTCACGAAGAGCCTGTCTGTATGCTAGTTGTGCGTCAGTTGGTGTGCGGTCAGGCAATACCATCCAGTCAGAAGCTGTAAGCAAAGCATCACGCTCTGCTCTAAGCATTGTCATTGCATCTTCGCCAGTAATGTCGGCTGGTGGTGTGTAGTCAGCTATTGCGCCAAAGTCACCAGCTACTGCACGATTGTAAATCTCAATACAGTGAGCCTCAACATCTAATGGGTCAGCCGTAAATGGCACATATTCTTCATCGAGATGGTCAAAATTAACCTCAATGTTAATTCTGGTCTTTCCAACATTTGCCCACTTTGGATTTTTTGCATTTGTGTATGTGATAGTCATTAGCTAATCCTATGATAAACTGTAGTTCGCTCTCGGTCATTGCCGCCGTACGTTGCCCCGTGACGTCGCCAAGTGCCAGACAAGGGGTTTGTTTTTGGATCGCCGTCTGCATTTCCGTGTTGGATAAAAGCACCACCGACCGTGCTTCCGGGCGAGCCTGTAGTTGTCGAAAAACCCAAAACATACGAACCAACAGCAGTCGTTGAAGAAGCAACAGGAGTTCCTGATGGCCCAGTTGGTCCAGTAGGTCCTGTAGGGCCAGTAGGGCCAGTAGGTCCTGCAGCACCGTCAGCACCAGCGGGGCCAGTAGCACCAGCTGGGCCAGTAGGGCCAGTAGGGCCAGTAGGGCCAGCAAGAGCCACATTAGCAACTGTTCCCTTTTCCCAACGTGCTTGGTCTACATCGTAAACAGGAATAAGGTCAGTGCTTACAAAGGTCGTATCCGTTGGAAACCCCGTAACTGCTGTGGCTACATTCGCACTATCTGTCACATCCGCAGAAGCCTCAATGCCATCTAGCTTTGAGCCGTCTGTAGCGACATCACGACCATCGACTGTGCCAGTTACGCCAATATTGCCAGTGACATCCACGCCTGTGGCGGTGGTGGCGAGTTTGGGTGAGTTGTCGTGGTACAAAGTTACTGCGCTTGATGTTTGTGCAAGAATAGAGGTCTTAGTAAAGCTACTATTCATTAAACGAATATTGTTGTCTCCGTTTATTCTTAAATCCCCAGTGCCAGCATCTTCAATATAACTATGCGTCCCATCGTGATAAATCTGCAAGTCAGAGCCAGCACCGAAGACGGCTCTGTCGCCGTCGCCGAAGTTAAGGTTAGCGGATGTTGTGCCGCCATCAAAGGTGATTGTGCCAGTGACATCAATGCCGCCAGAGGTGGTGGCGAGTTTGGGTGAGTTGTCGTAATAAAGGTCAACTGCACCATCAGCATTTGCAATTAACATATTTTCACCGTCAGTTTTCCCAAGAATTACTGACGGTCCATTTGTTGTAACATAAATACGGCCTGTTCCACTTTCGGTAAAGTAACTATTACTACCATCGTGATAAATCTGAAGGTCACTGCCAGTACCGAAAATGGCCTTGACATTATCACTGAATGATAAGTCACCTGCTGTCTTGGTATCTGCCGCATCGCTACGAAGAAACTGTGTGCTGTCAAGGCTATCAAGTAGAGCAGCGTTAGATGCTGTACCTGTCAGTGCAGCAGTAATGGTTCCGGCAGAAAAATTGCCACTTGCATCACGGGCAACAATAGTGCTTGCCGTGTTTGCATCAGTGGCATTGGATGTGACTGTGAATGTTGCGCCTTCAGCACTGGCTGAACCAGATAGACCTACACCGCTAACCGCCCCGGCAGCAACATAGTTACCTGTTGTTTTAGTTCCTAGCGCGACCGCATCGTTGGCAATACCAGCGGCTGTAATCTGAGGACCTTCGCCTGTTGTGCCATCGTGCGAATGGCCTGTTGTTGCGTTAAACGCCGCCTGAATTGCATCAAACTCGCCGTCAAGGTCAGAGGCGTTGATTACGTTTCCGTCTGCGATGTTATTG
>Ga0208019_1001362_pt1 | contig 12974 bp, 10 predicted proteins | sample CB_VirMetaG_5_FD_184540 | JGI IMG/M metagenome (GOLD analysis project Ga0208019, IMG submission 184540) | Freshwater to marine saline gradient viral communities from Chesapeake Bay - CB_1508_1D Viral MetaG (SPAdes) (version 4) | ecosystem: Environmental > Aquatic > Marine > Coastal | place: USA...
GATTGTGTTGAGGTCACCTTGGTGCGCACGCTGTTCTTGTGCAGTCAGGCGACGTTCAAGATCGTCGTTGCGGCTGCGCAGGAAATCCAACTCAAGTTTGTCACGCTTGATGGCTTCTTCGCGACGCTGTTTGCGCTCCAACTTCTCCTTGCGACGGCGTTCGCGGATTGCTTCACGCTCGTCGTCGTGTTCTTCTTCGTCGTCATCATCTTCTGTAGAGACGCGGTCGTCTTCTTGCCCGTCGTCGTCATCTTCAGCTGAGGCTCTCAGCTTGGACTCGTCTTCAACGATCACGATCTCTTCGTCTTTGGAGTCTTCTTCTTTGATCACTTCACTCATTTGTCATCTCCTTTCAGATGAACGCCTTGATCGCCAACGGGTCACCAGTTACCTGCCCGATGATGTCGAGGTCATTGAAAATTACGAACATTGCTGACTCTTTTTCGCCCATGGTTTCTTTTGTAAGAGGCACCTCCCAACGGTCTCCACCGTATTTCGGCACCCGAACAAAGTCTCCCACGTTGCACCAAGAGCCTTCCGGCCAGTGTTCCATGGTGTTGCGGTTTTTGAACGCGAGCGGTCCAATGCTAATCACCTTGGCAACTTGTGTGTTCCACTTTTCAGTGTCGCGCGACTCGCTGTGCAAAATGATGCCGCCAGAAGTTTTGCTCTTCGGCGTACGGATTTGAACCAGAACGCGGCTTCCGAAAGGCTGCACTCCGGCGTCTGCCGCCGGAAACGCCTCTGCCAAAGCGTTCTCAGATGTCATTGTCACCGTTTTTCTCCTCATCAACAAGTTTCAAGAGCACATTTATCGCCGCCTCATAACCGGCGAATATTCCAACGCGCAACCCGTACTCAAAGGCGTCGCGTTCCTGTGGCCGTCTCAAGGCGTCAACAGCAAACTTCTGCTGCTCTTCCTTGAGACGGTTCAACAAGAGGGTTTCGAAGTTCATGCCGGTGTTTTCGGTCCAGAACTCTTAGAAGGTGGTGTGTGCTGGCCGTCACACTTTTCGCCTGCGGCCATGCGGTGATGCTGGGGAACTTCAGCCGTGTTCATTGGAACTTCTTTGGCTTTGTTGGGATTGTCGCTCATGATGCGCTCCTTTTCAAGGGTTGGGGTTGATGCCTGTGCCGGTGCTCACCGAGACTCGTTCGCCAGTTGCCAATTCGGCTGCAGCGAGCAGTTTCGCGGTGTCGTTGTCTGCCGTGTTCATGCGCTCGCGTGCAGCGATGTCCGCAGCGGTGCGCTCGTTTTCGGCAATTTGCTTCATCTGCTCTGCCTGCAGCTTTTCTGCCTGCTCCTGCTGGCGTGCGGCCAGCTTTGCGGCTTCCAGTTGCTGTTGCGTTTGCAGCTTCTGCTGATCCAGTTGGACGCGTGCCTGATTGTACTGCGCACGCTCTTGCAGTGCCTGACCCTGAACTTGCGCGTTCATCTGTGCAATCTGCATGCTGTTGTCGGGCGGCATCGGAGGCTGCGGCTTGAACTGCTCGGCGAACTCCGTGAGCGCGGCCAGTTCCTGACCGAACGAACCAAGCTGCTTTTCGATCAGCTGTTGAACCTGAATGATCAACTTGACCTGCTCTTCCGCTTCTGCCTCGATCAGTTCTTCGCGCTGCGCTTTGTCCACGGCGTTGTGAGCCTCCACAAGGTAGTAGTTCAACAAGTGATCCTTCAAGTGTTGCGCAATCGCATAGATGCACGCCTGCATGATTGGCGGGTTGGAACCCAGCAACGGCGACTTCAGGAACGCCATATGCGTCATGATATGTGCGATATGATCCTGGCGCGGCAAAACGTAAAGCGGTCTGCCCATCGACGCCGCCACGTTCTCGCTGACCGGATCCATGTCCTCGCTGGCCATCTGCGGCTGCATGACATCGTCCGGCGCGATCTTCAGTGTGCGCAAGAACATCTCTTCGACCTTGCGCGGATCGTACAGCTGCGGCATCATTTGTGCGCGCTGCATGATGGCTTGCGTTTGCGCGAAGCGTTGCGTCTCGCTGAAGATAGCCGGATCGCTGACCGGCATCACGTCCATCGGACCATCGAAATCGCTGGGGTCGATCTCCAATCCTGCGTTGTGCGCCTCGATGTCTTCTTCGGTCAGATACGCGCTGTTCAGGCGGTGCAAGATCGAAAAACACTTTTCCATCGCGTTGTGCAGTCGCGAATGGATGGACGAGAACACCACCATGCCCTGCTCGATCAGCGCCATCGTCGTGCCGACCGGCTGATTGGGGTTCTGGTCGCTGAGTTTCTCGAACGACGTTTGCACGACGCCTTTGCCCGCATCGACCAAGAAGCCCAGCAGCTGGAACAACACCGGACTCGGACCATTGAACGGCAGAGGCATCGCCAGCTTGCGAACATCGTCCACCATCGCGCCGCCGTCCAGTTCAACAACCTCAGTGGGCTGGACGTTGATGGTCTGACCGTTCGGTCCACCTTTCAACTTGAGCAGTGTGGGGACGTTCTGGATGTGTGCGCTGTCCAACAATGCGCGCAACGCGCCAGTGGCCGCGCCGCTCAAGCCGCCAATCATGTGGGTCAACCCGATCGGGTAAGCACCACGCCACGGAACGAACGGGAACTCAACGATCCAATCCAGTTCATTGCGCAGTTCGTCGTCCGGCTCCCAGTTGCGATAGAGCGCCAGCGGCAACTCGGTGGTCTTGTCGATGCTGAGGATGTAAGGTTCCAGCCCGTCTTCAAACTCCAAGAACGTGTAGATCTCGTAGATGGTGCGCAGACCGTCTTCGTTGTAGCTGGATTCCTTGCGACCTTCGATTTTGTCGTTGGCGATTGACGACTTGCTCCAATCGATCTCGCCAGCGTAGCCAAGGTCCACGTCGATGTACATGCCGCTCTTGACGCGACGCTGGTATTCCATCTTGGTGATGTACTGGACGTGCGTCTTGCGTTCGGCGGTGTAGAAGTTCGTTGCGGCGAACGGCAGGTAAATGTCGTCGATCGGCACGAACTCGCTCATGGGTCGGCGACGCTGCGGGTTCCACATGAACTTCATGTACTGCCCACCGCCGAGCGGCAACTGCGTGCTCAGCTGTTCAAGTTCGCTGCGGAACTCGGGCATCTGCTTGGTGGTTTGCCAGTTCAGGAACTCGGTCTTGCGTTCAGCCTTCTCGACCTTCTTCTTGTCCTGCTCGCCGTAGATCTTCGACTTCACTGGACCGTTGGGCGGGAAAACCTCTTTCATGAACCGCGCCGAGAAGTCCACGCACGCCTCGACCAGCATCGGGTGAACGACCTTGTTCGCGCCGGTGAACTGCGCGCCTCCAGGAGCGTCGTCGCCCAACCCTGTGCGGCGCAGACCTTCCTCGTACTGCTTGTCGCGTTTTTCGCGAGCCTCTTTGTCTTTTTCGATCTTGTCGAGCAGGTCGGTGACCGCTTCCTTCAGCGCGGCTTGGTCAACCTCTTCGACAATGTTGGCGAAATGCGCGAGGTTGCGCTTCTCGTCTTCGTCGTTTTCCATGCGCAGGACTGCGCCACCGTCTTCGGTGTCTTCTACGTCTGGAAGCAAATCCTCGTAGGAGACATTTTCGCCTTCTTCGAGGGACTCGTCGTCGCGTTCGTTGATATCAGACATGGGTGCCCTCTCTGAATGTTTTTACCAGTTGATCGACGGCAGCAGGATTGTATTGCACCGCGCCGCCTTTTGCGTAACCCTTGCCGACAGAAGCCATGAGTGCTTCGACCGCTGCAGGATCGTATGCTCTCACTGCGCCACCAACTGCATATCCAGGCGTGCGCTGACCGCGACCGCGCAGGATTGTCTCAATGGCTTCCGGCGAGAACGTGATCTCGTAGTAAGATTGAATGCCGCCAATCCCAGCAGGCTCGACTTCTACACCCGGAATGTTGGAAAGCGGTTTCAAGCCTTCCTTGACGATCTGTTGATCGTAGATCGGAGCGTAGTTGTCCATCTTCGAGATTCCTCCACGAGGGATAGAAATCGCCGTTGACGTCGGATAATAAACAGTGGTTGCTCCGCGCTTCAGCGCGTCTTGAATCGCAGCCTTGAACAGCGTGCCGTGCGTTTGCCGCAACGCGCCAGTCTGAGCCTCGCCTTTTTGAGCGTCAGATTGAATCTCTTCGATCACAACGCTGTTGGGCTTGACAGGCATTTCAGACTCAACAATAACGCGACCTTTGGTGGACATTGCACGCACGGTTGCGTCGGTTGCGTCTGCCGGTATGTAGGTTCCGCGAATGTGTCCGATCATCCCCTTGTCAGCGCTCATCGCTCCGGGGTAGTGCCAATAGTTTTTGCCAGCCATGTCGGGGTGCGTCACACCGATCTCGAAGTAGTTGTCGTCTAGCGCAGCGCGGGTGTTTTCGGACAACAAGCGTTGAGAGTCGATGTATTGATAGTTTTTGGAGCGTCCGGCATCAACGGCGAGTTCATAAGCAATTTGATCGACAAGTTCTGTCCTTGCTTCCTCCGTGGTCGCGTAAAGTTCCCCAACAGGATCGTCTTCCCAACCGGCTTTGCGGAATGCTTTGAGGAACTCCTCAGGCATCTCTTCGAGTCCGATCATCCCCTCGTTCAGACCCGCGATCAACTGAAAGTTTTCATCGGTCGGTTCAATACCAAGTCTGTACAAAACATTCTGATAAGGTTCTTCTGGGTTGCCGTACAAGTAATCTAACGCTTCATCCCTGTAAAGGTCCATTTCATATTCGCTGTGCGTAGACAAGCCCTTCAGGTCCATCGTATTGTACTGCGAAGGCGGAATGCGCGCCTCGAAGTCAGCCTTGCTGATCCTTGAACCGGCAGGCAGATCCTCGTAACGCCTCGAAAGTTCTTCGAATGCATCCTTGGTGACGCCAGGAGTGCCTCTGATCTGCGCCAAAAACGCTTCAAGCTGCTGAACGTCTGGCCCACGCAATGTTTCGGCGCTGATCGCAGGCTGCAAGTTGATGTTGCCTTGCGGCTGCACGGAATACATCAGCGAGCCTTCTTCCTCCATGCGCCGACGCAAAGCAGCGTAAGCCGAATCGTCCGGCACCTGCGAAGCTGCACGGCGGATCGCTCTGCGGTCCAATGCGCCTTGAACGGCGTCGATCGCAACTGGTGCTACTGCGCCGAGCGGTGCGCCAATCGCGGCTCCCATGGCTGCGCCTTCTGCGCGAGACTCTCCTTGGTCAGCCATCCCTGCTCCTGCAATCGCGCCTTCGCCTGCACCGATCGCTGCGCCTTTCATCCAGTTAGGCAACTGCGCTGCAATCCGTGGAGCCAACATGCCCATGCGAGCCGTGGTCGCGGCGGCGGCGGGTGCTGCTGCGCCACCCGTGAACGGCGTTGCAAGATATGCCGCCGCTGTCGGGATCAACCCTCCAGCAACCTCACCAACGATTGAGCCGATCGGGTTGTTTTCGGCATAGGCGCGGTTCGATGCTTGAATTTCGGCGAGCGCGTCTTCATAACGCTCATCGCCAAGTTTAGACCGCAACCAAGCCTCGCCCTCGTCACCCCAGCCTAACCCAAGACCTTGACCGAGGACAGAGCGTGCAATGTCCTTCAGTCCGCCAGCTTCGTAACCCTTCACAGCACCGCCTTCGGCGTATCCAGGAACGCCTGCGTCGCGCAACACACTCGTGACGTAGTTCTGCGTCTCGCGGAACGGCGGAATGCCATTGTGCTTGCGGACGTTGCCTGGACCAGCGTTGTACGCCGCCAATGCGAGAGGCAATGAACCGAACTCGTCCCACTGCTGGCGCAAGTAACGTGCGCCGCCTTCGAGGTTCTGTCGCCAATCCGTCGGGTCGACGCCCAAGTCACGAGCCGTTCCAGGCATCAACTGCGCCAAACCAATCGCACCCTTGGGGCTGCGAGCGTTGGGGTTGTATGCGCTTTCGTTTTGAATTAACGACACGAACACATTCGGCGGCAGACCGTACCGTTCAGCGAGCATCACAGCTGTGTCGCGGTAAACGTCTCCGGTGAGCGCAACAGTTTCGCCAGTCGGCACGGCGGCGGTTGTTGTCGGTCGCGGCGGCGGACGCGTCGGGCTGCGCGAGGCAGGCGTCTCAGCCGTGTCCACGCGGAACTCTTGCGCGTCTTGCTTGCGCTGCAGCGAACGCAGACGATTCAACTCAGCCATGAACCCTTCGAGCAACGAGCCGCGAACCTTGCCGCCTTGTTCGTACTTCTGATACATGTCTTCGAGGTTCACAGAGCCGCCTTGCTGCATCGGCACAGAAAGAACCTCGAAGATCTTGTCGCTGTAATCTGTTGGCTGAAAGATTCCGCGTGAGCGCAGGAAGTTCTCCAACAACGGCATCAGCTGAGAACGGTTGCGTCCAACGATGTTGTACTCCTGCGCGAAACCCTTGGCCAGTTCTGAATATTTGTCCATCGGGTTCTGCGGAGGCGTGTCGCCTCGATCTTGGCGCATGGCGGCTTCAGCAGCGTTCCGAGCCAGCGTCGCGTCTGTGCGTGCAAAGTAGTCTTGAATCTGCGCGGGGTTATAACCGGCGTTCATCAAGTTCTCACGCTGCGTGTCGCGGCCACGGAACATGCCAGCTTGCCAACCCATCTTCAGATCGTTGGCGATGCCTGAGGGGATTGACTTGAGTGTTTCTAAAAATCCCATCGGCTGCGAAGGCTGCGCCACGTTGACGTTCACAGGGGTCGGCGTTATGGTCGGCGTTATGGTCGGCGTTATGGTCGGCGTGTCGTCGAAGACGGTGCGGTCGATCACCTCAAGCATTCCGGGCGAGTCGCCCCGCACGGTCTCCATCGTCATTGGCCCTTGACGATCAGCGGGTTTCGCACCACCTCCGATTCCGGTGACGCCTGCAGCTTTCATCGACGCAGCCGCTTCTGCGCGAGCCTGCTTTTCCTTGTCCTTCGCCGCAGCAGCTTTGTTGGCCTCGGCCATCGTCCCCCAACCGCCTCCGGGAGCCATGCCCTTCACCTCGCCGCCGTCAGCCCACTTGACTTTGTTGGCCCAGTATGCGGGACTGCTCTTGCCTTTGGCGATGTTCTTGGCATGGCGTGACTTGAATGAGGCGCGTTTGTTTTTCATGCGTTCAGACTCGCCTGCCTTGGGCTTGCCTGCGGTCTCGGCTCCTTGCTCGCCGAAGCGCAGGATCTTTTCCTTCCCGTCGATCTTCGTCTTGACAATGTGCGACTTGGTTGGGTGGCTCGGTGTGCGCCGAGGCTTGTCCAAAGGGAGACTGTCTTTGTCAACTTTAGGCGGCATAAGGATTCACCCTAGGTTCGTTGAGCCTTTGCGGTTCGTCGTGGTCACGTGCTTGCGGCAGTTCAAACCACTGGCTGTTCTTGAGGTAGATTATCGCCTGCGTGAACGTGTCAACATAGTCATCATGCTCTGCAACTGGGAATTTGGCAAGCTGTTTCAGGAATGCCGCAGCCCAACTGACCGGCTGTCCGGGGTTCTTGGCTGACTCAGGAACCCAGATCAACCCCAGTTCCAACGTCGGCGCGGCTTGGTGCGCACGGCTGACTTTGTCCGCCAGTCCAGGATTGTAGGGGATGGCTGGAACCTTCGCCAACCGCAGGTCTTGGAGCAACGACTGGCCAGACGCCTTGGCTTCAACAAGCACGCGGTCGGGTCTGCGAGCGCGGCGCACGCCGTCCTTGATGGATGTGCCGCCGTACTCTGTTCCCCAGTCCTTGATGGCGCGGGTGCGCAACTCAGGGTACGACAGGTGCTCGTCCCATGCGTCGATCAGCATCGCGTTGCGCTTGCCTTCGTGCGTGAACATTGCCCAGACGCTGCATGCGGTCGGGTCGCCGGTCGTTTTCTCGGTGAACGCGCAATCGTAGGACTGCAGAATGTATTCGAACTGCGGCAACGCTTTGTCGTGTGGCCACATCTGGATGTGCGCGGTCTTCAAGATGCCGCCTTCAGACGGCGTCGGGTCTTGCTGCAGTTGGCCTGCCGTGCCATACGTGCCGAGCAGCTGTTTCAGTTCGGTGATCTCTTTCTCGCCGAAGCGTTCAGGGCAGATCAAGTCACCCTTCTTCTTGCGCGGATCATACGCACCCAGCAACGTCTTGCGCTTCACGCCGTCCCACTCAGCGGGGATCATCAAGTGTTCCCAGCCGCCAATGTCCTCAAGGATGTGGCCTGAGATGTCGCGCTCGTGCAGACGCTGCATGATGGTCACCATGGCGTCTTTCTTCGGGTCGTTCAGACGGGTCGACCAAACAACATCGAACCACTCCAACGCACTCTCACGGATCACGTCCGATTGAGCCTCTTGCGCAGAGTGTGGATCGTCCAGGATCAGGCGCGATCCGCCTTCACCCGTCGCCGTGCCGCCCACCGAGGTTGCAAGCCGGTAGCCGGTCTTGTCGTTCTCGAATCGCTGCTTGGCGTTCTGGTCTCCGGCAAGCCTGAACATGTGTCCCCATCGTTCCTGATACCATGGTGATTGGACTAAGCGTCTTGCCTTCAGGTTGTCGCGGATGCTGAGGTTGCCGGAGTAGGATGCGCACAGGTACTTGTGTGCTGGATCTGTCAGCCACTCCCACATCGGCCAAATGACCGAAACGATCGTGGACTTTGAATGGCGCGGCGGGATGTTGATGAGCAGCTTGCGGATCTCGCCAGCGGTGATCGCTTCAAGGTGCTCGCAGATTGTTTCAATGTGCCATGACTCGACGAACTTCACTCCTGGTTCGACTGTTGGCCAACATTGACGCACGAACTCGTACAGTGAGCCTGAAGCTGCGCGGCGGCTTTCTTCCACCTCGATCATCTTCAACAGCAATGCAGGCTCAACAACAGAGTTCATTTCGGCTTCTTCACGAATCTGCCGCGTTCATCGCGGTCTGTCAATTCCGACAGTTTGTCGGCGAGGGCTTGATTGTCTTGCAAAGATTGATTCAAGGCAATCTTCAAACGCTTGATCCTCCCCCACGGCCAGAGGACATCGATGAGTTTGAACTTCGTTTCATTTTCAAACAATGTGTTATTCCTTCCCACCAGATATCTTCGCCATCAGGGCTTTCATTTCTGCAAGTTCTTTGTCGCTGAGGTTCTTCAGGTCGACCGCCGCCAGCGCGATTGGTCCACCGTCGACACCCGTGTGTTCGTTGGTGATCTTGTCGCCGTATTGTTTCGGCTTGAGTTTGCTGAGCACCCACTTGCGTGAGTCAACGCGCAGACGTTGATGTTGCACGGCGGCAGAGTCATAACGAGCGACGCCGTTTTGATCGACCACTTGCGCGGGATCGTCGTCGGCAACAGTGACCACTTCCTCAGCCCAATGTTCCAGCAGCGCCTCGCGCGCGAGCGCGTACTGGCCGGCGATGGCCGTGTCAGCGGCGATCCAACCCTGCACGGTAGCTTTCGGAACGCCAGTTTCTTTGCACGACTTGCCCAGAGGCATGCCTGTCTCCATGAGCCTGAAGACTTTGTCTGCAATTTTGCGCTTGTCTGCGTCCGTGTATTTGGTCGCCATCTGGCACGCTCCGTCGAATGTTTGTTTGAATTATGTGCTGACTGCACGGCAAAGGCAAGGGAAAGTCCTCAGCCCGATGAACGTGGTAAATATCGTCCGGATATTTAATCGTTTATTATTCTGATTTTCCCTATATTCTCCTCGTTATATAATTAAATATCTTTGGGAGTATTACCACGTTTGACGGGCTACGCACTCTCCCACCACCGGCGTGCAATCGTCGATTTCCCCTCGTCGAACAACGACTTACGCCATTCCATCGCCGAAAATCCATCTTCTGTTTCAGCCCGTTAAAACCAACATCGTCGAACTTAACTCCACGCAATTTTCTCTCCAAAAATATCTGTTCTAACACTTTTAAACGTGTTTGTCGGGCCACTTTCCAACCTTCCGTTTCAGATATTTTATCTCATCTCGCAGTTGTTCGATGCGTCTTTCGAGCATGGCCACGGTTGCTTCGAGTTGAGCGATTCGCTCTTCATCGGTCATCATTCACTCCAGGCATCGGCATCCAATGTGTCACGTTCGTGATCGGCTTGCCGTGATCAGCAACCCAATGTTGGCGCTTAGGGTTCCACCATGCGCCGGTGACGCCCCAACGTGTGACCCACTCCAGCGTTTCAGCGTCAAGGTCTTTGTAATCGTACGAGACGAGGACGCGCTCGGTTGGGCGGCGGTCGCCCTTGTTGATCTTGATCCAAGGTGTCAGCGGCGTGCCCATCCCTCACCACTCCAATTCGACGGCCAGCGCGTCGCGTTCGAGGACAGGCGCGTCCACTTTCCGGTAGACGGTGAGGCTCTTGCCGAACGCCTTCCACCGCTTGTCGGAGGAGTTTTCGTTGGGCAGAATTTTGTAGCCGAGCCGCTCCATCGCAGGCGTGATGTTGCGTCGCAGCGCGTAGTAGTTGTCGTGATGTTGCGCGGCAACTTCGAGCAGGAAGTCGCCTTGCGCGTAGTTTGGGTCGTTGAGTTCCTCCAACGCAATCCGGAACGCATCGTCGATTCGAGCGTTCCAAGCAGCGGTGTCGGCGGCAATTTGCGCCTTGGTGCGGCGTTTGCGTTTGTCGCGATTGTTCGGGTCGAACGGATCGAACATCTTAGAACGGTTCATTGGCCAACTCCTGTGTTGGGTCGTAATCGTTGGGTGTGCCTGCTTTCACGTAGACGGTGACAACCTTGTTGCCGATCTTCCACCGACCGTCTTTCCTGTCCGAGCGATGGAGCGTGTAGCCGGAGCGGGTCATGGAGTTGGCCAACTTGCGCTTGATGTCGCCTTCCTTTTCGCCTTCGGCAACCGCCTTGGTGAGCAGCCAATCCGACCGAACAGCCACGGGGTAGTTCATGTCTTCGAGGATGTCGTCGAGCCATTGGTCGCCCGTCATGCCGGAAGCCACGACCGTTTTGTGCGCGTCGGTTTTGCGTTGGCCGTTGCTTGCGTTGAACTTGGAGATGTCGTGCTCGTGGAGGTACGCGGCCACGTGGCTCGCACCGCCTTCGAAGAACCACTCCCACAGGTCGCTGAAGTACTGGCGGCGGACGTCTTCCTTGCGCAGTCCCATCTCGTCCATGGTGGCGCAGTCGATCACGTCGTAGCGGCGGTCGTCCTCAGGGATGTAGATGCCGTTGGCGAGGTGGTTGGTGGTGATGATCACGCCGCAGTACATGCGCACCGAGAACTTCTGGCCATACTTGGGATTGATCTGGCAGGTGTCGGGTGAACCGGCGATCAGCACCTTGGTGCGTTCGTTGAACGCCCACTTGGACATCTCGTGCAAATTGGCGGCTTCCGAGATGCGCACGAGCGTTGCGGCAGCGTACTCGTTGAAGGATTGCTCGAAGGCTCCAGGGTCGATGTTCGAGACGTTCCATGCGCCGATCGCGGGGCAGCAAAACTCGATGGCAGTGTCCTTGCCGACGCCTTGCCCACCGGCAATCAGCAGCGCGAACCGAGGTTTCTCCCATGGCTTTTGAACGCGGTGAGCCATGTAGTTCAGGAACTGCTCGGCGTCGCCTGCCTTGTTGAAGATGCGGTGCACGTGGTCCAGGAACGGTTGCGCCATCTTGGGCACGCCCAGTTCGATCGTCGGGCGGCGGTACGCATTGAACAACGCCGCACCCGCGCTCACCACCACCTCTCCGTCGCGGCAATCGTAGCCTTTCACGTAGTCGTCTTCGATCGAGGGGTCGGAAGTCATGGAGGTGACCAGCGCGTTCTTGCGCAGCCAATCTGACGCCTTCATCAACTTGCCATTCTCGTTCACCGGCGACACGGCTGAGTCCACAGCAGCAGCAATCCAGAAGCTGTTGGTGGGGCGGTAGATGTAGTTGTTGCCTGGACCGTAGTAGATGAAGTTGCCGAGCGGCACCTCACCGCTCTTGGGAGCCCAACCGTTGTCGAGCGCAGCCTTCACGATGGTGCCGACGGTGAGTTGCTTTTCGGCGTTCTGCTGGCTCAACTCATAGAACGCCTCGTGCATGATCTCGTTGTGGTTGCGACCTTTCTTGCCGCTGAACTTTGCAGACCACTCTTGGTAAACCGTCCAAGCCTCGTCCACGCGGTCAAACTCTCTGCCGAGAATGATTCCCACCGACCGCCACAAGTCCCTGTCGTCTGCGGGAACGCTTTCCAGCATCGTCGCCACTTGTTCGATGGTGTACTTGCCGCGATACATGTCGTCCTTCTTCGGACGGCCACGGGTTTCTTTGCGGCGCGAGAGATGCGCGGGGAGAACAGCCAACGCGGTTCCCCAATTGAGCCACTTGTAAGTCCCTCCCGACCGGTGGCGCGAAGGCGCAGCGACAATGTAGCCGCCGTCGTTGCGGCTGTCCACGCCTTTGCCGAGCACGTTGCTGGCTGTCTTGAGCGCGGAGTTGTATTGAAAGATCACGTGCATCCCGCCGGAACCAGTCTCAGCGATGAGCGTGTTGGGTTCGCCGTGGTCTGCAATCGCGTCAGCCCAAGACTCTGCGCCGAACTTGCCTTCACCCACGTCGATGTCGAGCACCGTGATGCCGGAGATTTCTCCGGTGACGATGCCGATGTTGGAGCGCGGCGCACTCGCGCCGAACCAGTCGTCTATTTGCTTCAGGTCGCGCGACGCTTCCTTCAAGCCGCGTGCAACTCTTGGGTGCTTGCCAGCGTCTGAGCAAGCCGCGTTCCCACAAGTGCACACACCATCGTCAGCGATCGAATGCAGCGGGAAGACCATCCATCCGCGCTTGGCATAATCGACCGCAGCTGTGTGCGTTTCGTTCATTCATGAACTCCTCTCTGATGAAAAAGGCGCACGACTGTTGTTGGACAGCCGCACGCCTTTCAGTTGATTGCGATGCGGCTTAGAAGCGGTCGTCGCCGCCTTCTTCGTGCACCGCGTCAGAGACGGGCTCAGAGACTTTCACCTCGCCTGCAGCGACCTGCTTGCTGAACTCACGAGCCTTGAGGTAGAGGTCTTGATCAGCCACCGGCTCAACAACCTCGATGTTGATGCCCCACCAAGAGCCTTTCGAGTTTTCC
>Ga0208019_1001363_pt1 | contig 12974 bp, 25 predicted proteins | sample CB_VirMetaG_5_FD_184540 | JGI IMG/M metagenome (GOLD analysis project Ga0208019, IMG submission 184540) | Freshwater to marine saline gradient viral communities from Chesapeake Bay - CB_1508_1D Viral MetaG (SPAdes) (version 4) | ecosystem: Environmental > Aquatic > Marine > Coastal | place: USA...
CCCCCTAGGGTTCCCGCCCCTCCCTTCGGTCGGGACGGCGAACCGTGGGAATCATGAGAACCGTCGAAATTATCGACACCTTCTTATGTGAGAAGACTGCTACATCCATTTGTCCGAGGAGGACAGGAGACATCAACATGGATCTTAACGCAAACATCGAATTGACGCCTGAAACCGAGAACGAACCCTTGACCCGTGTGGTCTGGTGGGATGAGGAACGCCTGACTGATGGCGTCTTCAACTTCACCTTCAACCGCTGTGCTGTGTCCAAGGATGACAGCAATTTTGCCCTCATCAACACCGACACCAGCGAGAAGGTTGTCCTGTGGCTCGTCCACCACCCCTCTGCCAAGTTCCCTGACGCCCTCACCGACGGTGAGAAGGTGCTTCGTGCTACCATTTCTGCTCACGGAGAAGCCATGAGCGGAACCGACGCCATTCAAATGCTCAACAACCGTCCAGGTATCCTCACCTTCGACGGCAACCAGCGTGTCATGAAGTGGAAGGTGACCTTCAATGAGTGATCACGTCGCCATCATTCACGGAATGGTGAAGCGTCGAACCAACGCTAAGGTTCACGCACTCGACGCCAAGACGGGTCTGACCCTGTGCGGTGAGGTCTACGACGGCGAACCCTGGGCAACCGTCCATGAGGTGACCTGTGCGGTCTGTGGCGTTAGAATGCTGACCGACTGAACGCCTTCCAAGCTGGCATCACCCAGCCCTTGAAGACGATCTTGCCGACGCAAGCCACCACAGCAACCGAGAGGATGTCCAACGGATCCAAATCCCCGACGGGGATCGGGAGGTTTGTCTCGAATGACAAATCGGGGATCTCGAAGGCCAAGTCATCGAGGGTGATGTCGAAGCCGAGATCATACCACCATGTCAGAGCCAAGAGTAGCCATGCCGATAAGTCGTCGGTATCGACCGCCTGATCGAGAAGATCGTAGAACGATGCCGCCACCGAATCGGGAATGAACCAATCCAGGATATTGCCGAGTCCCCATTCGATGACCAGGTTCAATGGCGATGTCCCTGCGGACTCGCTGACATCGAACAACCCACCGATGACAGGTAGGTCTGCAAGGTATGGAATGCGTTGCTTGTCTTCGGGAACGAAGGGGTTGAGAGCGATGTCCAATCCACCCGTCACCACCCAGTAGACTGTGTCCCAGAAGAGGAATCGACCGATGCCCTTAGCGAAGCGGGCTGACTTGATACCGATCGCCCTGGCTTCCTGTGAAGCACCGCTGATCGTTCCCAGCTTCGGGATCAACTTGGTCATGTCGTCTGCGGCGGTGTTGAATGACGTAGCCAAGTCGCCCTGTTGGAGCGACTTCAAGGCTCGACCCAATTCGTCGATGTCTGCTGGAGGGAGTCTTGCCCATGCTTCCATGAGCGATTGTCCACGCCTGATGAATGCCTCGGATCGAGTCGTCAGTTCGATCATGGTTTGGTTAGCGGCCTTCGCTTGATTGACGGTCTGCTTGATACCGAAGAGGTCGTCAGGATCGGCCAGTTGCTTGAGGATTGCGATCAGATCATCGGGGATCGCCTTCGGTGGATTGTCGATCCAATTCTGCCACACCTTGATGTCGCCAGGATCGAGACCGCCACGATACTCCCTCAACTCAGCAAGGAGTTGATCGTCAGCACCGGCACGGTTGAGGTAGAGAACGGCATTGATGTCGGCTTCCATGGCACGAGACAATCGCTGTGTCTTCAGGGACTTGGCCGTGACACGATCCATGATTTTTCTCGCTTCACCGAAGTCGGCTTCACGAGCGAGTAGATCCACATCGTCAGCGATCGAAGTGTAGGTAGCGGAGAGGACATCACCTTGGTCAGCGATGACCTGCAAGGCACGAGCGACATTGATGGCTCGTCGTTGGATCTCCAGTCGCTTCTGGAGGTTGTAGATGGTGCCGACGTAGATGGTCGATGCGATGGCGATGGTAGGATCGGTTATCCTCTTGGTGAACTCCTTGGGTTCGAGGTTGAGAGAGACGGTGAAGTCTTCGCCCAGGACATCGTATTCACGATCCTGGGAAGCGGCGACAGCACCCGTCACGACAGCCTTCGACCAGAAGGCGGGAGAGGTAGCCAATCCCTTGATCGCATCTCCGACCTTGGCAGCGAAGCGGACGACCGCCATCAGTATTCCTCCCCGATCTTGCCAGCGGCTTCCTTGTAGGACTTCTTGCCTCGACATCCCCACATGTGACGAGCCAATTGGTTCGGTGACCACTTACCCTTGTCCTGAATGCCGGAGGATCGGGCACAGTAGTTGTCACCCTTCTTGGTGCCAGGAGCGATGGTGAAGTCAGGATCTCCTGCTCGAATGACCTTGCCCGAAGGTGAGGTCACTTCCCACTTGTAGTTGGGGTTGTCGCTTCGTCGGATCTTAGCCATCATTCTTCCTCCGAATGACGACACTCCATATCATGACGATGCTGCTGATCGGCAGGTAGCATCTGGAGCATGACGCCCACACGATCCTGCCGTTCCTTGAGTAGATTATTGATGATGAGGAGGCCTGGGCCTCCGAGAATGCTGAGGGTGGTCACCTGTTGCTCGGTGATTTGAGCATCGTAGATGACCGAGTTGGTGACCATGATTGATGCCAGGACCGTCCATGCGAGAACGATCACGCTGAAGAGGAACATGGAAGCTGGTGATTCACCGTCCACATTCACAACCTCCTCCACACGAATACGCCAGATACCACGAACATGACGCCGAGGAAGATCACAGTCATGATTTCGCTGTCGCCACCCTTGACCTTGTCCACGACCAATCGCACACGCTCCACGATGTCCTCGGTGAACCCCTTCAACCCGATGTCGATCGGGGCGTCCACCTGGATGTTAGGCGACTGGATGTTCACGCTCGGTTCGTCAGCCACGTCACTCACCTCGATCAAACAGCATCAAGGGAAGACGGACGACAAGGAGTGCGAGAGCGATGATGGCACCGAACTCGATGATCGGCACAGCACCAACAGCCAACGCCTTGAACATCCCCTTGGTGGATGCAACCGCTGTGTCAGCGGCAAGGTCGAGAGTGTCGGTGATTTCGCCCATGTTTTCACCTCACTTGAGTAGCCAGAGTGCCACCAATGCACCGAGGAAGATGATGACACCCTTGTCGTTGTCATCCTTCACACCGTTCATCGTCACGTCGTAGTTGCGATCCTTCAATACGAGAAGACCGACAGCCAACGCACCCAGCACCATTGCTTCATTTCTGTTAATTGCCATTTTATCACATTCCTGTTATGTCCACGCCGAGAACCGCAGTTCCCAGGGCGAGTATGATGAATCGGAGAGCCTTCAACTCACCGACGAGATTGCCCACATTGATACGCAATTCGAGGAGAGCGTCCTCGATCCGTTCAACACGGGATTCGATGTTGTCGAGGCGATCACTCATTGTCGATCACCCCTGATCTTCGGATACCCAACCAGATGATCCACCCGATCGCACCAAGCACGAGGGCCATCATGACAGCCTTGAACATGGTATCGGTGTCGTCTGCTGGAGGAGCTGGAGGTGGAGGAGGCGGAGGTGGTGTCACGGTAGGAGGAACGAATGGATCGTCAGGATCGTCGTCCACATCACCTTCAACCTGAACGTCAGGATCATACGGGTCTGCATCGTCCTTATCCTTGACCCCATCGTTGTCGATGTCTCCTTGGCCGCCTGGTTCAAGCGGTCCTTGAACCTCGTCTTGAACGGGTTCCCAATGCTCCACCTTGACCAGACGAATACGGACTTCGTCGTCGATGTTCTTCGGTGAATCGGCGTTGATCATGCTTCCGCCTGATCGGATTCGGAAGTTGGCGATGCCGCTGAACTCTTCATCAAGGTCGATCGAGATGTAGTCACCATCGTCACCATTGAGGACAACGGTGATGAAATCCTGTCGGTTGGTGGCCGTTGTCTTGGCGTTGTAGCCATTGATGGTGCCCTTGGTGTTGTCGTCCCAGTAGTTGTTGTTGTCAGTCGCCATCTGGACGGTGACACGCCATCCTGGAGCAACCACCATTTTAGCGGCTGAGGAGTTGGAGAAGGGGACATCGTTGTCCTTGAGGAGTAGGTATTTGCTGGGCTGAGGATCGATGGCGTCACCGTTGGAATCGACCCACCAAAAATTGAACTCGGAGTAGTCATCCTTCCATTCGTATTTGCCCTTCACCGAGAACTCGGAGAAGGCACCGTTGGATTGACCCGCATTATTGAATGCGGTCTTGATGTTTTGGCTGTAGGTAGCCCATGCGTATTCGACCATCAGTAGCCACCCCCGAAGTATGATCCCATTCCACCGCCGAACCCTGGAAGTCCTGTTGGTGGACGAGTAGGGAAGGTAGGGCGACCGCCTTCGTCCTCATCATCTTCGGGTTGCTTCTGCGGACCACTTCCATCGTCTTCAGGGATTTCGTCAGCCTTCAATGCAGCCTCCTCGCTGGAGTAGACCAATACCGATTCGTATTTTCGATCGTTGATGGTGAACGTGATGGTGCCACCCACCGAAGCGGATGCTCGCACGAAGCCATCAGCAAGGTTGCCACGGAGGTAGCCGGAATCCTGCCAGGTGTAGCCTCCTGATCCGTCGTCATACATGACACCGTAGCGGGCTTGGAGGAGTTGGATTTGGTTCTGTTCACCCTGAGCCACCATTTCGACACGGTAGTCGTCACCTTCGACGGGAAGGGGCTTAGGAGGCTGTTGTGGAGCCTCTGGAGCGTCAGGGGTAGCTGGGGTAGCATCCTCGTCACGAAGGGCGAGGTAGAGGCCACCAAGCACGAAAACTCCCAACATCAGGCAACACGCTCCACGATGATGAATCCGGCCTGTGCCCCGACGACCAATTGCACCTGCGTAGCGGCGGTGCCGCCGAGGATGAAGGTGGGTTGAAGCGTCTGACCTGCCGTAGCCTGGATGACGGTGATGAATGTGGGGGTCATGATCCCCGTGTCGTTTGGCTCGTAGTGGTTGCACTCGTAGGTTTCGTAGAGAGGTGCATTCGGAATCGCATCGGTCAGACCGAGTTGGATGTCGAGATCCTCCTGACCAGGTGCAGGGATCTTGTCGAAGGACATCTGCATGGTGATTCGGTAGGTTCCTGCATTAACGAAATTGATCACACCGGAATTGAATGTCACATCGGCTGATGCGATTTCTGGCGTGAACCAAGTAGCGTCAGTAGTGAAATATGCCGTAGCGGGAACCGTGTAGGGTGGGAGGGCACCATTCGAGAAGACCGTCTTGGCGACCGAGTAGGTTCCACCAGCACCGACGAGAGGATTGCCAACGGTTCCATCGCCGGTGATCGTGACGCCATCAACTGCGACAGTCTCCAAGCCAGGAGGCACGAGGACGTATGACATTAGTAGCCACGCCCCTGCAACCAGACTGAAACCGTGGCGGTCCCGCTGTCCGTCTTGATGTAGAACAACTGGTCCAGGGCATCTGTCTCGCCTGTCAGGGGAGATGGATCGAAGACGAAGACTTCGCCAGCCTCAATCTCGAACCATCGGTTGTTGTCGAAGTCGCTCAGATCGTAGGCGATCCGCACATTGGCGGTCTCCACACGGATGACGACACGACAGGCCCCGTCCAAGCGGACGCTGGAAGCAGATGTTCCGACCGAGTATCGTGAGATTCGTCCCATGCTTAAGCCTCCTGTGAGGCTTACTCAGCACGGTCCAAGATCGCTTCGCTGCCGCCCGTTGCCTTGGAAGCCGTCTGCGTAGGCATGGCTTCTCCGTTGCCGCCGGTTGGGAGGCTCAGGATTGGCGTGAAGGTGTAGGTCTCGCTCGTAGCAGCGGTGACCAGGAGGGTCACGCTACCATCGGTGTTGGCGAGGTCGTAGAGGGGAAGGAAGACCTGTCCCGTTCCGGCACCGTCGGTGAGTTGAGGAGCGGTGGTGGAAGCACCAGCGTCCATGAACTCGTAGGGGTCACGACCAGCGGCACGACCAGCAAGACCACGAGCAAGCGTAGGCGTGAACTCGAAGTCACCGAGAGGCTTGGCGATAACGGAGGTCATGTCGTCACCAGCCGTAGTGGACTGGATCTGAATGCCGCTCACGGTGGCACCCTTGTAGCTGGGGATTTTGACCGTCACTTGCACCTGTGCACCAGCAACCATGGTCGAGGACGTTTGGTTGCCCACGATGGTAGCCGAGGAGGAGCGGCCGTATTTTTGCCAGATCTCGAACTTGGTGTTGCTCCAAGCGGCTGCGGAGGTCACATACTCGATGTGTGCTTCGAGGCGAGAGTTGCCAGGAAGACGGATACCCGCAGGAATCCAGATGGTGATGTCCTGAGCCGTAGCGGAACCCTTCTCAGCGATGAAACCGCCGAGATCCTGCACGAGTGCCGAGAAGCGATCGAGCGTTGCGGTGGTGTTCACAGCAGCGAGGTTCGTATACGAAAAAAGCTGGTCTCCGTTGTAGGTGAGGCGAAGGTTCTTAATCAGACCAGTTGCCGAAGCAGAGGTGGGCTGTGCGGCGGTGGTTCCGACCAAGCGGATGCCGACCATTTCAACAAGACCCGCAGGAACGGGGTTGCTGACATCGTAGGTAGCCGAAGCGGTTTCGGAGGGGATGCTGACTGCATCTTGGTAGATTTTGGTGTAGCGGACGCCCATCAGTTACCACCTCGCTTGAAGGAGTAGACGAAGTTCTCAACGTCCTTGCCTGCCAGGGCGTTGGTCACGGCGAAAGTCGAAACTGCCAACATGCCGTAGACGATCCAATCGATGATTGACATCGCACGGAGGGCTTGGGGGAGAGGACTAACTGCCATCAGTTAGCACCTCCAAACTTGGCGATGGCACGATCGGAGATCGTGTCACCGTTGAACAAATATCTGCTCAACCCGTTCATAATTGCGTATGTCAGGGCAAAGCCCAGACCCGCACCAACTGCTGCTACTGTTCCTGGATAACTGACCATTTTGCATCATTCCTTGTTTTTGCCGCCTGGGTTGGAGTGCCTTCCCCGACGGGTTGATTGGTTGTAGGAGTCCCCTCATACATGAATAAGATGTCAGAATCGGCCTGGAACGTAGGGTGGACGACGACGCCAGCCATCGTCACCACAATGCTGACAGGGACGCTTGGGGTTGCTGAATCGGGGTGTGTCCGAGAAGGGACGGTGACAGGATCGGCACCACCACAGCACCGCAGGTCGAGGAGCATTGGCACCCATCACACTTCACCCAATGGTGCCAGCAGGATCGGGTTCCCTCGCACATCGTAGTAGACGGACGAGTATTGTCGTTCCGTGAGGTTGTTGCGGAAGGCTTCGGCATCGTAGTTGTATCGTTCCATGAACTGACGATCGTAGGATGGCGAGGTCGGCCCGAAGATCCAGATGGTGTCGATCTGTCCGTCCAACGCCTTGTTGAAAACTGGGTTGTGGGACACCCACATTCCTCGGATCTGCTTCGATCGTCCCGTCAGCGTCAGTCGCTTCATGGCTACGCTCGCTTCGGATCGGGGGCTGATGAGGACTTGGGCGTCATCGACGACAATGACGGTTCGGAGGTCAGGGTTGCTCTCTTGCATGTCGAAGACGAAGTTGATCGCTTCGTCCACGTCTTCCTCCAGGGTATCCATTGATGGGTAGTAGGCCGTCACCGTATGTTTCGAGAAGGATTTCATCATGTCGTCATGACTACGCACGGGCGTCTGCTTCTTGGTCAGCAGTTCCTCGAACCCTTCACCCTTCGGTGAGATGGCGAGGATGCGGTAGTTAGGATCCTTGTTCTTGGCGAGGTAGACCTGTGCGACACGGGTGAGGGCGTAGGTCTTGCCCGATCCTGGCTTGCCAGCCACGATGACGCCGATGGATTGGTCGTTCACATCGAAGATCGAAGTGATGTCGCTCATTCAACCGCCTCCATGCAATACATCACCATTTCCTCGACGCAACCTGCACAGTAGACATCACCGGATTCGGGAAGGACAACCATCTGGTAGATCGAGTAGCGGTTCCGGCAGAGATCGCATTCGATACCGTCGTGGGTATTGTCGTCATCACTCATCGTCCTTCACCTCCTGGGCGAAGTCCTGAGCCTTCTTCTTGCGTCGTCCCAGTAGCCGACCGATCAAGGGGAGTCGTCGCAGCCCACCCGATACCTTGCCGAGCATCGGCACCTTGGACTTCTTGCGGATCTTCATCAATGGAGCACCCACATACCATGCGGTCATACCTCCAGCGATAAGTCCCTCGTTGATGACAGCGGAGGGTAGGATGTCCTTCGTCTTCAACCAACGGAATTGTGCCCCCGCGACCATATTCTTGTCTGCTTCGCTGTGACGGATAACCAGAGATTCATCGAGCGTCACGGCTCGTCCATACTTGGTGAGGAGGCTGTCCGTGATGGTCAGTCCCGACTTGAGGAGCTGGATGTTCAGATCCTCCTCAGCCTTCTTCTCGGCGGGAGTTTGCTTCTTGCCCTTGGGTGCCTTGGATTGCTTGACCGCCATCTTGAGCGGTGTGGGCATCACTTCGGTCACGTTCTCGTCGATGTCGAGCGTGAACGATTGCCACGATGAAGAGGTGGACGAGGAGGGGGAGGAATCCTCATCGACGGGTGGGATGGAGGCAGAAGAGGTGCCCACCTCGTCGTCAGCGTCTGGCTGCTCGTCCGTTGTTTCCATGACTTCGATCGGTTGATCGTCGTCATCGTTGAGTTGATCGCACTTCTTCTCATGCTTGAAGCGACCGGATCTCGTCGCATATTTGCGACCGCATCCACGGCATTCCCATTCGGCCTTCGTCATCAGAAGTCACCTCCACCGAGGATACCTCGATCGAGGGCTTGTTGCGTGAATTGAGCGATCAGGGCTTGGATGCCAGGATCGGAAACCACGATGGCGAGAGCGGCATTGTAGGAAGTCATGATGTCGTGTCCGAGGTTGCGTTGCGTGTCGTATTCCATCACGAACTTCCCGTATCCGAAGAGGATCATCCAGGGAGGTGATTGTTCAGCGTGTCGGTGTATTTCACTCAAGAATCGGTCCAGGGGTTGCCCCATGGACATCATCAGATCGTCGAAGGCGTGGAGGGTTTCCTTGTCCTGCATCCATGTCATGAGTTTCCGTAGGAGTTTCCTCATACATGAATAACCCCATCGAGTAGTATGTCCCCATGATTCCCAGGACACGCTTGCGGACACGGTTAATCGTGCCATTGCTCACCAATGGCTTCAGGAAACCGCCGACGACCTTGCATGACCAGTCGTTTCTTGGGTAGCGTTGCCGAAGGAGATCCACGATCGCTTGTTGGTTGATTCCATCAGGGGTTCCTTCGATCAGTTCCATGGCGGCATCGTAGACTTGCTGACGTTTCTTCTCGGCGGATCGGGCGTATCGGTTTTCGTAGTTAGGCATCAGATCATCTCCTCGTGTGGGTTGGAAACGAACCACTTGGTCGTCAAGTCACCGAAGGTGACGGGTTTCTCGCAACCATGCCAGGATCGCTTGTTGGAATCGCCCATGGCACGGACGGAGTTGCGGACGACACGGAAATCGTTCACCAAGGAGTAGTCCCCTCGCACCGCCGCTTCCCCGATGGAGTAGGGACGGGAGTAGGGGTTGTTGTCCTCGTCACGGACAACTTCGGTTTCCTCAGCGAACACGTCGCAGAAATCGACCCAGTTGTCGGGGTATTCTCGACCGATGAAGAGGGCGTAGTTTCCACGGTAGGTGGACTTGCATTCGTTGGTCTGTGGCTTCAGGATGGAATACACACCGCTCATGAGGAGCAACAGGTTTCCTTGCCCGTCGTCCTCCCAGTCACCGAGATTGATGCGTTCACCGTCGAAGTAGACGGGTGCGGGGTTCTCAGGGATGACCAGGTCGGTTCCCTTGAGGATGATTCCGTCGGTGGCACAGGATCGAACCTTGTCGCTTCCGTTGAGACGGACAACCTCAGCGAGACGCATTCGGCAACCAGCGGTTGTGATCGAAGCCCACATGGAGTTCCACATGTTGCCGGTGCGACCGAGTTTGGTTTCCTTGTCGTCCACCGTGGACATCAGTTTGCCGTAGACCGAGTTGATCATGACCTTGGCGACACCGTAGGCATCGGCATCGAAGTCGGGTGTTCCCTTCTTCGCCGCCTGTTCCAATTTCATGCCGTAGTAGACCTCAAGGAAGGGGCGGAGAGGGTATCGGACACCGTCCTCGCCCACATCCTTCAGGGTCGTGTCCCAGTCGTTCTTGGGGACATGGTAGAACCATTGGTTCACCACGATGTCGGCACCCCACTTGCGGAACTCGTTGATCTCGTCACCCGTCCACCATCCCGTGTTGAATTGCGGGTTGATGACGGTTCCGAAGGAGGTTCCGTCAGCCTTGCGTCCCTTGGCCGCAGGGTAGAGGCGGTGACCGTCAGGGAAGTCCACAGTCGCTTCCACGAAGCAGATGCGGTAGAGTTGGTGATCGTTGTCGAGGTAGTCCCACAGGATCTCCTCGCACTCGTCACCATCCTCGTAGTCGGAGGAATCGAACCAAGTGCCCTTCTCCCAATCGGGAAGCCACCACATGACGTGAGGGTAGGCGGAGGCGAGATCCCAGGCACGAACATCGGGTTCGTATCCAGCTCCCGTTGCCTCAAACCATCCACCTTGGTATGCCGTCCACGCTTGCGTGATGTTGTCAGGGCGGTTCTTCCAAACACCGTTGAGGGTGGGCAGGTGGCACAGGTCGTAGACCGATTGCTCGGCCACATACGCACAGGAAATGGGCTTCTTCATGCGGACACCGTTGTTCTCGAATGCACGGATCTTCAACCAAGCCAAGCGAGCCGTCAGGACGGAATCGTGGATGGCGTATCGCCAGATTTCGTCCCAGTTGTCAGTCCAGTAGTCGTGGTCGGGGTCGTTGCTTCCAAGCATCTCACGGTCGATGTTCTCGACCTTGTTGTCACCGAGGACTTCACGGGCAGCGTTGTCCAGGGAACCACCGTAGAATTGGGCGATGTCGTAGCACTCGATTTTGCCGAGACGGATTCGCTTTCGATCCTTGGTGGTGTTCCACATGATCGGTTCGATCTTGAGGCACTTCTTGGGGATGTAGAAGATGGCACAGTAGGTGTTGCCTTCGATGCGTCCACCTTCGCTTCGCTTCCATCGTCCGTTCTTCTTGACGATGTCCAATTCCAACTCGCCGGTGTCCATGTTGATGACGATGCCAGCGTTTCGACGCAGGGCGTCCATCGTTGCCTTCGGAAGATCCTTGAGCATGGTTCCTTGCTCGAAGTTGAGGTTCCAGGCGTAGATGTTAGGCACCGTCATGCGGTGGACACGCTTGCCCTTCTCGGTGCGAGAATGGACGTATCCCATGTGGGTGTAGACCGCCGCCATGAACCACTTGAGCGTGAAGGGTTGTTCACGGTGGTCGTGTGCGGCACCGACAAACTCGTTTGCTTCGGTGTCGAACCATGAGAACGAGGTGATGACGGCGTTGCCGTGACTCGTCTCAAAATCGAAGGCGGCGACATTCTTCTCCGTTTGCTTGGAGGAAGCAGGGTCACGACGCTGCTGTTGCTTGAAGGCGAAGTCTCGTCGCAGTTCGACGCTGATCCAATCCATCAGGCCTTCCCTCCGAGAGTTGCACGGGCGACCGACACGGTGGAATCGTATTCGGCACGGAACTGTGCCCATTGACCAGCGTTGGCCTTGTCACGAAGCGACTGTTCCTGGGCAGGCGACAGGGGTTGAGAACGGCGAGCCAATGCTCGCTGTTGGGCAGGACGCAATTTCATGGTGGTCATGCGTCGTCGAACCTCCGCTCGATCACGGTTGATCGCGTCGATGGCGAGGCGAGCGTTGGCATTGGGGAATCGCTTGTCGCTGAGGGCGGTGCTGACCGCTCGATCCTGCTTCTTGGTCGTCTTGACGAAGGTTCGCTTGGCACCCGTGCGGGTGCTTCCACCGATGATTCGCTGGAGTCGGTCACGACGGTTCTTGTCCGTCAGGGTGCGGTAGCCGTAGCCCGACTTGTTGGAGGCGTTGGGGACACGCTCTCGCTTGGGGATACCGACGAGGTCAGCGGCGGCTCTCCATCCCGCTTCGGAACGGATTGCTCGGAGTTGCTCACGTCGGTCGCTCATGCCTGTGCCCCCGTCTCCGATGGTGTCTGCTTTGACTTAAGAGGATTGCGAATGACGACGATGTCCTCATGCCATCCTGCACCGCTCTTGAAGTGTCGCTGGTTCATGTTGATGGTGTAGAAGGGTTGGTTGGACTTCGTGACCAGGTGCTTGACAGCACCGATGACAAGATCCTTCGGGATGATCAGGATCGTGTCGGTCGGGACATGGTGCCAGATGTAGAAATGGGCACCACCCATCGCTCCCCACTCACGAGTCTGGATGTTGAGGTTGAACCACCCAGCATCGAACTGAGCCTTGTGTTGGTAGGTATCGCCGTCGATGGTGCTGACGGCGTCGATACCTTGCAGGTCTTCGCTCACCGATCCTTCACGGAGTTCGTCGTAGCCTTCCTCGTAGATGGCACGGATGCAGGTGATGAGCGACGAGTCGCTTCGGGAACGGCAACGACGACCACGAGGGGTGTGGTATCCGGTCATTCCGCTTCCTCCAGCTTGGGTTCAGCCCAGGAAGGGATTCCAACCGCTTCCTTGAGGTCGGCAATGCTTCGGGACATGTCCTCGATCAGTTCACGAATGTGGCTCATGTGTCCAAGAGATTCCTTCAGTTGCTCTTGGGCAAGACGCATTCGCAGGATGACGTGTCCTGTCGCTTCTACAATGTGGTCGTAATCTGCTTCCACCGACGCCACGCCGCCGGTCATGATGGGCTTCTGCTCCATGATACAGGTATGGTTTTTTCAACTACTTAAAGGACTCGGGTGTTTGTTCGGTTTCGACGGTTCTCATGATTCCCACGGTTCGCCGTCCCGACCGAAGGGAGGGGCGGGAACCCTAGGGGG
>Ga0208019_1001365_pt1 | contig 12954 bp, 20 predicted proteins | sample CB_VirMetaG_5_FD_184540 | JGI IMG/M metagenome (GOLD analysis project Ga0208019, IMG submission 184540) | Freshwater to marine saline gradient viral communities from Chesapeake Bay - CB_1508_1D Viral MetaG (SPAdes) (version 4) | ecosystem: Environmental > Aquatic > Marine > Coastal | place: USA...
CCATCGCTCGCGTTGAGGGTCTGACCCACAACGTCTCCAACACCTGCACAGTCAAGGATAACGAGTGGGGCGAGGTCGCTGACTTCCTGTGGAACAATCGCTCCAAGCTCAGAGGTGTGGCGCTCCTCGGTTGGTTTGGTGATAGCGCATACGACAACGCGCCTTATCAGACTGTTGAGGCGGGAGCTCCTGCCGAGGAGCTGTGGCTCAAGCTCGCTGCGCTCGATTGGTCAGGCATCAACCTCACCAATATTGATAGCGATTACTTTGACGCTCAACTAGAGCCAGCCTGTGCAGGTGGTCAATGCTCTATCTAGCTCTGATCTTTGGACTCGTTGTGGCCTTCGATTGGCTAGGTGACTCAGCCGAGGAGTGGGCTCTGTTCTTAGCTCTTGTCTGTGTCGTGGCTTACTTTTTTGTAGGCTGATCTCATCACCACCTTCATCTTCTCGCTGTGGCGCTTCCTTCGTGCTTCGTTCCAAGCTCTGGTGCCATGCTTGGGAATACCTGCAGCGCGAGCCCATGTGTTGATCGCGTTCTGAGACACTCCAAACTGCTTGGCAACTTCAGCTTGGGTCATGTCGGTTGTCTTGAGCGTCTCGATTGCCTCTGCTCTGATCTGCTCCTTCGCCTCTCGGCTTAAGTTAGAGTAGGCCACTCGCTTGGCATAGACGCTCTCACTCGACCCATAGAGCTTGGTGAGCTCTTCGAGGCGATCAATGCGCGCTTGCTCACGTTGCTCTACGAGCTGTTGAGACTTCTCCAGCGCCTCTTGTCGTAAGCGCTCCCAATGTGCTTGTCGTTGTTCGTATGTCGTCATGCTTCCTCCATGTTGTGTCTCTATTAACACAGAGGAGGCATGAGCTCATCACTTCTTTTTGAGGTGACCTTGGTGAGCGAGCGAGCGCTGAACCTTCTCCAACGTCATCCAATAAGAGGCATAGAGCGAGGCGATCATGTGAGGTTGCGAGGTGTACTTTTGAACGTCGAGCTTTGTTCGGCTGATGCTCAAGACATACACCTCAGCAGCTTCTCCAAAGCGCTCCTTTAGAGTTTTTTCGATGTCGATCTCTGAGCAAAGATACTGCTCTTTGATCTGAGCGATGGCTTGCCTAAACAGCGGGTAATCAATGTTGGCGTAGATGAAAGTCTGAATCCTGTTGTGATTCACATCGAATGGATGCTCAACACCATCATGGATAAAGTTATGCTCATCACGCTTAGACCAGATGGTCTTGATGTCGCGCTCAGTCTTGCTCTTGTTGGGCCTGCCTTTGCGTGGCGACTCTGAGCCGTCATTGGGTCTGCTCTGCTCGCGCTTCTCCTTTTCCTCTTGAGCTATCTGCTGAGCTGTCTTGCCAGGTTGCCATGCAGGATGGATCACGCTTGCATGAGGGTTCGCAGGGAATGCAATAGAGCCATCATCAGCGAGGGTCACAGTGTCACCCTTAGCCTTTTTGAAGGGCTTCAAGAAGCTCGCCATCTTGCTCATGATTGACTTGGCGCGTGACTTAGACACGTCTTGAAAATCTTCAGCCTCGGCAGCCTCTTTGAGCATATCGACCAAGCGCTTGGGCTGATTGTCGATGAACCAGCGCTTCACAGCGTCAAGGTCAAAGTCTCGGCTCTCTTGGCCTTTGGTTTCATCGATCCACAGCAAGCGGTCGCGAGTGTCGTTGGGATAGATGCCCACCTCAAGACCATCAGCGCGGGGCGCTCGCTCTGGAGGAGTGACGATGATAACGACCTTTCTGATCACGCTGTCTGAGGTGATGCCCCATGAGCGAGCGTTGGTCTTTCCTGTCGTCTGCATATAAAGCTCGTTGCGATAGCAGAGCGCTGAAAAACCTTTTGTGACTTCTCCTCCGCTATAGTCAGATATACGCGCAGCTTTTTTTCCATCATGAAAATATATCACTCTGATTTTACTGCCTTCACTTGAAACAATCATATCCGTGTCTTCAATAAAAGGCTTGAGAGATGAGATCAAGCCTCTTGCATTACGAGTGGTATCTACCCAATCCATAAGCGTTAAAGGTATAGTAATCTTTTTGCCTTTGACGATATCCTCGTATGATGTCTCTAAATACCTTTGAGACATATATTTTCTGAGAGAATATGCCGTGATTGCGTCACAACTATCTTGATGATTCTTCCCAAGGAGCATAACGACAAAGCCAGACTCTTTGACCTTGGCAGCTTGCTTGCATTCCCACCATTTAATGCCCTGCCAACCATGGGGATGGAACTCTTCGAGCTCAGCAAGGTTGATCACGTTGACGCTGCGGTTAATGCTTGGCACCTCGACCTCAAGCACCTCGGTCTGCTCATCGCCATCCTCATCGAAGTAAGTGACCTCACAAGGCTTGATGAACACCTTAGAGCTCGCCTCATCATAGGTGAACCACAGCATATTTCCATGAGGCTCCTCCTTCGTCCAAGAGAGGAACACCACGCCATAAGGGTTGGTCACAAGCGTGGTGGCCTTCACGCCAATGCCGAAGTTATCATGCACACCTCCAGAGCCCTTTGATGAGCTGTTGTACTGCGTCAAGTAGATCGCCATCTGCTCAGCGCTCATGCCAGGGCCATTGTCAGAGAAGCAGAGCTTCTTGATGCCCATATCGAGGAACTGCTTGTCATGGTAGGCGATTACCTTGGTGGCTCCTGCCTCGATGGCGTTCTGATAAATCTCACGCACAAACTGCATGGGGTGCATATTGCGAGAGAACCTGCGGAGGTTTTCGGTGGGGTTTCGGTCTGTCAGTGTTTGGATCTCAGGCATCTTGTTTCTCCATTTGCCGTTGAGTTTCGTTGTGGGGTGGTGTCGCGTATGCCCCGCCACGCTTGAGGTTAGGTTAAGGCTTAGCCGAGCAGACAGTTGCTGTAGCCAAGCTCATTGACGAGGGCGCGCACCTGCGAGAGCGTGTGCTCGTTGTGGTTGCCAGGCTTGCGGTGCATCTTGTGCCACAGGCCTGTGATGTAGGTCTGCACATCGATCCAACCGCTGACGCGCTCAACACGCTCCATGCACTCCCTCTGATCGAGCATATCCTCCCAAGCGAAGGGCTCAACCACGCCATCAGCGTTGGGCTCGTCAGAGGTCGCAGCCTCGAGGATGCGCTTGGCGACATCAAGAGGCGTGGGTGTCTTGTTGGCAGGAGCTCCTCGGAAGGGCTTAGGCGGGATGCTCTCAATGGCGTTGTGCTCGTTAGGCTGTTGAGGCATGGGTGGGCGAGACTCTTGACGAGGCGCGGGGCGCTGCTGAGGCTGACGTGAGACAGGGCGCACCTCCTCACCGAGGCTGTCAGCGCTGATCTGTGTGCGCTCATCATCGCTGATGTCCATGTTGTCAGCGAGCTCATCAGGGCTGTAGATACCAGACACAGCATCAGGGTATGTGGCGCGGAGCATGAGGGTGAGGCAACGAGCGCGAAGCATCTGCATGGGCATCTGCTGCCAATTACGGTTGCGAGTGAGGCCCTGCGCGTTAGCCATCTGCATGGTGTAGGTGAAGACGTGCTTGATGCCCTCTGGCTCATCGGTGCGTGTGCATTCATAGGTGCAGTGCTCATGATCCCATGAGGTGATGACCATGTAGCCACAGAGCCCAGAGCGCCTCACCACGCCAGCCATCGCGTCAGCGTTGAGGGAGGGCTTGCCCTTGAGCATATAGGCGTTGTTCTGAGTGATCGCCATGTCATTGTTGAAGTGAGCGCCAAAGGCAGCGTGAAGGCGCACACAGTCTCTCGCGTTGTCGCTGATGATGTTGGCGATCTCAATGGCGTGGTCAATGTTCTTGGGTGTATAGATGCTCATGATGTTTTCCTGTTGTGTTGTGGTGGTTTAGTTGCTGTAACGTGTCATAAAGTTCTTGAGGTGAGTGGCGCGGTCTTCGTCGTTGAGATGTTTAAAATTGACCCAACAGCTCATGATGTTGCGATAGTCATGGTCTGATAGCGCGATGTTGCACTTGGTCTGAAGGTGACCCTCAAGATCATCTCGAAAATCAAGGTCATTGATACGGTGCTGAGGCGTAGGATGAACACCCTCAAGGATGTAAAGCTCATGCACCAAGTGATCAATTGCATCAGCGCTGAAGCTGTACTCAAAACGAAAGGGCGCGGGCTGAGGCTGTGGCTTAGGCTGTGGCTTGAGTGTTTTGCGCTCATCAATGCGATCCCAAGCCCAAAAGGCGAGGATGATTCCAGCGGTGACAGCTGCGAAGATGAGCAAGAGAGGTGTGATGTCAGGGGTGTTGTGCATTGTGGTGTCTCGTCAGTTAATCGTTGAGGTGGAGGAAGGTGATTGTGTTGTAGGTGTCGAGCCCGGTGAGCTTGTTGGCTGCTCTGGCGAGGGCGGTGGCAATTCTGACTGATGGTGTGTGACCTTTGAGGATGTGCGTAAGGTAGCTCTGAGTGATGCCAGCTTCCTTGGCGAGATGACCGAGGTTGTATCGATCTTTCTTGAGGTCACGCCTAAGGCGTTCTTTAAGCGTCATGTATCTCCTTTCTGTTCCTCCCTTCTAACGTCTCTCTTACCTAGTGTCAATATTTTTTTTGCACTAGGCTAAAAAAAGTAAAAAAGACCCACAGTGCAAAAGTGCGCTTGACGCACTGACCGCGCTCGCCTATAGAGAGAGCTCCACCACAACACAAAGGACACTCATGAAAGAGATGACCTGGAGGGTCGCTGCCCTCAAAGACAAAGACCTCACAGCGGGCGATAAGGTCGTGATGATGGCCCTGCTCATCAGAGCTGATTGGGAAACATGGCAAGGTACAGCCTCAGTCAATGACCTTGCTGAGCTGACAGCTATGTCAACGCGAGGCGTTAAGCTCTGCCTCAAGCGTATCGAGGCTCAAGGGTGGGTCACTCGTCACGCCAACAGGCGCGATGATGGACTGCACCACAAGGCCACGTTCAAGCTCAACGCTGACAAGATCGACACCTCAGATGGGGGTGGGGTATTTCATTCACCATATGGTGAACAGAGTACCCAACCCATAGTGAACAAAGTACCCTACCATAGTGAACAGAGTACCCAACCCATAGTGAACAAAGTACCCAAGGGTAGGGTATTCCATTCACCCAATATCAACTCTTATCAACTTAATGATCAACTTATAGATCAACAGACTAATCAACCTCATAATCAACCTTCATCCGAGGTCACGCCTGACTCCACACGCGAGAGCGAGCTCAACGACATGAGGCGCGCTGCGCTCAAGGCAGGGTGCTATCTCCTCGCTCCAGAGCATCATCTCTCTTGGAATGTGTATGTGAGGAAGATGGGAGAGGTGACAAGACTACACTCAAGACAAGACGTGAGAGACGCTTACGCCAAGAATGATCATCACCTCCTCAAGCAAGCTCATGAGCTCCGCATCGCTCCAAGCTCAATGATCGATTGGGTGGTGTTCTTGGCAACAGAGCAGAAAGCTAGTAAGCAGCTCATCAGACGATAAATGGAGACAGCTATGACCTTTGACATCGACATCGACAACCTCATTGAGATTGAGCGCGAGCCTGCGCCTATCCTTCCAAGCTACGCTGGCGTTAACGCTGAGAACTTCCCCGCCTCAGAGTGGCGCTCGGTTAACGGCTACCTCGCAAGCTCACCTCTGCCCTACTGCGGGCGCTGTGACATGGGCTTTATTGTCACGCCAAGCGAGATCATTGGGCGCGCTCCCACCTCAAGGCTCTGCCCTCACTGCGAACGACCACGCAGAGCGCTCAAGCGCATCGAACGCGCCAAGCTCCCTGCGGTGGCAGGTCAGCACACCCTCTCAACCTACGAGTGGGACAGCGAGGCTCAGAGGCAGCGCATCGGTGAGGTGCTCGATTGGATCGCCACACCTCGCCACGCTCACACAGGCGAGCGCCCTGCTCTGCTCATGCACGGTACACCTGGCAACGGCAAGAGCTCCATGCTTCACATCCTCGCGAAACACGCCTGCTTTAACGGCAAGCGCGCTCTGTTCCTCACTCATGAGGGCCTGTTCATCGACATTAAGGCGAGTTGGAATAAGCCCAATAAGGTCAACCCTGTTGACGCTGAGACTCACTGCCTTAACAACATCGACCTCCTCTGCCTTGATGAGCTTGGGGGTATCGGTGGCTCTGGCGCTCAGTGGACTGATTGGTACAAGGATCAGACAAGGGAGCTCATCGGCTCTATCCATGACAGGTGGAGCGCGGGGGAGCTCGCTGTGGTTACCACCACCAACCTAAACCCAAAGGAAATCCTCGGTGGTCTCCTCGAGGGCAACAGCGCCCTTGTCTCAAGGGTGCGCTCAATGTTCGGCTCACCTGTCAAGATGGTCGGTCGCGACCGCAGACCTCAGCTTGATGATGGATGGTGCTGAGACAATCACACCATGAAAGCTCAGGTACTCGACACCCTCAGAGCTGTATGTTGCATTACCGATAATGACCTTGTGAATGCCTGAGTGATGTATGAGGCGAGCGCAGCCGAGACAGGGCGGGGTGGTCACGACAAGCACACAACCCGCCACGCTCACACCCTTATGCAGAGCGTTCATGAGCGCGTTCTGCTCAGCGTGATGACAGCCCACCTCGGTGGAGGTGCCAGAGGCGATGGCGCGCTCTGACCTCGTGCAGACCTCACCACCACACAGCTCACCACAAGCTCCGCGAGGCGGGCCGTTGTAGCCTGCGCTCAGAGGGTTGTTACGCTCATCGATGATGAAGGCTCCCACCTTACCTCGAGGGCAAGGGCTCATCTCTGAGATTAGCTCAGCATGGCGCAGCCAATGAATGATCCAGCGCGCTTTCATCTAAAACCCCAACGCATGAAAAAACACCTTGATCACGATGAGCCAAAAAATCAGCAGGGCCAGAGGGTTTTGATTATCCAAGGCACACCTCCAATACTCGATCCATGCCCTCAATGCTCTCGACAAGCTCGCTGACTGCTTGGGCATATTCTCTGATCTCAAGCTGAGCGTGTTCATCGAGGCGCAGCTTGAGGAAGTGAATGAGCGCGTGGAGTGAACAAGACCAATAGCACTCGCTTATCACGCTCACAGGCAGGATGGCGCGCGCTTGCTCTTTGCACACACCCATCTGCAACAGGAGCTCATAGGCGGTCGCGACTGTGTTGAGCGCGTCAGCGTAGATATGATGCACCCCAAGCTGAACCTCGCGGGGGAGCTCCCCACCTGAGCCCTGCTTGACGCTCTCGCTCGCCTCACGCCACGCTCTAGGCTTCCAATAGTCTTGACCAAGCTCAACGTAGCGCCCGCTGATCTCGTTCCAACTGCATCCCACCTGGTGTTTCATCCATTGGCGCAGCACAAAGATGGGAGCCTTGATGTGGAACTGAAGCTGAACATGGCGAAAGGGTGAGGTGTGGTGGTGATCCCATAGATACTTGACGAGCGCCCAATCTCGCTCCTCCATCTTCTCAGCTCGCTTACCCATCGAGACTCGCGCAGCGTTGACTACGCTCAAGGGTGAGCCCATCACGTCAACGAGCGCGACAGAGCCAGAGCCAACCTTTATTTCAGTGGTTGTCATAGGTTTAGACCTTTGCGGTGTTATGTCTATGTGTGCATGGTCGAGCGCTGAGGACGATCCTTGGCGCTCGCCTTCTATTAACACGCAACATGGAGCAAGCTATGGACAATACACTTGTTGTTGATGATCTTGATAGAGCGTATGTTTCATTCGCGAAGGAATATGCGGAGCATAAGGGTTTACATCAAGCTAAACAGCTTTTTACACTTTCTGAAGCCCATTGGGAGCTAATCTCGCAGCTTATAGGATGTGAGAGCAGTATCGTTATGTTAAGTGAAATTTGTAAACGAACAACTTGTGAAGATGTTAAGAAAAAAGCCAGCTCATATATGGATCTCTGTGCGAGAGCACATATAGGTCTTCATACTTATGCGCTTGATACTCCAAATATCTCAAAGGAAGAAGCAGAAGGCACGCTTCGGTTGATTGAAAATGTTCGAACGATTGTTTTTGAAGACATAAGCGCAGAGCAGATACTTGATTTTATCAACAAGCATAAGGAGCAAGCATGAACCGTATTATTTTAATCGGCACCACAGGCAGAGACCCCGAGGCGCGGGGCGCTCAAAATAATATCATCAACTGCTCTCTCGCTGTAGACTCCTACAGCAAAGGCGAGAAGGGCGTTGATTGGTTCAACCTCGTGCTCTTTGGTGCTACAGGTGAGAGCTTTATGAAGGCTGTGACCAAGGGCAAGCATATCGCTATTGAGGGCAAGCTCAAGACTCGCACATGGGAGAAGGATGGGCGAAAGATGCAAGATGTTGATGTTGTGGTTGACTCTTGGCGATTTGTTGGTGCAAAAGTACCCGACAGCACACCAATCAGCGGGCCTACCTCTTGGGGTGGCGGAGATAGCTCATGGCCTTGAGCGATGACCTCCCTAAGGAGACTTGGGTTATCATCGACAATGATGAGGATTGGGAGGTGCTAGACAACCTCATTGATGGAGCAGATGACGATGAATATGATGACGACAGCTCAGACGAGCAAGACGACTGAGGATATGATCGCGCGAACTTGCTACGCTTATCGTGGCATGATTGCAAACATCGCCCGCAGGTATGGTCTAAACGAAGATGCAGCAGATGACCTGGTTCAAGATGTCGTCATTTACATTGTCTCTTATCATCGGCAATATGGATTAGATCTATCTATTCAAAACAAATTCAGCAGCTTGGTGCGGAGTTCTGCTATTCAACGAGCGCTCAATGTTTGCAGGCGTAAGCGGATACGATATAACGACGAGTTTGAGTTTCTTGAAGGTTTTGAAGCAACGTGTCCTAACGAGCTCCCTGATCAAATCATTGAGGCAGAGGAAAGGCTAGAGCGCGCTTTTAGAGCCATTGGAGATGCTTGGCATACACAACACGTCAAGATGCTGTTAGATGGGTATAACTCTTGGCAGATCGGCAATATCTGCGGCCTTAGTAGAAATACATCATCTAGTAGGACTAAACGGATCAGGCTCAGCTTGGAGAAAGAGTTTAAGGATGACTAAGAGTGACCTCAAGGGCTTGGCTGCGCGTGAGGCAGGAGATGCCTCAAATGTCACAAGCGCGCGCGCGACCCAAGGCCCTCATGCGCCTCGGAACGCTGAGAAGCTCGACAATGTGTATCATCTGCTCAGCGAGGGTCAGAGCGTAGAGGCTGCGTGTGTTGGGGCGGGCTTATGTAGGCGCACCTTCTATCGCTGGATGAGCGACCATGAGGACATCAGAGACTTGGTGGAAGATGCCAAGGTCGCGGGTGAGGGTAAGATACTCGCTGAGATGAGAAGGCACATCGATGCCAAGCAAGATTGGAAGGGCCTGGCGTGGATCCTCGAGCGCAGGTGGCCTGAGCGCTACAGCGCCAAGCGAGAGATCGAGGTCAGCACCAAAAAGGCTGATGGCATCCCTGAGGTCTTGGCGATGCTCGAGCAGACGCAGGGCATGATTGACGTTGAGCCTGATGAGGATGGGGGCGATGAGTGAGCAGCTCGTCAGCTTCCCTGCTCACCTGCTCTCTCATGGGATGATCTTTGTGGCAGAGCTGCGCGAGGGTCATGGGCGCGAGGCGTGGACTGTGCTTGACTTCGACAACAGGCGCAGGGCTGTGAGGATGCCCATGTGGTCTGTCGATATGGAGGGTGAGATGTTTGCCACGCTCCCCACCGAGGGAGAGGTCACGCTCATCGCCACCTGCGCCACCATCACAGAGCTCGCCTATGAGGTGGGTGTTCACCCTGTGACACCTTGGCGAGAGATCGTCACACGTTATGTAAAAGCGAAAGCCCACCAAGCCGACACCCAAGCGACTTGATGGGCTTAACACCACAACGGAGACACCTATGACACAAGAAGCTCTACAGATCAAGCGCCATTCAATCATGCCCCGATGGGATAAGAGCCAGATGGAAGCGGGCGCTGTAAGAATCCACGCTCGCTTTCAAGCGCTCATCACTTCAGTTATCGAGAGCGCTGATTGGGCTAACTATCGACTGACCAAAGACCCGCTTGAGGTGGGCAGACCTGCGTGGCCCTCACCTGGCAAGTTCTGCGATCTAGTCATAGCAAGGCGCAGCGGTCACGTTGAGGGCGCGCTCGAGATTAAGACACGCTCTGACGCTGTGGGGGTCAGCCCTATCGACAAGATGCACAGCACCCTGGATATGATGGGCACTGATCTTTACGAGCTCCAACGCGTAGCTCATCAAGCTGATGCTCTGTGGGTGGTGGCGCTCGGCATCTATCGTGTGCCCTTTCAGGCGATGGCGATCTCTTGGGATGCAGATTGGTCTGATATCGTGCTCGCGTGGGGGCGTGACGTGGGGCGCGATTCGCCTATGAGCATGATGAAATGGAGCTCCTTTGCTTCCCTTGACAATGCAATGTGTTATCACAAAGACCTCAAGAGTTTCTTCAGCGTGGCAAGCCTTCCTCGCAAGCTCCCCAAGATCAGCTTCAACCCACCTGCTCTAGAGCCTCAGCAAGATGTCAGCGCTGATGAGCTCCTCCAAGCTATCGATGAGAGCAGCCTTGCCCCAAGCGCCAAGCTCGCCATCAAGGTTATCAGTGAATGGGGGGATCATGTCGCGCCTGTTAAAACACGCTGTCGTGAGTATGTCACCGAGGAGATCAGCGAGAGCGCGCTCCAACATCAGATCATCAGCTTGGTGGAGGCGGGCGTGTGCTTAGGCTATAAGAAGGGCTCTCGCAGGCACAGGCTCCACCTCAACAGTAGGGCGCTGATGGATATGCTCAAGGAGGACTGATGAGCGATGAGAAGGAGAGACCATTCATCCTCAACGAGCTCCAGCGTGAGGTGATCGCGGGCATAAGGCGCAAAGATAAGGTCATCGCTGCGCGCTGTGGTTGGGGTAGTGGCAAGACCTCCTCGTTGATCTTCGCTATGTGGTTCCTCGCCAAGACTCGACCTGGCACCACATCCTTGCTCATCACCGACACTACGCCACGTTATAACTCAGTGCTCATGCCTGAGATTGAAAAGTGGCTCGCGCCTCGAGGGTGGGTGTACAACCACAGCCTCCACAAGTGGACTGACACACACACAGGCTCAGCGGTGCTCTGTCGCTCATACTTCCGACCAGGCACACGCGATGCGAGCCACAACCCTCTTGAGGGTATTAACGTCACAAGTGGCGTGGCGCTCGTTGATGAGTGTCAGACGCTAGGGCCAGAGGTGGCGCATAAGGCGCTCGGCCGTCTGCGCTCAGGCCCCTCGCCCACCTTGATCTTGGTTGGGCTGCCTGTCGCTGATGCTTGGTGGTGTCGCATGGCTGAGGAGGCTCAGTGTCACCCTCTGCTCTTTAGCTCATACGTCAATGAGGACAACCTCAGCGAAGCTTGGTTTGAAGCCACCAACCTGCTCCCTGATGATGAGCGCGAGGCGATGGTGATGAACAAGCCTAAGCCACCAAGCGGGCTCGTTTATCAAGAGTTTGATGTTGAGCGCCACGTCATCAGCGACTTCAAGTACCGCCCTGAGATGACAGGGCGCATCACGATTGACTGGGGCTTCCGCAAGCCCTCGGTGATGATCATCGTCTATGATGAGGAGCGCGAGGCGAGCATCATAGTGCATGAGATCAACCCTCAAGAGGTGACCATCGCGCAGCTCTCTGAGATGATCCTGCGCGTGGCATGGCCTCGAGCTCATAAGGATTCAGCGCCAGGCGCTCGGATATGGATAGACACAGGCGTAGCTGACAAGGCGGGCAAGGCGCGCTCAGACCAAACAGGGCGCTCAGCGTTCCGAGAGATTGCCAAGCCTATCGGTGATGGTGGCATAGGCTTACCTCTGCGCTTCACGACTGACCCTGTACGAACAGACATTCTCAATGGTGTGCAGCGCCTCAAGCGCGCCTTCGCTCGTAATCGCTACCTCATCACCGAGGAGGTCTGGCGCAAGGGTGAGCGCGCCACAGGTAACAGCATCCGAAAGGCGCTGCTCAGCTATGGGTGGGATAACAAAGAGCAACCCAAGAAGGATGGGCGAGAGGATCCTCTTGATGCTCTGCGCTATGACTGCATCTTCCATTATTGGGCTGATGAGGTGAACAAGGAGGGATATACTCCAAGAGCGAGACCTAATCGCAACAGACGAGCGGGCATCTCGACCAACCCAAGGAGCTTCTGATGGCAGACCCAACTATCCCACCAACCCTCATAGAGAAGGCGCTCGACCCTAACAACCTTGTGGCAGTGGTCACCATTGGCGCGCTGTGGCTCGCTTACAAGTGGGGCTCTCGTAGGTTCGACCTTGAGGTTGAGGAGCAGCGCGACATCATTAAACGCATCGATGAGCTAGAGAGGCGCATCGACAAACTAGAGGCAAAGATCGAGGTCTTACATGAGCATTAAACAACCCGCAGCCTATCCTTGCCTTGATCGCATCGACCACAGCGTTGATGAGCCTCATGAGCCACGCGAGGCTGTTGACCATCCCAACCATTATCACCCTGGCTCTGGCGTTGAGGTGATTGATGCGATTGAGGCGTGGGCGCTCGGCTTCAACCTCGGCAACGTGATCAAGTACGTAGCGAGGGCTGACCACAAGGGCAAGCGCTCTGAGGACTTGCAAAAAGCGCTGTGGTATCTGATGCGCGAAATATCTGCACACAACAATGGCGATGGTGCGTGTTAATAGTATGCAGCCTGTTGGGGGCTGGTTAGCCTCGGTCATCTGTTTGAGTCGCCAAAAAAAACTGTAAAGCTGATGACCGGGGCTTCTTATATGTGCACACAACAATGGCGATGATGCGTGTTAATAGTATGCCCCACGCTGATTCTGTCCTTTGTGCGTTGTCGGTCGGTCTCAGCGCGGGGTGTCTCTCTTGGTGCCAGCGCTGTCGATCAATCGTGAGCTCATCAGAGCCTCACTACTTCAGAGCCACCAAGACGCTCTGCG
>Ga0208019_1001376_pt1 | contig 12912 bp, 8 predicted proteins | sample CB_VirMetaG_5_FD_184540 | JGI IMG/M metagenome (GOLD analysis project Ga0208019, IMG submission 184540) | Freshwater to marine saline gradient viral communities from Chesapeake Bay - CB_1508_1D Viral MetaG (SPAdes) (version 4) | ecosystem: Environmental > Aquatic > Marine > Coastal | place: USA...
GTTGGTGCTTGTTTAGCACGAGATTGTGTCTTCAACATCTCATTAAAGAGTCTGTCAAATCCCACATAGGTTGGTGTGAATAGACCATTAAGGTCCAATATATTTCTGCTCATAATATACTCCTTTTTAATAAGCAAGTTTATAATAGCCTTAGAACGCTTTTATAGCCCTTCTAAGAACGTTTCTGATAGTACCCTATATGAGGGTAGCTGTCAAGAAATCAAGAGACAGGAATGCCACATTCTTTTAATCGTTGGTATTCTCTTTGTCTAATATCGTTTAATTCTTTTTGTAAAAATTCTATTCTTTCGTTCTGCTGTACATCCAATGGTAGCATACCACCAGTTTCCCATTCACGAATCCAAATAGCATGTTCTTTAACATCATCTTTAAGTTGCATGTTTTCTATTTGTAAAATATTTATTTGCTCGTTAAGTGTAGCATATCCATATACTGCAACTGATAAAGCTATCCCTATTTGAATAAGATAACTTAAAGAAATATTAAGAGATGATTTTTCGTTTATTGGTTTGTTCATTTTTTAACTAAGCTCCCACCAAAATACATCCCTATAATAGCGGATACTAAGTTGGTATCTAGTTGGGTAATAACTAATCCGTTAAATGAAACCCATTCAAATATTTCTTTTCCGTCTGTCAAGAATAAGAAACCGGGCTTCCAAGCTGTGTAACCTACAGTAACTAATATTTCCGGATAAAATATTGGTACAAGCTTTGGTAGTAATACAATTGCAAAGATAGATGTCAATGCTATAATTCTTCTAGTCCATTGAAAACCTTTATTCTCATAAGTCCTTGCATCTGCAAAGGCAGAGATTTGTACTTCAGCCCTAGCAATTAACATCTTTTGTTCTTCTTGTTTAGCCTTCATACGCTGAGACCATAAACTAAGAAGACCACTTAATAAAGTGGAACCAAGCATAGTAACTATTTCAAAAGGAAACCCCATGTTAAGTCTCGATAGTTATTGTAGATTCTAATAAATCATTTACTGCATAAAGCAAATATTCTGGAGCTTCTTTTGGGATAATGGTATCCTCATCGTAAGCTAACATAAAAGCTTCTACTAATGCTTCATACATTGGTCTAAATTCTTCACGCTTTACCCAAGGTAAATTAGATTTTGTTCTAGCTTTACAGTCTATCCTATATGCAGTATCTAATTGTTTTTCAGTGTATAATAACATTATTCTTCATTTAATAACGCAGCGTATCTTCTCATTATGTTAATAGTTTTTTCTGCATATTTTGGGTCAGTAGCATAGCCTGAATTTTGTACAGCTACTAAATATTCATCTGCGTTTTTTGCTTGTCTAATACTTTCATATCTTGGATGAGACACCTTTTCTTTATAACCTACAAAAGAATCTTTTAAAGAATTAAATACTCTAAATGGTTCTTTATAGACTCCTTCTTTTCCTTCAACAAATTCTTTGGTCGCCATCTGTACAGCTTTTTGACCCTGTTTAATTTCGCTTGGTCTATTAACCTTTAAGCCTAAAGGATTATTATATTTTTGTGTAAGCTCTGACTGACCGTGTCCTGATTCTAAACTAGCTTGTGCTGCTACTGCTTCTGGATAAGATACCCCTGCATCTTTAGCATGTTTATAAAACTCTAAATACATTTTTTGGTCTGGAGTTAAGCCACCCTTATTAAAACCAAGTCTATTCATTTGTTTTTCAATACCTTCTTCATAAAGGTCAGCTGCTGGAAGTTCTGAAGCTTCTCCACTTTCAGACATAGACTGCAAATATTGTAACTCTTGCTCCAAAGGAGTAAATGTAGTACTACCGCCAATAACTTCTCCACCTATAGCAAACTTTTCTCTAAGGTATGATTGCTGTTGGTAAGGGTCTATTCTTTCTGATGGGTTTTCTTTTACATCGGATACTGGATACCTTTCATCAATTTTACCGCCTTCAAACCTAGGCTCTCTTAGTTCTTCTCCTAATACAGTATATTCTTTTTGTTTAGCATCCAATTGTTTGTAGAGTTCTTGAATTTGACTTTCTGCTTCTTCTCTAGATATTTGACCTTCTACAACTCGTCTAGATATTCTGTAAAATTGCTGACGAACCGCACTATAAAATCTTCTAAACTCTGCATCTTTAACATTAAGCAATTTAGCCATTTCTACTGGCTGTAATTTAAAACCAAACGTACTCATTATAGCTTCAAAAGGAGAATAGTCTGTAGCATATTGTGATTCAGCACCTTCTTTTGCTTGTCTAAATGCTTTAACAATCTTTTTAGAACCAAATGATTGACTAAATGGTGTATACTTTTCAGCTTCCGGTCCAAACACAGGGACAGTAAAAGCTGTAGCTGGAATGTTAGGAGTAAGACGACTCATAATGTGTTGCATTTTTACTTTATCATCGTTACCTAATCCAAGCCCTTCAAGTTTTTGTAAGGTGAACGGGTCTACTCCAGTCATTAAAGGAATAAATATTTCACCCAATGGTCCAAAACTTGGTGATAATGTTGTAGGAAGCTTAACAGATTTATCAGTAAACGGTACAGGAATACCAATACCTTTTTCAGGGTCTAATGAGAATACATCACCACCCGGAATAAATCTTTTAACGTCTAAATACAATGGAATATCTTCACCACGTTCTGAAGCAAACGGAGTTTTAATTGCTGTTCTTGGTAAGAAAGGCATACCAAACATTCTTTGATTAAGGTCATCCCGCATTAGCAATCTTTCTTTTTCTTCATCGCCAGGACCAAATTCTTTACCTACTTCATTTAATGCATAAGCTCCTGCTGACCACTTAGCAAACTTCCAAGGTCTTTTAACTGCTGCTTCAGACAACAAAGGAACTACACGATAGGTATAAGATAAGAAAGGTGTAGGATATCTACGCATTAAGTTTATAAAAGGTGCATTGATGTCGTAATTAATAAACCATTTTTTAGCATCAGCTGCTGCTTCTGCTGGGTTCATACCTTTTGCAATTCTATCCATAAACAATCCCATACGGAATGCTTGGTCTTCTAGCTGATAAAGGTTTTCTAGTTTTCCGGCTGTCATTTCGTAGCCTTTCTTTGCTAAACCTTTAAAAGTATCTAAAGAATATTTTTGAGCATTAACAATTTCGGGGGCAGCTTCATTTGCTAAAGACTTTAATGTTTCATCTAAAACAGATTTTGTTTCTTTGGTAAGTTCTTTAGAAACAATATCAACATCAAACACACCATAAGATTTTGCAAGGTTATAAAGTTGAGCATCTGGTGCTCCTTCTAAACCTTTTCTAAGCTCTGTAAATCCTCTAGGTAAAAATTTATACGAAGCATCAGCTAGGTCATACAAGATAACATTAGAGACTGTGTTGTTAACGTGTACTACAGGGTTCCATGCAGTCTTTGTTTTCTTCCAAAGTCTATTCATGGCTAAGTAGTTTCTTTCGATTGTACCACCAGAATTACGTAAGTTTTGTATCTTGGTTAAATCATCATAAATTTCTTTTGGTACATATTTACCTGCAAGTTCTCCATATCTTTTGATAGGTTCTCCATCTACCTTAGGTAAAGCACTAATAGAATCAGTTGGCACCTCTACCCACTCTTCAGGTAATACTTCTCCTTTATTAACTTTATTTTCATATGCTAGTTTTGATATAGATAAATCAGATTCTTTTGATAAATTACTATAGAGTTTATATACAGCTAAATCATTGGTCATTAAACGTCCTGTTTCTGCAATAGCAAAAGCAGCATCTTCTATTTCTCCAAGGGCTTGTCTTTCTTCTTTTGTATAATCTCTTCTAAGATTTACTTTTTTAATACTTTCTAGAAGTACACTGTCGGCATCTTCATCAACGACTTTCCAGTCTCTAACATCAGTAACTTTATTATTTAACTTATATGTTTCTAATGTTTTTCTTTGTTTCTTTTTAATTCTTTCTTGTATTTTGTTGTATTGATTTTTAGAAACAAACAACCTAATTGGTTCTACTTCGTATTCGTCATAACGACCAAACAATTTACTGTTAGGATTTTTACTACTTGCTAATGTTTTATATGTGATAGTTTTATCTAGTTTTTGACCACGTCTTCTAAATTCATCACCAATAAGTTTTATTTCACGGGCTGCGTTATAAGCATTCTTGTCGCCTTGATTGACAACGTGTTTTAAATAAGTTCTGTGAAGATATGTTTCTGCATTTTTTCTATAAACTTTTTCACTTAAAAGTCCTGCATCAACAAGTTCTTGTCCTATTTCTTTAAAAAGATTTCTAGATTCTTTTGAAAAACCTACTAGGTCTGGTACTGCATCTACTTCTCCAGTCATCATACCATATAAAGCTTTTCGTTCTGACATAGGAAGCATTGCTGTTTTTTTGACAACTCTTACAAGATTGTCTGAGATAGTGTTTACATCACCATAAGTTTTTTGTTTTAGGTCTACATATTTTTTGGGTAAGCCATAGTTATCTACAATACCTGCTGAAACAATTTCATCTAATGTTTTATCTTGTATAGAAAGTTTACCAATAGCTTTTGTAGCTCCTACGCCACCTAAAGCAAATAATAATCCAGCCATAACTTTTTCAGCTTCTGTAGAATCAGGGTCATTGAATGCATTATATCCACCAACTCCTGATGCAACTCCTACTAAACCAGCACCCCAGTTTTGTACAGCTGTATTCCAAATTTTTTCACCAGCTACATTGGTATAATAGTTTTGTATATTTTGTGTTATTTTTTCTGGCTTTTGTTTTTGTAACTCTTCTAAGGCTCTATTAGTAATATCATCAAGTTCGGCTTGAGTAGGTACTCTATCTTGTTTAGTTAATAATACTTCGTCTTCAATAAACTTTCTTTGTCTATCTTTTACTGACGGCATCGGAGGAGCTTTACCTAAAGCTTTACCAACAGCATTGGCTACTGCTCCACCACCAAGACCAAGCAAACCACCAGCTGTAGCACCGGCTACTGCATTTAAAGCTCTGCTTTCGCCTTCTCCAACATATGCCATAGTACCATAAGCAGCACCCATTCCTGCCCCATACTTAGTAGCATCTGCTAATGTTTTTGCTTTTTTAGCCCATCCAACGAAAGGAACCCAACCAATAGGGTCTAAGGCAATTGCTGAACCTAGATAGGCTTGTGTTGCTTGTTTACCATATTCTGGATGTTCCAATATGGTTTTAAGCTTTTGGTCTTTTTCTTTAAGTTTTTCTAAAAGGTCTTCTTGACCTGTGACTTTCCCAAACATTTGCTGTATGCCACGAAGAGAATCACTCATTCCCATCTTCATAGCATAACGTAATGCTTCATTAGGGTCTAAAGTGTCATCATCAACAACAAAATTAGGATTGTCAAATTTGGGTTTAAGAGGCATTATTACTCCTCAGTATCTTCTTCACCGCCAAATATTAAACCACCTGCTGTAGATAGTCTAACTAGCTTACCAGTTTTTGTTTTTCCTATTAATAGTTTTCCTGTCTCTTGTCTAATACCCTCACCAACAGATTTGATTGGTACTGATTTACCACTTGGAGAAACCTTACCAAACTTGAATGGGTCAAGCCCGGACTTAATTGCAGCTTTTCCAAGTTTCTCATCAAACATGCTTAAAGTTTTTGATGTTAGTTTTCCTAAACCTTTAACGCCTAAACGTATTCCAACTCCTCCGGGTATAACCCAGAATAAATCTGTAAGGTCTAATTCATCACCAAACATAAATTCTGTAATATCTCCTACAACAGGTATTTCATTTATAGCACTCATAACACTTACTTGTTTTCCAGTCTCGTCAAGTATTGTTGTTCCTTGTCCACCTGCTGGTCTTAGATTATTTTCTTGTCTTGGTTTAAATATTAATTCTTTTGATTGTACATTGTATCCAACATCATAACCACCTTGAATAGCAGTTAATCCCATAGCATTTAAAATCTCTTCATCAACGTATGGTCTATTTTCTTTCATTGGGAAATAGTTTCCTTCGCTATCAACTCTAGAAAAGTCTTTATCCATAAACTCTATTTCTAATGTTTTTTCAAAAGACTCTGAAGGTATTACAGTCTTTTTAAATTCTATAATAGTATCTTGTCCATCTTGACTCTTAATAAAGTTTTGAAAGCTTTCTTCATTAGATAATGATTTATTAAATGTTAACACTCCTGACCGAGTTACATTGCTTTCATTAATTGTTTCATCAATTGGGAAGAACTGTTGAACATAAGAATCAAAGTTATCATAGTAATATGAAGGTTTTGCTTGTCCTGTCTGTAAATAGTTTTGTACTTCTGGCTTTAATGTTTTTTCTCGTGTTAAAGGGTCCACATTAAAGTAGTAATCTTCTTGATGTTGTGAAAATGCTTTAATTAAAGTAGGCATTGAAGATGCTTTAAGTTGTTTTGTTTCTAAAGCACTTAATGGTTTCTTTTGTTCAGGTTCTATAGCAGCCCATGCGTAAGCTGGTAAATAACCTTCTTGTCTTAATTGATTATAACGATTTAACCCGTCATTAGTAACTAAGCTTTGATAAATAATATCTTTACTTACATCACCCGGTTTAAAATTTACAACTTGGCTGTCTGGAATAATGTGCTGACCACCTTTAACTTTTAAATCTCCAATAGCATCAGTATAAGAAACAGAATAGTCTATATAGCTATAGGTTTCTTCTTGTCCTGTTTTAGGATTAAATCTTTTACCTTGTTTAATTTCAGATAAATTTGTTTTAACATCTCTTCTAATATCTGCTGTCTTAACAATCTGCTTATATTTATCTGCAAGATTAGGGTCTAGATTATACATAGCCTTAAATTCATTATTAATTTCTTCAAGTTCAGACAGTCTCGAACCTCTGATATTTGAATCAAATTGCTTTTTTAAATCTTGTGGACTTACATAATTTAAACCTTGCCCACTAACAAAACTACCAAGACCTTTAAAGACATCATACTTATTAGCATTAGTAAGTTCTGTAATAGCATTATCGTAAACTTTATCAATCATTTGTTCACCAGCTTCTAAGTCTTTATAAGGTAACCCAGCTTTGTCAAGTTTAGTTACAATATTATTAAATCTTGTTTGAATATTTTTTGCTCGTTGTGGTAAAAACTCTCCATAAGCTTCATCTGGATATTGAACATCTAGCTTATTATCTTGTATATCTTGCAATGGAAATTTAGAAAATACATCATTTGATACACCCTGCTTTGCATAATCTAATGCCCAAAGATATGTATCGCCTTTATATTGTGAATTAATAGTATCTTGTATTTTACTTATCTCGTTTAGATTTCTTAGAATATTTTTCTTTTTCTGTATTTCAAAAACTTTCTCGTCTTTTAAAAGTTGCATGTTTTCTGCAATTTTATCTTTACCATAGTTTTTTAAAACTTTCATTCCTTCCAAGAATTGGTCAATAGGCTTTTCACTTTGCCCAGTAACCTTTCTATAAATTGCGGATTTAGTTATATCTTTTGTATATGGTGATGCCATTATTTTGCCTCTAATAAACTTTTTGGTTGTTCCATTGTATCTGGTCTAGCTAATAAACCTTTTACTTCTTGTACAGTTTCTTCTGGTATAGCTTCTATTCTTTCTACAAGCTCTTTGTTAGTTGACTTAATAGTCTCAAGTGGTTTATTTCCTATTTTTTCAATTCTCTTTTTAACAATATCAACAGTCTTAGAAATATATTTTTCTTGTTCTTCGGGGAGTTCTTGTCCGTCTTCTTCTGATTCTCCAGCATAAAGCTCATATTCAAGCCCTACTTTTTCTGCAAGAGCCATAAGAATAAAAGCAGTTGGTTCAATAAGCAACATCATCAAATCAACATCCCATAAACCTCTAGAATAACCACTCATTAAATAAGTTCTAGTAATAATATCAAGAGGCATTCCTTCTGAAATCATATCAGTAATTGCTATAAATTTATCTTTTTCAGTTAGCTCTTCTAATATAAAAAGTTCCGCATCTCTTCTATTAACAAACTCAGGTGCTTGTTCCCATGCATATTTTTGGTCAGGGTTGTTAGTTAAACTTTGACCGGGAACAGGACCACTATAGTTTATAAAACGTTCTGCGTTTTGCTCGTTAATACCTCTCATAATATTTCCTTTAAATTACTACTGTTGGTTGTGGAGAAACAACAGGTCTTCTTGTAGCCATATATTCTGCAAACGAATATGGGTCAGCACCATAAAATCCTGCACTAGCAAAACCTTCAAAAGTGTTTGGTCCTTGATAACCTGCTTGAGCATAAGAAGAACCATAAGCTTTTGTATAATCGTTTTGTGTAGAAATGTCTGTTGATAATTCTAATTGGCTATATGGTACACTTGTTCCTACGCCTTCCATATCTTGTGGCTCACCAGCTATTGTAGAAACCCCACCAGCTATAGTAGCAAGTTTTTTAGTTTGCATAGCTAATAAATCTCTATCTCCAAATTCAGGATTAACAATATTTTTAGTTTTACCAGTTACAGGGTCAACACTAGGAATTAAACTTTCTTTATAGATTGCTGAATTTTGTTGAGCCAAATAGTTATTGTAAGTATTTAATCTATTATTTAATTTAATTTGGTCAGGTGTAAGTGTTGCTGTAGGAACAGGCTTATAAACTGGTTTTAAGTTTGTTATGTCTACTTGTCCAATTCTATCTGTTGATTTTTCAAAACCTACAATAACATCTGTTGTTTGTCCACTTGTCCTAAGAAGACTTTCATCTAATGCATCATATAGTTCAGCAGCAGGTTTCATTGTTGGTTTAGCTACTTGATATTTAGTTGGAGAAAAGAAAGTATCCAGACCTGCTTCTTCAGCAGATGGAATAACATAGTCTTCAATTTTTCTTAATTCTACATTAGTAAAGTCTCTATCTACAAATGGGTCAATACCTATTTTATCCCAGTCTGTTTGATTCATTTGAAGCATCTTCTGACTCATTGGGTCTTTACCAGCAACTTCTGTAATAGAACTAACTCCAACAGCAGGTTCTGGAGTACTAACATTAAGATTAGCTTTAAAGTCTGTAGAAGGAGCAAGAAGTGCATCTCTTTGTGTGGTGACTTGCATATCTCCTATAATTTCTGGAGAGCCTTTAAAGTTTCCTTCAATGTTTTTAATATTATCTGCACTACCTAGGCTTTCTGCATCTTTAATAGCAGTATCAGGAGTAATGTTAGATGTAGGTAATCCCATTTTCATTCTAACATCATCCATTTTATTTCCTACCCATTGGGTAAAACCTTTATATACATCAGTAAGATTTTTACCACCGCCAACAGGAATTTTACCAATAGTGTTACCAGCAATTTTACCAACAACATCACCAATCATTCCTGTTACAGAAGAATAAACAGAACCAATAGCATTACCAGCAGCTGCCACACCCTGCATAACAGGTGCTAAAGCTCCTGTCAATCCAGAAGCCCACGAGCCAAAACTAGCCCATGCAGCCCCCAGACCCGGCAGCATCAACGTCAATGCCAGAGTTCCTATAGGTCCAAGTTTTCCAAAGAATTCTCCAACTTCTCCAAGTCCTTTTTTAAGTGCACTTCCAATTGGTTTTACTAATTTTTTAATACGCTTAAAAGTACTTTTAAAAGCAGATTTAATTCCTTTTCCTATTTTACTTAAAATTCCCATATTGTTTTATCCTATCCAAATAATTTTAAGAAAGCTTCTAATCTATCCATGTTGCTAGAATTTTTTAATGCAGAGTGTTCTCCACTCATACCAGCCACTGCAATATTAGTTTCACGGTTTGCAGCATTCTCAGCAGACTTCCAGATATAATCAAACTCATCTCTCATTTCTTGCCACAGTTGTGCTTGAGCAGACTGTGTCATACCAAAAGCATTTTGAGCATTTACCATATTGACTTGCTGCTGTGCTGCGGTGTCCATTTTTGTTATTTCTCTTCTCCATTGTACATTAGATTGTTCAATAACTAAAGCATTTTGAGCATTAAATTGGTCTCTAGCAAATTGTTGTTGTTGAGTAAACTGGTCAATACTTGCAGCTAATTGAGAATTAAACTTTGATATATCAGTATCTCTTTGTGCTCTTCTTGCTTCAGCAGCATTAGACTGGTTAGCATTAAACTGAGACATAGCATCACTTCTTCTAGCATTGTCCATTTCAATTTGAGCTGCAAGATTTGTCATAAACTGATTAGTTTGATTTTCACTTGTTGCATTAAATTGTCTTGAAGCATTTTCAGATGCCTGATTACTTAATAGTCTTTGTTGCTCTTGTTGAGCTTTTAACATAGTAGCCTGTTGTTGATTGCTAAGATTAGCCATATCCATCTGTAAGAATGCTTGAGCATTTTGTGCTGCTAATCTTGTCCTTTGGTCTAATGTAGCCAAATCTAACTGAGCCAAAGCTGTAGCATTCTGCATAACAGCTTGTTGTTCAGCATTAAAGTTTGACAATGTTACAGTCTGCATAAACTTACTGTTAGCTAACTCTACTTGCTGTGCATTGTTAAACTTAGCCATGTCCATGTTAGCAACCATGTTAGCGTTGGTCATGGCTCTTTGTTGAGCAACATTAAGATTTGCTATACCCATCTGTTGAGCTAATTCAGCATTTTTAATATTCATATTCATACGAGTATTAAGATTGCTTAATTCAGTCTGTTGAGCAGCAGAAAGATTTTCTGATGATGCTTGATTAAGAGCCGTTAGATTTGCTAACCTCATCTGTTGGTCATTAGTTAAGTTAGCAAGTTCCATTTGTTGTTTAAATGCAGCATTCTTAGATAAGAAGTCAGCAGCTACTTGCATCTCGGCTAAACGCTCTTGGTTTTCAGCAGCTTGGTTAGCTCCTTGTACTTGAGCTTCAATTTGAAGATTTGCTAAATTAATCTGTTGCTCATTGCCTAAGTTTTGAGCATTCATTGCTTGTTGGTTTTGAGCATTAAGAACAGCAGCTTGTTGTTGATTCTGCAAGTTTTGCATTCTTGTTTGTTGCTGTTGTTCTGCTGTAGTCATTACAGCTTGTTGTTCAAACTGACTCTGCATAACACCCATCTGTTGGGCAAACTGTGCAGTCTGTGATGCAGCTTCTTGACGGTTTGCCAAGTTCTGCATTCTTAATTGTTGTTGTTGAGTAGCCTGTTGTAAATTAGCTTGTTGTTCATTGCTAAGATTTTGTGAGGCTCTTTGCTGTAAGGCACTAGCATTGCTTTGAGCAATTGGTAAAGCACTTTGAATAATAGCATTAAACAATGCATCTCTGCCTACTGTTGAAGCAGTTAAACCTCTTTGTGCCATGTTTTGATTAACAGCATCTACCGCAGGTTTAGCCCATAGTGGTATTTCTCCATTTTCCATACCACCTAATAAATTTTCTATTTGTGATGATACTAAAGCTTCTGTAGGTAATGCAGCAATAGCAGCTTGTACTTCTACAGGCTCTGTATCTACTTGTGCTTCAACCGTTGCAGGGTCTTCTACAATTGCAGCAGATATTTCTGGTGGTAATGCTGCGGTTTGTGCAACCATTTCAGCAGCAGCACCTTTAGCAGCGGTTCCTTTAACTGCTCTTTGTTTAGCTGATTCATAACCAACCATTCCAATAATCTGAGCAGCTTGTCCGTCTGTAGCTGGTACGCCTGTTAATGCTTCACGAGTCTGTGCTTCGGCTTGTGGAGTTTCTGAAATCTGTGCAGCTACTCCGTCTACTTCAGGAACAAAAGCTCCTGCTGAGATAACTGCATCAACTGTTGTAGCTTTTGCAGCATTTGCAACTTTCTGTGATATTTCAGCAGCTTTTGCAGGTCCTGAAAGTTTTCTAATTTCATCTACTTTTGCAATAGATTGTGGAGAAAGTTCGTCTAAAGTAGCAGCATCGAATTCTGGAGCAGAAGTAATTAAAGCAGCTCTCATTTGACTTGCTTGTATTTCTTCTGGTGTTTCTCCTATAGTAACCTCTCCTCTTGCTACTTGTTCTGGAGTAACTCCTTCTGCCATGTACTCACTTGCTTTCATAGCTGGTCTTGCTCTCATCATAGCACCACGACCAGTAAGTTGTTCGTCTCTTGCTGCTGCTCCTATCTGAGCTGCTTGTGCTTCAGCACCTAAATCTGCTAATGATACTTGACCAGTAGCAATTTCTTCCATTCTTCTACCAGTTTCTGCTGCTCTAAATTCTCTTTCTCTTTGAGCTTGTTCCATTGCAGCTGATTTCAAACCACTAAAGGGTGCCTCTGCTTGAGGGTCTTCTCTACTATCTTCTGGTACTAATGGAGAAGGTGTAGGTGCCGGTGTAGGTGCTGGTGTAGGTGCCGGTGTAGGTGACGGTGTAGGTGACGGTGTAGGTGACGGTGTCGGTGCTGGAGTCGGACTAGGAGTTGGACTAGGTGTCGGTGCTGGAGTAGGAGCAGGTGTTGGGCTTGGAGGAGGTCCTTTTGGCTCTGGCTCACCCGGAATACCACCCTGTGCATTATTTCTTGGGCTTGGTGACGGTGATGGCATAGTAGTTACCCTATCTTGATTTGCTCTGGGCTGTGGTGCTTCTATTGGTGGTTTTTGTGTTCCTTCAGCTGGAGCAGGTGTTGGACTTGGTTTAACACTAGGACTCGGTGCTGGTCTAGGTGCCGGTGCTGGACTAGGAGCTTTTGCTGGACTAGGAGCTTTTGCTGGAGTAGGTACTCTTGTTGGAGTAGGTTCAGGTTCACCTGCTTTACCGTCTTTTCTGGGTGGTGGCATTTTACCACGTTGCATAGCAACACGACCACCAGTACGATAATCTTGTCTTACAGATTTTACTCTAGTTCTATTACTTTTATTTTTTGCCATTCTTTTCTTTCCTACGTTTTAGTGCACCTAACACTATCATTATGACTGGACCGCCATGTTCTTTAGATTTCCTAGGCTTTAGACCGTGTTTAATTCCACGTAACAAACGTAACATG
>Ga0208019_1001378_pt1 | contig 12911 bp, 18 predicted proteins | sample CB_VirMetaG_5_FD_184540 | JGI IMG/M metagenome (GOLD analysis project Ga0208019, IMG submission 184540) | Freshwater to marine saline gradient viral communities from Chesapeake Bay - CB_1508_1D Viral MetaG (SPAdes) (version 4) | ecosystem: Environmental > Aquatic > Marine > Coastal | place: USA...
CTACCACACTAGACCGTAGGATTCACCCGGCTGTGTAAGTCGATCAGCCCATGATTGATGGGTGAAGATGTCGAATTGCTCGTTGTAGGATACCGAGACGATTGCATAGCGATCTCCTGCACGGATGCCATGCCGCAGCTCGTAGAATGGGTGCGGGCCTGCAGCATCACGGTCACGGATTTTCACAGCTGGTGTATCGCGCGTAAGCGATACGTCGAAGAAGTCTAGTGGTGCAGTCCATCCTCGGTCCTGCAGGTGTCCGATCTGCTGACCTCGTGCAGGATCAAGTCCCATCTGCTCTACAGCCCAGGTCCGGAGAATTAGGATCTCGCCTGCCGCGTATCCTGACTTCTTCAGTAGCATTCGGTTGACATTTTCTCCTTCAGGGCGTCGTAGGCGGGTGACCTCCCATGCAGGGGATTTGTCTCCTGCGGCAGCACGAGACAGCGTAATCCTAAGGCGTACAGTGCCCGTACCAGACAGGCCGACGACAGCGTTGTTGACCTCCGATGCAGCATACCACGTTGTTCCTGCATCAGTCGAAAACTCCACTGTAACTGCATTGCCTGCAGCGCGCAACATCGCGTTCGTAGACATGGACCACAGGTCAGATCCAGGAGCGGTGAACCCCTTGTCTGTCGTCTCTACTGTGGCTGTTGTGGTGCCTGCGCTCATCAGTACGCGATGCGGCCTAATCGTGGTGTCCAGCGCGCAGCCCACCAGGGTGAAGTCTGCAGCCTCCGCCGAGGCCCAGTACAGCGTCTGATGCCCAAATCGCAGATAGCCCGGCGCGTAGTGCGTGCCGTGACATGTGTAGCACGGCTGATCTGCCTGATCCGTAGTGTCGCGCACGCACGTACATGCAGTTACACCTGGGGTATCAGGCGTTACAGGAACGTACAGATACGCACTTTTGCCCAGTGAGCGCAGCTTGTCGTGCAGGAGAACACGAATCTTCTCGGCGGTCTGGTCCCCTTGACGAATCCGCTTGTATGGGTTTTGCCCCCAGTAACCTACAGCATGTCTCGCTCCTGTGAGCTTTCCCATGCCGTATACGTGGCAGCCTATCCTTGCAGAGTGCTGGAATTGATGAACCCGAGTTTGTCCAGTGGTTGCGCATCTCCTTGGAAGACAGCACGAACTCGAAACGGCCCTCCAGGTGCTTCTAGGGTAGCTGAGATGCGCTTGGGTGCAGATCGGTTAGACGCTTATACAGGCCCTTCGCGCGAACAGTCCGGCCTGTCATTGCGTAGGCGAGTATGAGGCCTGAGTAGGCCTGAATGTGCCGCACAGCTACTGTTGTCGCGCCGGAAAGATACGCCAGTGCGGATTCACCTGCAGGAACAGCATCATGCCAATGCTGGGTGAGGATGTGGTAATCTAGATCCCTTAGTGCCTTATCGCACCATTGGTCTCGTAGGTACGCACATTTGTGCGCCGGAACTACGCACAGGTACGTGTCTCCATCCTTATAGGACGTCACCTGTGCGTAACTGTGAATGTCTGCCTCTTGCTGTGCAGCGTCCCGGCCATTCAGTCGCCACAGTTCTGCATAGGGCTGCAGCGGTGCCGGATGGGGCAGTCGAATTGCCTGCTCACTTTGAAGCAGGCCTTCGAAATCCTCCGCAGCCAGCTTTAGACCTGCAACGTAATGATCTGTGTAGCCGTCCGCGTAGAAGAAACCTTCTCGGGCTTCAAATACAAGCTTACCACGATTGAATACTGCGCGAGATCCTGGGTAGATAAGCGCGCCAATAGCCTGAACACTAGCAATTGGGTAGGATGGGGGCAGAGTCTGAGTCATCGACAGCTCCTTCAAACGCTACACTCGGTTCGGGGTAGTTAGCTAGCAGCTCCTGCAACTCTACCACAATCTCTGGGTGAGGTCTACCTCGAAGGCCCTCGTAGACCGCAATATGTCCAATGTCGGGTCGTGCGCACAGATAGGCGAGGCTACCTGCACTGCGGAAAAGCACGGCACGTGCAGGCTGCACCTCAACGGGTAGGAGCCAAGCGGCAGCAAGCTCCAGCGTAAGTGCGGATCTTAGCGCTGCCCGTGCTTCTGCTAGGTTACCGCTGCGCACATTGGATTCATGCAGGTCTACCTGCTCTGTCGCAAGGTGGTGTAGCACGTATGCAGAAGTTTCCATCTACTCTGCCTTGTCCAAGGCCACCATCATTCTAATATCCCATCGACCTGGGTCGACCCATGTAGCCCGAATGTCCGTCTTCTGCAGCAGCAAAGCGTTCTCTCTGATGTACCTTGCTGCAGCAGTGACCAGTGCTTCTAGTGTCTTCGAATGCTCGTACGGCAGCATTGTTTCCTCGTCGATCTCGGCGTAGTCACACCACTGACAGAGCCAATGCCTAAGCAGCTTTACCATGTCCATACCGGCAGGATGGATTTCACCGCTGGCATTTGCCCAGAAGTAAACGCACACCTGGGTGGGCGAAATCGCCTTTGCCCGAAGTTCCCACTGCTTTAGCGTACGCAGGTCATCCGCCTGTGTACCCCAAAATGGCTTTTCTGCCAGATCATCAATTACAGTACTGAGCATGTCAGTCATTACATTCATCCTTGCCGCGGATACGACCTACCCAAACGACATTTGTTACGTCCAGCACAGCCAGCTCATCTGCAAGATCGCAGAAAAGTTGAAATGCCTGGTCTTCATACGCGCAAAATTCTGTGCGTACGCCGGAAGCATAGCTAACGTACATAGTACGGCTTTTCATGTCAACTGCAAAGCGGCAGGTAGGCAGTTCTTCTTCGGCGCATCGCAGAAAACGGTCAACGACCTGCTCCGCCTCAGCTGATAGGAGGCACATCAATAGTACCAGGATTGAGCGCCGCGAGAAGAAAGTCTTGCACCCAGGCGTGCGTACCTGGAACAGTGGATTCTCGCGGGCCGGTAACATGCAGGATGCAGATCCCCTTACTTTCCAACCAGTCCCTAAACAGGGTTGGTGCAGGCTCGTGAACTGGGATGGCTGTGTTCATATCTACTGTGCAGTAGTTGACACGAAGCTGCTGCACAAGCTCCAAGGTCTGTAGAATGTGCTTGCTCTGTCGCTTCTGCGTGTCTAGGAAGATTACAGTCCCATCGGAAGCCTGAATATTCCTGCGCGTGAGCTTACGCCTATTACTAGTAGGTGTCTGTACCAGCGTGCTGCGATACACAGGCGCGACGGCTCCGTCATCTGTCCGCCAGTTGAAGGCTGCGTAGCCACCTGTGCGCAGGCTAATCTTGCGTGAAACATCTAGCGCTGCACGCTCAGCACCAGTCATGCCACCTGAAATGAGTGTGTGCGTTAGTAGGCGAACTTCTGTCTTGTGCTCTTCTTGCATGTGCTGAACCTTATTTGGCTGGAATGCGTAGTCCTTCCAGAAGTCTGTCCACCCTGCCTGGATCTATTCTTTCTAGATGCGCCTGGACACGAAGATAGTAATCCTCGCGTGCAGGAACATGCCCTGCTGCAGACAGCGTAGTGCTCAGTACGCATAGCATGTGCTCAATGCTTTGCTGTGCAGGATTCAGGCATCCCAGTGCACTATTGAGCCTATCCCAGGCACCTGTCAAGCATAGTGCATCTACGGTGTCGAATAGATTATCGACATCCATCATAGCAAGGTCAGGAATGTCTGTGCGCAACTTTGCCTTTATCCTATCTAGCACAGACACCAGCTCTGTGTCAACAGACTCTGCCGAATAGTTGAACTGCTGGACTGGGATCCAGCTAGCCCCCTGTCCCGGTGCGACGTACTGAGGGTTATCGTCAACCAGCAATGCGTTCTCTGGCACTGTGCAGACAAACCGCAGGTCCTTGACCGGCCCGCTCCAATCAATGATCTCCATCTCTGCCGACCACGCAGGCATGCTACCCTCGTCGGCTAGTAGCTGAAGAATTCTACGCGAACGTGCAGGCACGACGGCAGAAAACAGCACCACTCGCGGAACAAGCGCTGCGCACTGATTCATGAATGCAGCTAGACCTGGCCGCGGGAATACGCTTACAGCGGAGGAGATCAGAACTCCCTCTAGGTCAAGTGCAATAGTAGTGATCATGGCAGTTGTGAAGGAAATAGGTGGGGCCAGGCCCCAAAGTTAGCCTTACCTCGGCGCCCGTACCGAAGTCGAGCCCGTAAAGAGATCCTGGCCCCACCTATGTCAGCTACCCGCGTGCGAAGTCACACATGATCTGCGCAGCTGCGGCGTCAAAGCCTACAACATCCAGCATGCCGCCGTCGTTCGGGTCGGCAATCGTGAAGTCTGTTGCCGTCATGCCGACGACAGCCAGCTTAGCTGCCCTGCCCATGGCCTGCCGGTAGTTCTGCAGAGCCTTGTAGGGGTGAACACGCCCACACCAGGTCTCATTGTCGGTGATGGCGCAGAACACGTCCACCTCCAACTTCTGGCTTTCCGCAATGATCATCGGCAGTGCACAGTCAGTTGCACCCCAGACCACCTTGTGCATCTTGTCGATGGCCGCATCCAGCGTGTCGCTCGCGCGAATAGGAAGGTCAACAAGCGTTGACGAAAATCCCATGATCGCATGGTTCGGCTCAGTCCTCGCCATGAGCATAGCCATCACAGCAGCACCCACATACGGCGTGAATCCAGGTACACCCGCAATGTTGCCGCCGCCCATAGAACCCGAGCAGTCAACAGCGAGGTACCAGTTCTTACCAGTCGGCACGACGCTGTGGAAGCCGCTGTAGAACGCCCCCTCAAGCGCGTCTGCAATTGTGCTGACCGGCGTCCAGCTCAGCGAGCCGCGCATGCCGTGACCGCTTCGGTACGTCAGCAAGGCCTTCAGCGCATCAACCGGATGCAGCTTGCTCCGCTGGATGCGCTCCTTGTCCGAGAGGACCGAGACCACGTACTTCGACGCCTTCGAGAGGGGCATGAGCAGCCCAACCGAGGTCATCTTGGCCAGGTTTCGGACCATGGCATGCATAGGCATGCCGCCGCCAGCGTACAGGAGGGCCTCCCAGATCTCCGGCGAGTTCAGCAGCTCCGTAGGAACGCACTCGCGCGGAAGGTTGTGCTCGCGCACGAGCTGAACCGCCTCCGGCACCGACTTGGTCTGCTTGAGGCGCTCGAAGGCCTCGATCCGAGCAGGAAGCTCCACGCGCTCATAGGTATCGACCCGAGAGGCCTTTCGGCTCTTTCGAAGCACCGTACGGGTACCAAGGTTGGTAGGATCCACAGCCCATCGAATGGCTGCGCTACGAACCGGACTGCCCGGCGTGACATGGTACTTGCGGAGTACGTCTCGGTGCGTCCAGCGCGACCCACTACCTGCCGTCTGGCGGCCCTGGTACTTGATCAGCTGATACACCAGGTCGTCGTCGGACCGGCTGTTGTACCAGGACGCAAATGCCTTTCGAGCACCTGCACCAGATCCGCCACCAAGGTCCTTTCGCATCTCGGCAAAGGCAAAAAGGTCCGTACCGATACGGCACACCTTCGGCAGGGCCTCATAGGCCGCCTTCTTGGTCTCCGCTGTACCATGCACGCTGGCATAAGCCAGCGCAAAGACCGCAGTAACGTTCTTCGGCGCGCGACCACTCTGCGAGATACGCACGATGTGCGCAACGGTCTCCAAACCCTGGCTCTTGAGCAGCCGGTCCAGACACTGGACGTTCTTGACCGTCAGGTCCTTCGCCGAAGCATAGTACGTCGGCGACTCGCTCCCAAGGATCAGGAAGCGGTCAAGCGTGTCCATCGGGCTCGTTTCGAAGACGAATCCTCCCGCGTTGTTCTTGACCTGATCGGGACGCATCATGTACCTCTGCCCCGTGCGGTTGCCGAGAATCTTGGTGTACGTCATGTTTGCTACCGTATCTATATCCTGTTCACCTGTCAACAAACAAAAAACAGAATATGGCTGTCATTTTGACCTCGCACATGTGACTGGAACATGCTATAGTCCTCTTATGCACGGGACTAAAACCAATCTTGGAACGGCCCTGTACTTCAAGGTCTATGACCTCCGAGGCCAGCGGGACTGGCCTCAGGATGAGACGGGGGTACTCTACGAGTACCGAGAGGTGCGTACTATCCGCTGTAAGCGGACCAATCGTGCGATCAAGCGCGATGTGCGGTACGTCATCCGGACAGGAAGTGACCAGCCGGGCTGGCGCATCGACCGCCTCCCTCGTATTGGTCCTGCTGAGGCGGTGTATGGTCTGGCGAAGGGCACGGTGCGTATGACGCACTGGTCCACCCCGAAAGAGGCCGCGCAGGCCCTCGTTGCTGTACTTGACGAGATTCGAGACAACACCAGCGCTCTTTAGCTCCGTAGGCTACAGCGCTATACCCATCCCACCTGGTTGCGGCATAGTCATCGCCGCCAATGACCATACTCGGCACGCATCCATGCGTCTGCTGTTTTAGCATCATAGCTAAGCGCAAGATGCTTGTGGCCCAGATCATACAGCTTCTGTAGAAGGTCTTCTGGTAGCTCTGCATCATCTGCAGCATCCAGAGCCTGCAATGTGAGCTTATGCGATAGCTCGGAGTGGTAGGAAAGTTCAGCGCAGCACAGAAGGCATTGCCCCAGCAGGGTCGGTGTTTTTACCCCGAGTGTGCATACAGCGATCATATGCTGTAGCAGTGCCGCTACTATCTTCTTCTCCGACATTACGCAGCGCGCGGAAGCCAGAGCTGTGCCATGATGGAAGCCCACTGCAGGTCATTGTTGACCTGCGCGACATAGGTATTCCACCGCGTGGGCTTGGCGGCATCCAGTGGAACTGCTACGTACTCGTAGCCACCACCGCCCTCCCGTAGGGCATGCAGCCGGTACAGACCGAATGGAGTCTGGATATGAACAAATGCGCCATTTCGGATGGCAGCATCTACACGAGCGGCCTCAGGAGGAGTAGTGCAACCCATGCAGTAACGTTACACGTAGTCCGCGCAGACTGTCAACTACAGGTAAGGGAAGCCGTGATGGTGTTCCCCTCCATGCGCCGGAGGGTGATCTCGGCACCGGCCTTCAGTGATGTTCTCTGCTCTTGAACCTTCCAGCTACCCATGGCTAAGCCTATAATGCTTGGCTGCAAACGGTCAAGATTGATCTTCTAGTACTAGCCGATCGGTGCACGCCCCACACTCGCCACTGCGCCCCACTTCCTGGGACAGAGAGAGGAAAACAGTCTGCTGGAGCCCATATCAGGGGTAATACGAGACAAACGGAGATGCCTTCAATTTCAGTGGGTATACTGTGTATAGTGGGTAGTAGTAGTAGTAGTGTAATAATATCAATATCTTACGCTACTAGCATAGGATCCCAGTTCAGATCTGGCCTGTGCGCAGTATGGGGAGCTGCAAGCCTTCATGCTCCCCACATGTCTCAGGTGCGCCCCACTAGCCTGCGAGCCAGACGTTACGAAAGAGCGCACCATTCGGTGCTGCAGCGACAAGGTGCGATAGCCTGTAGTTTGGTCCAAATTCGACCTTGACAGAACCAGAAGAAACTGCATGCTTTTTCATGGCCGGGATTATCCGGTCGAGCTTGGCCTCAAGACGCTGGGCAAACGCAGCAAGCTTGGGCTGATGTGCGATCGTAAAGGTGTTGCCCTGGTCAGACCACTGGTCGATGTCTGTGTCGACAGCAAACAGTTCCTGCGACATGAGGCCCACTACAAGGGCCGACTCCAGCAGAACCTGCTTGAAATAAGCGACAGGGAACTGCTCGATGCTGCTCCACATTGGATATGGCTGATAGGCGTTGATGGTAGACAGCCCGCCTTCAAGGTAGGATACAAGCTGGGCGTCCGTGTAGCCCAGATAGCAGGGATCATCTGGATCCTCGTCAACCATCTTGACTGCCTTATCAATCAGCAGGCGGAAGTCCGGCAGTAGCGCAAGTGTTGTAGCGCTGACTACACGCGCAATCTGAATGACGTCCTCTGGCTCTACACCTGGAGCAGAAGCTACCTTCCAGCGAAAAAGATAGTCGCCAAGTGAATTTGTGACGTTGGCTGCAGGTGTACCGTCTCCATACGGGTAGTAATACCTACCCGTACCCTCGCCGCCATGTACAATGTGGGTTCCGCCAGGATCGTTTACCCAGTCATCAGCGAGAATGACTGTATCTGTCATTGCGGTAACTGTCAAGGACAGCGTACCGCCAGGTCGTGCGATATCGAGGGCATTTCCAGCTGCATCTCGTACGTGAATGCCAATTCGCTCCACCTGATTGCGCAAAACTAGCTCTGTCGGGCGGGCATCTACGATAATCGTGTCAACCATCTACCATCTCCCATGAAGCATCTTGTCAACTGCGTAGCAGAAGGCCGCAGAGCACAGCCCAGCACAGGCAAGCATGCCCCAAGATAGCGCATGCGCGCCAAAATCTGTGAGTAGCATCAGCGCAGCTAGACCTGCCCAGAATCCTGTGCAGTAGGCGCAGTCCTGCAGCGATGCCAGGTACCGAATACGGGCGCGTGGAAGTACGTTCTGTACCCCAAAGCAGATTCCGTAGGATGTGAGTAGCCAGACAAGCAGTTCCACGCGCTATACGTGCTGCTTGCGCGAAACTACTTTGCGTTTGAGGTCCACGTAGCGACTAAGTGCGAGAAGAACCACAGACCCATCAAGTGCAAGCTCAAGCTGCTCGGGCGTTGTACTGGATGGCAGCTCTCCTAGACGTTCCGCAAGCGATAGGAGCATATCCCTCATTGACTTTGGATTGAGAGGGCTTAGGTCCAGGCTGATATCAGAACGGCGCTTTGACGCATGATAGGTAACGCCTGTAATGCGTGCGCCAAAAGCTGTGAGTGCAGCTGCGAGGCTTAGGTCGTCAGTTGTGTACTGTTGTGTCATAGCTGTGTACGTATCAGTTCGGTGCCAGCGTAAGCACAGCAACCATGCTGGCCACGAGGACTACCGTACCGACTCCGTACAAATACATCGCGAGGGGTGAGGCAAAAGGCGATGGATTTCGCTCTTTTTCGAGTTGCTCGGACATGTCGTACATGAGGTCAAAAGCCCGATCAGATGTCTTATGTGCCTGCTCAAGCGCTGTAGTGGCTGTGCGCACAGAATCATCACGTACCTTGACCAGTGCTGCATAGTCCAACACCTGACTACGTAGAATGTCACGCTCCTGCACTGCTTTTAGGTAGTTCAGGGCACAGTACTCGGGCATCCATACACCAGGCTCGCCTACAAGGCTGAAAGCCATCTCGCGACCACAGAGGGGCTCTGATACTGTCGAAGTGCCTATAGGCTGGGTGACAAGTGCTAGCGCAAGTAGAACTGAACTCATTTTCGTAGCTTCCACATGCGCTCATGGATTGGCTCTTCAGCCATACCAGCAGACTCGTACAGGTGTACAAGTGCATCCTCGCGCTCTTTTATCTTCTGCCGGAGGTCATACGTTATGGCTTCGTTGGCCTCCAACCGTCTATTTGCCTCCTTGCGGAGTGCACGAACCTCAGGCTCCACAAGCTTAGCACGTACTAGATTGAGCTGCATCGAGGCGGCTTTGCGCTGACCTACAAAGTACAGAACAGCTGCAACAACTGCAAGTGCCCCGGCTACAACCCATGACCAGACTCTCATGACTTCTTTCTCCTTCTTCGGATGGAGTTTCTTGCTGTCTTACCGGCCGTTTCCCATGTACCGACAGCCATAAGCCCAACTGTAATCCCAGTAACTACAATATTCATCCACGGCTCACCTGCCTGCAGCCCGAGAGCAACAGATGTTGCAGTTGACAGACCCATGGCCACCCAGCGCATGTGTGCAGGGTCTACTTTTCCAACAACGAACATGTTGATAGCCCACACGACTGCAGCCAGCAGCAGGCCCGCCAGCAGAGACCAGTTTCGTGACTGGAATGCAGACACAACAAGCTGGACAAAGGCATCCGGATTTGCCGCTACCGAATTTGGATCAACTGATACTGTACTGGTAGCCGTAAGAACAAGATGAAAAATCGTTAGCATGTTATCTGTTCCTCACCTAATTACAATCAGTACCCTAGCGCATACAGTGAGCGCTCACGCACAGTGGTACTTGATGCCGCACCAGAGCTAACTACAACCCCACCAATCCACCCACGAATAGCGTAGTATCCCCCTGAGTACGGAGACGCACCAATGTAAAATGTATCTGGCGTGCAGGAAGGTACCGCAAGACCTGTCTGAGAGGCTGCGAGTATGCCATCAAAGTACAGGTCAACGTTTGTGCCACCACCAGATCGTACAACTGTGATTGTGCATGGGACGTTTGGTGGTTGCACATTAGGTGTTGACCAGCCCATAAATGCTGGACCTGTACTTGTATGTGCGTAGTAGGTTCCGTAGTATGGGGTAGCGGACAGGCCGGAAGACAGTGAGTACGCAGATTGGCCTCCTGTAGCACCGCCTGCTGTCGATGCTTCACGGCACGCAATCCAGGTACCGTAATCTAGCAGTTCAATCTGAGTGTATAGTGTCTGTCGAATGGATGCCTGCGCGCACAGCAGCTCAATTGTCAGGTCGCCCTGAATGTTTAGCAGTGGCGCTGCAGCGGTGGTGATTGTCCAGCGAGCGTCACCGATAAGCATTGTACCGCGCTTACCTGCGTACCAACCCCAGCACTCATAACCTGTTCGTGTTAGATGATACCCGTTACCTGACAAGTCATTGCCGTTGTTATCAAACTCCCATCGACCTCTAGTAGTACATCCTGCAGGGTCACCCGCAGGAAACCCACGAAGTGTGGGCTGCGTTCGAATAAGAAGCTGCAGAGTAGCGTACTTCTTTGCCCATGAATCAGCTGAATCCTCAAGTAGGATTCGATCGGCTGCTACTGGTGTTGCCTTGTTGGCCGCCTCAGAGAACTCATCTGCTGTGTCAGTACGTACAACGGCTGCGGGGGCCCCAATCGCACCAACGGTGATGTTCTTCTTGTTCCATCCATCTGCAGAGTCTTCGATTAGAAGGAGGTCAGCGGACACAGGTGTAGCCTTATTGGCGACCTCGGAAAACTCATTGGCTGTGTCCGTGCGTAGGACCTCCGCAGGGATTGCTGATGCCTCAGCAAACACAAGCGATGTCGTGTTCAGCGTGATAGGATTTGCAGTTGTAAGTCGGAATGTTAGGCCTGCGTTTGCTGTGCCTTCTTCAACAGATACAAGCAGCCCTGATGTGACGTCATTAGACGTATTCGCGTCTACAGTACGGTCGAGAATCCATGGAGATGACCCGTCGCCAAGGTCACGAACGACCCATAGGCCGTTGTTTGCGCCTGCAACCTCATTTTTTACCAGGAGACGATCAGCTACGTTCAGCGCTACACCATCAATAGCGGCAAGAGCACCGTTTGCACTTGCTGTGAGTGTATTGTCCGTGCGAGTATTAGCTGCAAGCGCTCCGGTAGTAGCAACACGGACAGACCCCTTGTAGTCCTGAAAAGTAGCAATGTTGCCTATGACGTTGGTTTTCATGTAAATCCCTTATACGAACCCAAATGGCATTGAGGCAGACGCATAAATAACTGACAGGCGAATCAGCCCGCCAATCAGGTTGCCTGCCGAGGCGGTGATCGTCTCCGTCGCGCCTCGCGGCAGGCGCACGTCCGGAAGGCCGAGATCGAGGAGCGCGAGGTCGAACGATCGGCCGCTCCGCACAAGCGCCAAGCCCTTCGGCGAGCATCGCGCGCCACTCCAGCGCGACGTCGGCCATGCTGTCGATCGACGCGACGATCTGCCCGTACCAGGCGGGCTCGTCGTCGACGATCAGGATCGAGATTTCAGTCGTCACCGAACACCTCCGAGACGAGCGCGAGGAGTAGCCGCTGCATGTCCAGCGGCTCCGCGATCTCGCTTGCCTGCGTCGCAGCGCGCACGCGCCGGAGCGCCTGCCGCAAACCGCGCCGCGTGCGCTCGCGCGCAGGCTCGGCGAGAACGAGGAACGCGACGTCGGAGCCATTCAGCCCCGCCAACCGGACGCGCTCGCCCTCGCCGAGCACGAGCCCCTGGATCGACTCGCCGTCACTGAGTTCGTCGGGCGACAGCGGACCTGCCGGCGCTCCATCCCGCAGGACCGTTCCCCGGAGCCTCGCCCCAATCGCAACCTCGTCGCCGTTGTACGTCGCCACGTCGACCTCCTCACCAGCCCATCGCGGACTGAGCCTCGCTGAGCACCTGAGCCGCGCTGAACTCGGCATCCGTGATCCGCAGCGACGCCATGAGCCCGGTGAACGTGTACTGATCGGTCGCCGTCGCGGTCAAAGCAGCCGCAACCGACACCTGATCGGGCGCGGTGCCCCCAGGCGCAGCCGCAACCGTTGCCGACTCGACCTCGTAACCGTTGAGGTAGAGCTTGAGGCCGGTCCCGGCGCTGTCCCGCGTCGCAGTGATCACCTGGAGCGGCCCGAACAGGCAGAGGTTGTTGGACTCAACCGAGTACCCCAACCCGGACGCCGCCGCGTGAGCAAACCGGATCGCCCGGTAGGCCGTCGAGTAAGAGCCGTTACTGAGTGCGTAGCGCGCGCGGTTGAACGTAGTGCCGGTGCTGGTCGAATTGTAGCAGGCGACGATCCAGCCCCACTTGTCGAGCCACTCGTCGAAATGGTTGTACATCTCGATCTGCATCGGCGCGAGGAGGACCTCGATCGTGATCGCGCCGGTGATGTCGAGCCCGGACGCGCCCGTCAGAGATCTCGTGAGCCACGTCTGCCCGTCGAAGAAAAACCCACGCACCGCACCGCCGGGTCCGACGTAGTAGGGGTAGCGGGCGACGCCGCCCGTAACACCGCCGAGCGTGGCGGTGTAGCCGTTGCCGCTGCTGTCGTTGAGGTTGTTCTCGAAGTTGAGCAACCACTGCACGGTCCCGGTCGGGGCGGTCGCCGAGAACTTGCGCGGCGCGACGATGCCACCGCCGCCACCGCCACCGCCACCACCACCTG
>Ga0208019_1001379_pt1 | contig 12908 bp, 17 predicted proteins | sample CB_VirMetaG_5_FD_184540 | JGI IMG/M metagenome (GOLD analysis project Ga0208019, IMG submission 184540) | Freshwater to marine saline gradient viral communities from Chesapeake Bay - CB_1508_1D Viral MetaG (SPAdes) (version 4) | ecosystem: Environmental > Aquatic > Marine > Coastal | place: USA...
AGTAAATAAATCTCCAACTGAGAGATAATAACAATTATAACATAACATTTCTAAATTATCTAGCCTATAATGTTGTTTATTACCGTTTTTAAAATGAAGTATTAGAGGCATTTTATAGTCTAATACTCTTCTTTCATGGAACCCACAAGAATAACATTCTTCTTTTAAATAACCACCTTCAATTAATCTATATTTTATTTTTTGAGGATTAAAATTAGATGGATCTACTACTCCATTAATAATATCTAAAATAGCAGGTTCTTTTTTACCAAATGGAGAGTGACTTAAAAATTTAGGAATGCCTTTACCAGATTGGTTTTTATGTTCTTCAAATAGACTCTTACCATTACTACCCTCATATAACTTCATCCATTTTTTAAGATGTTGATAAGAACAGTTTAAATATCTAGCTGCGCTACGTACTGATTTTGTTTTAGACATAGCAGCTAGAATCTCCTCTTTAGTAAGTGGTCTAGCTTTAGGCACTACTTATCTTTTTTTATTTTTGTTTCATTAAAACCATATGGAACCTCTTTTTCATCATCTGGTGAGTCAAATGATGTTTGTCCTCCTTTACGGAGTTTATTTTCAGCTTCCATATATTTTCTATGTTCATCATGTTCTAAATGAATAGTTTCAATCCAGGTATGGTCACCTTCACCTTTCATTACTGTTACTACACCTTTCATTTTAACATTTGAACAAGCAATACATGTTTTTGCTCCAGGTATTGCTTTTAATCTTCCTTCAGGAATGATCTCTTCACATTTAATACATTTCATAACTCTAAATATATAACTTTTATTTTTTTCCTTTTTTGTCTATACGTTTAAATAGGTCGTATAATTCACCTGGTGTTTTTATAAAGATTTCTTCCTCTGTTTCAGTTTCAATATCTGTCAAACTAAGAGGAAGTATTTCTCCATCTTCATCATAACGATCATAAGCATACCACATAATTAATTCAGCCTTCCAATCCTCATAATTTAAATAAAATAAACTTTCAATTAATATAAAGAAAGGTTCCTCATAACGTTCCATTATAATACCTGTTTCTTCTTCTAACTGATAAGTACGTTGTACTAATTGATCAAAAGTTTCTACTAGTTTGATAAATGTCTTTTTATTGTTACCAAAAGATTTATCTTCACTACGTAATTTTAAATTTAAATTTTTTCCAAAACCTTTCATATTAATCATATTATTGTTTTTACTCCAAATATTTTTAAAAATTCTTTTAAAGATAATTGTTTACGAGCAGCGAATTTTTTGGCTGCCTCTAATCTAGATGTTCCTACTGAACGGGAAATGATTTCTTCCATTTTGTCATTTCTGTTATAAAATCCGAATATCATAGTTTGATTAATTTATTTTGGTACTCATTCATGTTTGTTATAACTATTTCTAAATTATTTAATTCAAATGAACCTTCACTACCGCTATCTTTAATTATTTTAGATATTTGACGAATAAGAGCAAAATCATTATTATCAAATTTTTTACTATCTATACTAACTCTAATTTCGGTTTCTTTATTTGTATTTATTCTTTCTGAGAGATTAAATTGGGTATTAGGTTGTTCTTTTTCTATATATTCTTGAATATATTCAATAGGTAAATCTATTAAAATATGATCTCCCCAAGGTTCTAACACTTCTAATAATTGGGGGGTACCATTAATAACCTCAAAACCAATATTATATTTAGGAGGAACTATAGGTTTCATATATTCATCATGTTCTACATAATGGCCCCATTTACGAATAAAATTACGAGTGGATCTCATATTTTGAGCTAACCATTCAGGACTATCTTCATATATGTTTTTTGCTTTATCAATAACATTACGTCTGCTACCTCTACAAGTCATATGATAAACATACCCTTCCCAAGTCTGTAAGAACTTAATTCCATTTAATTGAAAACGGTTAAATATATCTGAGTCTTCTTTTGATTGAGGAGCATATAATGGGTCATGTCCCCCTATCTCTTGGAAGTCTTTTTTCCAAAACGCCCATGGGGCAAATATGCCTTCTGTAACGCCTGGATCATTTTCATGTAACACTTTCAATTCTTGTACTTCATTTAATAATCCTTCTTCATTAAATTCTTCAGGTTCAACACCAAAATCTCTTAATACTTTTTCTGGTCCATCTGGATGTAATGGTGGTTCAATTCTAGTAAGTGATACTATTGTTTTTTCCTTTAAATGTTTTTTAATAGCATCTAATGCACCTGGACATAGGTACATATCTGCATGATAAATTATACAAATATCATTTGTGGCTACTTCATTAATTAATTTATCATAGAGTATAGTATGTCCTAAACGAGTTGGTCCTTCATTTCTGATGGCTTTAAAGTGGTTATCTTTTTCCATCATTTCTTGACACCATTCCCATGTACCATCAGATGAAAAGTCATCAGCTACACATACTTCTACAGTATGGTTTCCTTGGTTTTTTCTTATTGAGTCATAAGACCATTTAAGATATTTTAAATTATTTCTACTAGGTTGTATAAAACTAATCTTCATATAAATTTATATTAAAATATTTTTTAGCATATTCATTTCTAATTTCAGGATAGAAATCTACGTCAAATTCTTTACGTCTCCAAATTTTCCCATCTTTTCCTAATAACATTCCTTCTTTATTTAGTAAAGTAGAATCAGTAATATGTTCCCATTTTCTATGATGAAATTCTATTCCAGTTAATGTATATTTTTCTTTTATATTATCTTTTTTTTCAAAACTACCTTCAAAAGTATTTCTACTGCCAGCGTCTTCTTCTTGACCTGTGATAGTAGATAAACCTATAACTTTATATTTTGAATGTTCTGAATTACAGTAATAGGTAAAGTTATCTTCTTTATTGAACCATTCTTCTTTTTTGTTTAAATAAGGTTTAAGATTATTTAAGTAAAATTCTGGGAAGTTATTATGTTTGGCATAGGTTCCATAAGGAGAATATCCTAAATCTTCAACTGTTCTTAAATACCAATCATCATCTTCCATACTTGGATAATAACGATATCTTTCATCCCACCATCCTATTCTAACAATAGTTTGTTTATGGAAAGCAACAGCATTCCAAGCATTCAAATGAATCTGTTCTAGATGAGGTTTTTCTTTTAAAATATTATTTAATACTTCAAACCAATCTTGATCAAACAACATATCATCACAAGTAAGTAAAACCCAATCTGTTTTACTTTGAATAATACCTTGATTCCAAGCTTTTGTTAAACCAAAATTTTCATCACTATAAATAAATTTTACATTAGGATGATTTTGTTCCGCTTGTTTTACTTTTAGTAATTCTTCTCCTGTTGTATTATTATCCCAAACAATAATATTAGGAACATTTTTTAAAGTATTTAAACATCTATTTAATCTATGTCCTCTATAATAACTTACAATTACTATAGTTATATTATTAATATTCATTTTTTATAATAGATAATGAAGGAAAATTTGGGTTGATTACTTTATAGTTGGTTTGGGATTGAATAGAGTTAATAGGTGTAGCTTTATATTTAACCATCCACTCTACATCATCTCTTTCTTTACTTCCTCCCTCAAATAAAATAACACCTCCTGTTTTAATTTTGTTTATTAATGTATTATAGGTTCTTAAAACAATGTCCCCTGTGTTAGATATATCTAGGTGTAATAAATCAAAATCCTCAGGGTTAGACAACCATTCATTATAATCCATTTTAATAAATTCTACATAATCTTCAACACCATATTTTTTTACGTTCTGGATGGTTTGTTGTATTGTGGAGTGTTTATATTTATAGTCATCAAATAGATCATAACATTTAATTTTACCTTGCCCTAATTGTTTTAAAGCTAAACCCATAGCTATTGTTGAGTAACCATATAAACAACCAAATTCAATAATAACTTTAGGTTTGGTATTTAATACCCACTCATAAAGAGTTTTACCTAAATCATTTTGATAATAGGAAGATTCTATTTTAGGATTTATATACATTTTACTTAACAGCAACTGTTCTCAACATAGGATCTCTATCACCTTTCCATTGGAATTCTGTTACATCAATATTTGAAAATCCTAATTTAGTTAACATAGCTTTAATTTTAGGAATAGTGTAGCAATTTTGATGGAATTGACCTTCTCCATGTTGGCTACCATATAATTGAGCAGTTAAATAACCCCAACGGTTATTAGGTTCATAAGTATAAGTACCAAACCAATGTTTTTGTTCAATAGCTTCTTCATCTAAACGATAAAAATCTTGCCAGTTGTCTTCCGCCTCTAACCAAAGTCTAACTACTTTCTCAAAATTAGGAACAGCAAAACTTAATATTCCACCAGGTTTAAGAACACGTTTAATTTCTTCAAACATTAATTTTTCTTCTATAAAAGATAAATGTTCAATGAATCCATCAGCGATTACTTCATCTACAGTTCCATCTTCATAAGGTAAATTAAAAACATCATAAGTGTAAACATGAGCCTCTTCTGGAAATTCTATCCAAGGGTATCTGGCTCTAATTGTGTCAATGTCGTCTTGATCAATGTTAACATATCCTTCTAGTAGTTTAGAAGCACATCCTAAATTTAATTTTATTTTTTCCATAATTTATTTTTACTAACCTTTTTTAATACAATCTACAATATATTGTTTTTCTTCTTCTGTAACCCACTCTCCTAAAATTCTCCATTCTTTTTTAGGATTAATATCATCAATAGCTATAGTTAAATTCATTTTAAATAAGTTAAATTATCTCCATTGTAATATTTAATTCCTCTTCCTATATTTGAACCTATAGAGTTATAGGGAGTAGCACATACTATTTTTGTAGTTCTAGTTCCTACAGAATCATTAATTCCTGATTGGTAACCTAAATTAATTAGAGCTTTTGATTTAATATATAATTGGATTCTAATAGGTAAATTTAAGTCATTAATGTTTATCCCGTCAATAAAATTATAGGAGGTTTGTTCTAAAGGTACTTGACTATAATAAAAAAATTTTAAATTTTTATATTTTTTAGTTTCACTTACTACTTTTTTGTCTACTTTCTTATCCCAAGGAACTGGGTAGTTAGGATTAGCAGTGGATAAAAGTAAAGTACCAAATTTTTTATCTTTAATGTAAGTATCAATAATTTTTTCTCCTAATTTAATTTCATCTTCATCAAAAAATAATTGAGGTCTGGAGTCAATAGATTGAATTTGATTTTCATTAGCTCCAAAAAATCTTAACATTTGTTCTACTAAAGGTTCTTCTTGATTGTCTGTGTATACTCTGTAATGATCATTAAATAGGTCTTCTTTTATTTCTCCTATATTAAATCTATAGTCTATATAAGGATTATTTTTAAAAATCAATTCAGAATTTTCCCAGGGTTTTTTCCATATAGATTGGTTTTCTCCCTTATCAAACCAAAATTTAAAAACATGTTTATTCCATTCAGGAGTTGGAAGAAAAATTTGACATTTAGGATAAATTTGTTTTAAAGCATAAGGAAGACCACTTATTATACCCCAGTCTCCTAAAGAAAAAACTGTTCTTATAATAGTAATAACTCCATCATAATCTTTAGGTATAGGAGATTTAAAATCTTTATGATAAAATCCTAATTTAGGTAAAAAAAACGATGAAATATTGTCATTTTTTATAACATAAAAACTAGCTAAGTTCATAACCCTCCTGTTAATTTAATAGTAGTTCCATTAATATATTCATTATTAATAATAAAATTAATAGTGTCTGCTATTTCTTTAGGAGTACCTAAACGTTTAGCTGGGATATTATTTATGGTGGTTTGGATAAATTCTTTAGGTAAGGTATAAGTAAGTCCACCATCCATGTAACCTAATTGGATACAATTAGCTGTAATACCTTTTGAAGCATTTTCTACGGCAATAGTTTTTACTAAATTTTCATAATACGCTTTAGCAGCAGCATATATAGATGTACCTATAACATTTTTATCTACAGTAATACTAGATGCTAAAATAATTCTACCATAACCTTTAGCTCTCATATCTTTTAAAGCACGACTAATACATTCAGTAACTCCTTTAATATTAATATCTATTTGTTTAGATAATTCTAAATCATTTGATTCATATTTGTGAAGAAAAGAATTATGATTATAGTTAGAAAATATTACTATAATATCAGTATCAGGATTTCTAGAAAAATAATTAGATATGTCATACTCTTTAGTAAAATTTACTAAGGTTGAACTTACAGAATTTACATCATATTGGTCTAAAAACTTTATTACTTGAGAACCTAATCCACCGGAACCTCCAAAAAATGCTAATTTTTTCATATTTTGTAATTTAATATATTTTTACCTTCTAAGTTTTTATCAGCGTAAAAACCTTTAGGTGTATCTGAAAATAAAGGAGAATAGTAATGGTTACATCCTTCAAAGTAAAAATGAGTAGCTTGAGCGTATCGAGTTGATTCAGGGTTAAGAATAGGAGCTCCACCATGTAATAAGTTTGATGCCCATATTAAACATTGTCCTTTTTTACCTAACCATTTTTTTCTTTCTCCATTCATTGAATCTACTAAATGTATTAGAAAATTTTCATATTCATGATAATTATCAAATTGTTCTCCAAATTCAGCTTTTGGTAAATTTAAATTTTGAAAATTATAGTGAGGCCATTTATGACTTCCAGGGACAATATTTAATGGTCCACAATCTTCAGTCATATCTTGTAATGCTGTCCAAGTTCCTACCATCCATCTTTCTGGTTGGGTATAGAAATGGATAGAATCTTGGTGTAGGGGTTGGTTACTACCATATAGAAAATTAATTGTTTGGAAAGGGATTGCTTTTTTACCATACAATAGTTCTAAAGTAGATATAATTTTAGGGTGTCTAGCTAGTTCTAAAATATAGGGGTTAGTTTTCCATCCTTCAAATATTCTAGGAGATTCTGAATAGTGGTATCTTGAGTCTTGGGTTGGAAGTTTTTCTAATTCATCAAATACTCCTTGTAATAGATTATCAATATATTCGTCTGTTAACTCTAAATCAATAACAAGATATCCTTTTTCATTATATTCTTTTAATATAGTTTTTTCTTCTTCTGTATAATTAGATGATTCTAATAGTTGGTTAAAAAATGGAGATTCAATCCAAGGAATATCTAAAGCGGTTTTATCTGTAAAGTAGTTTTTCATTGTCTTTTTTTTAAAAATAAAGGATCTTGTGAAAGATTTATAACGTTTTCTTTATTCCTAGATTTATGAAATTGTAAAGGATTTCCTATATACACACCCCAAGGTTGTAAATTATTTTTAGTGTAAATAAAACTTTTAGCTCCAACAGTGCATCCTTCTGGTAAAACTACTCTAGGCATTACTATAATATCAGATGCTATTCCTGAATAGTTTTCAAAAGTAATATCTCCTCTATATATTTTATTTGACCCCCAAAATTCATTTACTGGACCTGACTCACCTGAATAATCTTCTGAAGCGCAAAATAATTTAGAACCATATCCTATAAAACACCAATCCCCTAAAGTAATAATATGTTGATTACCTCCACCTAAAACCGCATGAGAACATATTTGAATATTATCCCCTGTTTTTAATCCAGTTGTTATTAAAGTAAAAGGATCAATTCTAACATTGTTACCTAAATGAACTTTATCTGGATTGGTAAAAATAACATTATGGCCGATAAAAACGTTTTCTCCACAGGATCCTAAATGTTTTTTTATTTCTTCATTCCAACCTATCATTATTACCATCCCTTCTTAATACAATCAACTATATATTGTCTTTCTTCTTCTGTGATCCACCATCCAACAGGAATTGATACTACTTTATTAATAGTTTTATCTAAAACAGGAAGAGCAGATTTATATTCAGAAACACATGTGTGTTTATCATTACGTTCATGAACTTGAGAAACTACAATATTACATTTTTTCATATGTTTCATAAAACTATCTCTATTATCAACTAATAAACTATAAATCCAATAAGCAGAACTTCTGTCTGGGTGGCGTTCTAGTAATGTTACTCCTTTTACATCTTTTAAATGTTTATCATAAAAGGCAGCATTTGATTGATGTTTACTGATAATTTCATCAGCATGTTTTAAATTTTCAATTCCAACAGTAGCACAAACATCATTCATATGGAATTTAAAACCCCATTCAGCTATATCAGCCTCACATCTAAAATCTTTACGATTACCTTCTCTATCAATCCCATACCAACGAATTAATTTGCCTCTATCATAAAGTTCTTTATGTGGTAAAATTAAAACACCACCATCAACAGCAGTAATATGTTTAATAGCTTGTAAAGAATACATAACCATGTTTCCATGATTTCCTAAAGATTTACCTTTATAAGTAGATCCAAAAGCATGAGCTCCATCCTCAATAACAGCTGGTTTAAAGCCATACATTTGTTTTGCTTTTTCCTGTATTCTTTTAATTTTATCTAAGTCATTTGGATATCCTCCCCAATGAACTAAAATAATAGCTTTTGTTGTAGGTGATATTTTACGTTCCAAATCATCTAAATCCATATTAAGAGTTTTAGGATCAATATCTACCCATTTAATTTTTAAACCATTAGCTAAAATAGGAAAATTTGAGGCAGTACAAGTAAGAGCTGTAGCTAAAACTTCATCACCTGAATTAATTCCTGGCCATTGTTCATCCCAAAAAGCTACTCCATCAAAGTTTTTAGTAGTTAGTTTTGGTTTTTTAAGCAAATGGAGAGCTAAATGTAAAGCAGAAGTACCTGAATTGACTGTCAATACTCTATCTGTATCTAAAAATTCTTGAATATTTTTTTCTAGTTCTTCTACTTTAGGACCTTGTCCAATATAACCACTATTTAATACTTTCCCGACCTCATTAGCGGCTGTAGGAGACATAAATACTTTAAATAACTGAATTGGTTCTTTTGGTTTTTTCATAAAATTATAAAGTGTTATAAAATTGGTTTTGTTTTTCTTGTTTTTCTATGGTTTTAGGATGTAATAAACAAAATTCATCTTGTGCTGGTAAGATACTAAAAGTTTTATGCCCTTCCAAATTTTCATGAACTTTATTTTTCCATTTTATTAAAGTATTGTTTTTATAAATTCTCCATTGATAATCTGGAAAATTCACTCTTTCATTTTCATATTTCCAGCCCCACTTAAGGATATGTTCCTCGGTGATACCACTTACAGTATTAATTCGAGGAACTAAGTATACATCCACTTCGGGATTACTTTCTAATATGTTTGGGAGCATATTAAGTAATTCTGCTGAGGGTAATTCGTCAGCATCGATTTGGAAGATATATTCTCCTTCACAGTGGTTCGCTAGTTCATTTTTATAACTAGCAAAGTCTTTATTTAATGGATAAAACCAATGTTTAATTCCTCTTCCTACAATGACACTAATAACTTCTTCTGTGTAGTTATCTTTATCTATTTGAACTACAACTTCATATTCAGGAAAAAGAGCCCTATCAGATAAATAATCCAATAAAGTCTCTAACTCCTTATGTTCATTACAAACAGTAATTGCTAAACTAATCATTCTGGTAATAATCTAATATATGAAAGAGCATCCATAAATTCAGGCTCAGGAAAATTTTGCATGGTGGTCATATCCATTCTCCATTCATAATATTGTCCTTCTTTACCTGGAATAGGATATTTTTCTTTTTCTTCTTTGGTTACAGGAACTGCTTTTACAGCTGACCATACCCAGTTTTCTTTAGTGGGACCATTAGCAAACACCATTCCTTTTTCAGGAACATTTACAGTAGTGGGCATCCAAACTTGATTGTTATTATCTTTATAGAGTAAATCTTTATAAAGTTCAGGTAATGTTTCTAACTGTCTTTCATAAAAGACTTCTCCTTCTTTCATTAAAGAATTAGTTTGAAAACCACAACCATAACAAAAATAGGTTTTAATATCTTGGTTCACTTCATCTACATAACAAGCGTCTGAACCGCAACGGTTACAATTGATTAAATTATCCATTTACTTTTTTTAATTTAGGAAGTTCTACTTTTTTTAATTGAGGTAAATTTAATTCCACATGATGAGGAAACTCAGGAATATGTTGAGTTAATATTTCATCTACTTTTTCTTTCATTTTAATCCAACTAAACTCATTTTTACTTTTATAGGCTTGACGTTTAGCATTATCAGTATAGTTTTTATAATTTTCAAAAACATCTTTTAAATAAAAACCTATTTGATCATGAGCTGGAGAAAACCATACTGATTCAGGAGGTAAGAATTGATTTTGTGTACTTGGATGAACAGGAGTTAATTGTCCTCCTATTAAACAAGTAAATTTAGATTCTAAAAAATCCATTTGTCCTGACCATCCAGAACATATAAGTGGTTTTTTACTTAAAGTGAATTCAAGTAATGGACGACCAAAACCTTCACCTTTAGTTAGACTAACCATAGCTTTTACTTTAGGGTGATTATAAAGCTCATTCATTTCATCATCACTTAATTCTCCACTAAGTAAATAAATGTTAGGTATATTAACTGAGTTAACAGTTTTACGAATTTGTTTTATTTTCTTTAAAATTTCTTCTCTATCTAAATAAGAAGAACCTACTTTAGCAGTTTTTAAAATTAATGCTGGTTTATTTTGTTTGTTTTTAAATGTTTCATAGAATGCTTTAACTAACAAACCAACATTTTTTCTATCTTCCCCAAGTTCACCTTCCATCCAATGACCTACAAATAAATAAGCAAATTTTTCTTTAATAGAATCTAAATTAATATTTTTAATTTTATGAGATTCTATTGTTTTGTAAATATCTGTGTTTGCTCCTTCAAATAATACTTCTATAGGTTTTTTGAGTTCTATAACTTCTTGAAGTTGATTTGTATTTTTATCTTTTTTCTCAAACTTAGAATCTTCAAATACTTTTTTAGTATGTTCAGATGAAACTAAAGTCAAATCCATTTTATTAACACTCTCAATCCATTCAGCAGAACAAATATTACTTTCAATACCAGCTGTACATCCAATATTAAATTTTCCTATGGGTTGGAATTCATTGGGAACAGTAATCTGCATCCAAATATCTGGTTGAGGGTTCTGTTGTGTTGGGTTTAAATTATGTCTATATAGAAATTCCCATTCTGAATTGTCTTTACAGAATCCAAAAGGTGTATTACCCCAACGTTGAGGGATTAATTTAACCTCATATTTATCAGTTTCAATAATGGCTTTTACTAAGTCCCTAGAACGAGCACCATAGCCACTATAGGTATCGTAAGGACAACTTATTACAAATAACGGTTTCATTAATATAACAATTCGTGTTTTAAAACTTTATCTTCAATATCATTAACATTGATTAACTCATATTTTTCTCTTGGTGTCCAAGTTTCAAATAATTCATCAAATGCTTCTACTATTCTTTTACCTTGCATTTCACCAGTAAATCCTGCTTCCTCTCCTATAGCCCATTCTCTACCCATCAAACCTCTAGCTTTACGTTCTTTAGGACCTAAGTCATAAATTTCTTTAATACGTTTAGCAGCATCTTCAGATTTACAAACATCATCCCAAATGTAAGGAGTTGGAGGAGATCCTTGTAATACTCTAGTAGATGGAAATACAGGAAATGCCCATCCACCATGTTTTTTATAAGTACCATTATGGTTAGAAGGCATATCAATACTTGGAGTAAACCAATTACCGTTTTCATCTTCAAATCTCATTTGATCTTGCATACCACCAGTCACATTAGCAATAATTGGATTACCAGCTAGAATAGCTTCAGTGATACTTAAACCCCAACCTTCATTTGATGTTAATAATATTTGGGCATCTGTACTATTATAAAGCATATTCATTTGGTCTGGGGTAAGTTTAGTTATTTGATCTGTAAAGATAATATTGTATTTTTCATCATTACAAAGCAATTCAATAACCGCCTCTAAATCAGTACCATGGTTATTTACTCTTTCAGTATGGAGTACTAAAGCACATTTTTTAGCTTCATCAATACTTAACGAATCAATAAAATATTTCCAAGCTAAAATAGTATCAGGAATACGTTTTCTTTGAATATTTCTAGAGTTAAATAATAAAGTAAAATCATATTCTTTTCCTTTAAATAAATTTTCTTTAAACTTTTTTAATTCAGGAGTATTTTTATCTAATGGTTTAAATATTTCATGATTTAATCCATGAGGAACATATTTAATAATTTTATTGTCTGCTTTATCTCCTAAAACTAATTTATTAATATTAACTGTTTGTTTTGAAATACCCATCAATAAATCACAAGCCTCATAATATGGTTTATTATATAAAGGTGCAGGATAATTATCCCAAATGTTTAAATAAGTGATAGGAATATTTTTTCTAATTTCACCTTCCATTTGAAACAACCATATAAAATAGCGAGGATCAGTAATCAACATTATAGCGTCTGGTTTTTCTAATTCTATTAATTGTCTAATAATATCAGGGTTACCATAACCGTCTACTGGATATAATATAACTGATGAATCTTTTAAACCAGATGCTTCATTAGTTGATTGAGATAAATCTAAACGTTTACCTGCTTCTGGATGTTTAATTGAACCGCCAATATTAACCCAATTAAAATGTTGACTGGTATGAATAACTATTTCTCTTCCTATTCCACCAACACCAGAGGGAACTCTAATATCATCAGTGATTAACATAATTTTCTTCCTTTTATCTGGAGGAAGATAAGCAAAACTTGAATTCATTTTTAATTTTTAATCTTTAATTTCTAAATTGTTATGTGAATGTACTTTTTTTCTAAAATCTTCATCTGTAAGATACAAATGAATAGTGCGGTCTGCAAGTTTTTGTAAAGAAAATTTGTACTTAACACATGCAATCTTGAAATTGTCAAATAACTCACT
>Ga0208019_1001381_pt1 | contig 12885 bp, 20 predicted proteins | sample CB_VirMetaG_5_FD_184540 | JGI IMG/M metagenome (GOLD analysis project Ga0208019, IMG submission 184540) | Freshwater to marine saline gradient viral communities from Chesapeake Bay - CB_1508_1D Viral MetaG (SPAdes) (version 4) | ecosystem: Environmental > Aquatic > Marine > Coastal | place: USA...
TGCGCTGTTTGTTGCGCTGCTTGAGTAGCAACATAATCGGGACTTTGATAAACAAGATTACCTTGTGAAACGGGTACGGCAGCCCCTGTTTGTTGCGCAACTTGTTGCGAAAAACTAGGCCCTTGTGCCGCAGGAATCCCCAACACGTTTTCTACACCACCCGGGGCTAAAACATCTACTGCACCCGGTTGAGAGGACGACAAAGCACGATCTATGCCCTGAGCTAAAGGATTATCCACCGCAGCAAATTGTTCTGGGCCGGGGCTTAAAGGCGATCCCGGAATATCACCGGGCTGCAACCTAGCTGAAGAAAGTGCTTGATCTATGGAGGTAGCTGTATCCGTAGGAGCCGTGTTGCCACTAAATTTGTTTAAAATATCGCTAGCAGAAGAGCTCAAGCTAGACATGCCTGTGGCAAACTGGTCAATGTAGCCCCCCTGTAATCCTTGAGACACTGACTGCCCAAAGCCACTGGCAAATTCACCTATATTACCAAGACCCGTTTGGGCACCTGCTTGAGCAGCAGAAAAGCCCTCACTTAATCCTTGACCAATACCTGCCGTCACGCCCGAAATTAAGCCTGCTTTAAGCGCGTCTTTTAAATCACCGCCTTGTATTAAAGTACCTATGCCTGACCCGAGGGCCGCGCCAATTGGTCCGAGAACCGCCATGCCTACAGCCGAAAGGACAATAGGAGCTACTTTCTTAAAGACCTTGACCACACCTTTTACAAGCTTTTTAACCCCCTTGAAGATTTTCTTTAAGAAGAACTCAGGCTGTCCGGTTACAGGGTTAATAGAATTAAGCTCACTGCCCACAACATAGCGCTCAGGATCAATACCCATTTCACGCATCTGACGGAACAAATTAGCTTTTAATCGAGGGTTGGCGTCCAAAACTTCGGCCGGAATAACCGTTTCGCCTTCGGCAGCATGGACAATGTAGTCGTCTTCGTAGCGACCATACTCAGCAAGCTTGTCTGCAATGCTCTTTACTTGCGCAATACCCTGAGCAGGAATATAGTCATCGTTGTCTGCTTCCGCCCAATCCCCGACCGTAGCGGTTAAAAAGGACGCAAGTCCGCCCTCAGGAACCTCAAAAGGCTCCGGGACGTTATGTGTTTGTTCTGCTGCCGCCATCTAAGTAGCTCCTTTAATAGCCTCCGGGGCAGTTGCAAAAACAGAAACACTTTGTTCTGCCTTCTCCTGTCTCGGACTATCGCATTCGGGACACAACCCTGATTGTAAGGAAGCTACTTCCGCAGGCGCATCTATACTTTTACCACATGTAGTACAAGTCATTCTACCAAAAGATATCGCATTAGTCATACTATCGTTACCGTAACCGATCCTACCGAGCCAGAACTACTCAAGCCCGCAGGATGCGGCGTGTTTGAAGCAGTTACTTTTAAGTAACCACCAAAGTTAAATACAGCACCCACCTCTAAGCCCGAATCGCTAGAAGGCAGGTCCGTCAAAACTAAATTCGTTGCCCGTAAATCACCCGGATTTTGAACCTGATTCAAAAAAACTGAAAAAGCCCGTACAACCTCCGCCATATAAGTAGAATTGTACTGCGGAGGTGCCACAGGAAACTGCGGCCGGACGACACTACGTGTCATGCGCGCCTCCCATCCGGGCGAATGTCAATCCGAGGCATGCCCACGCGCCAACGGACACCTACTGTGTCAGACTCTACACGCAACGCGACACTCCGACCCCTTAACCGAACATTCGCCTGATTCGTGTACTGCTCAACAGGCACCGTGGCCGACCGCGTTACCGCAGAACTGTCCGAATAACTAAAGTTTGCTCCGGGGAAGTTTTGCGCTTTTAAAATCATGTTGACAGAAACGTCTCCCGCCCCAGACGCCGTCCCCGCAAAAGTCACATCAGGAATTAACCGACGAACAAAGGCATAACTATCGCCATCCTGTATATCAATTGGACTCGCCTCAATGTACGCACTAATCGGTGAAACAGGCATCGTACTACCATCATCATTACCTACCTCATGTTGATACAAATACCCGTCTAAACCCGCCGCAATCGGAAACTGATTGATACCACGATCAATCCAAGCCGTGCGCGCCAACGAACCTATCGTCCAGACCTGCTCCGAATAATTGTATGTCACATAGCGGTCAATGTTGTCCGAACTGCCCGAAGGATAAAACCAAGTCACCTCGCTAAACGACGAATTTAAAGAGGCAAACACCTTCTCTGCCTGAGCCAAATTAAAGTCGTTAAAGACGTAGGAACGCACCGTACAAGGCAACTTTTGAACCTGACCCGTGTAAACATAAAATTCTTCAATGCCCATCCAAAACACTAAATCATCTACCGCTTTGGCAACCATCGGACCCATAATTGTCGTGTTTTCCGACAACTGACTTATGCCAAACGTAAACGGAGGGCCCAAATACTGCATCGCGTGCAGCGAAACGTCTGTGAAAACCAACACTTGTTGCCGAGTCTCGACCGCACAAACAATCCTAGTGCCCGAACCAATCCGCAAATCACCCGCCGTATTGGTGGCCGTTGGAGTCCACGTCGTAATATTTTCTTGATCAGAAAAACGAATCAACAAAGGGTCTTGAGTGCCTATGTTGTTTACAGGGTCGCAACCAAACACAATGACGTGCCGGTCGTTGTCACTCACCAACACCTGCTTAGCAATCGTTGGAGTGCCCGCGTCCGCACCCGCTAAAGAATCCAAAGTAACCGCCCGTGCAAACGGGGCACTCGAGGTAGACTTGTCCCAATAATAAATACCCCCATCTCGAGCGTTTATTATTAAATCCTCACCAAAATTGTCCGCAGACCATAGCCGTAAAGTCGCACCCACGGCCAGCAAAGAAGTGCCCGACCCCCACGTGCCACGGCTCCATGCCCCCGCTCCCCAGCCCGTGCCCGCTACGGTGGTGTCCAGACCTACGTTGATTTGATAGGCACCCACGACCGACGCTCCGCCGTCCCCGGTGTCACTTGCATTTGCCGTGACCGTAGCGCCGGTGATGTCTTTTGCTTCAATGGTGTAGCTGTTAGCAGAAAGCACAGTTACGATCTGGTATTCTTGGTTTAAGACGGGGGCCGTGATAGTGCCGCCCAAAGAAACCGCGCCGCTAAAGGTTACAAAATCGTTTTCAATGGCGCCGTGGTCCGTGTCGTCAACGGTAATCAAAGAGCTGCCGTCCGTGGCAGAGAAAGTTACATCTCCCGCACTGGTGGTTAACCGAATAGGGGTAATGTCGTTGTAGGCTCCGCCTTCAACGATGTAATACTTTAAGTGTGTGCCGACGCCAATGTAGCCCGTGCCGTCGAGTGCAACAAAAGAATGTAGGTCCCGTGCGGAGCCTAAAAAAGTGGTGGCAGAAAGTCGTATCCAACCGCCTATTTTTTCAGGAAAACCAAGGCGAAACCGGACTTTATCGCAGTCATACCAACTGCCCTCGTTAGCGTACGAAGTGCTTTCTTTGTTGATACCCGGCCGATAAGCCAGTTTCGTCAATGGCATTTTTCACCCCTATTCCTCTACATCACCAGAAGACGGGTCCTCTTCTTGTTCTGCTTCGGCCTGTTTAATAGACTGAACCAAGGCATTAGAAAACGCCTCTCTGGCTACCTGAAGCTGATCTTTTTGAAAGCTAAGCTGATATTGCTTAGCGTCCAAGTCTTGGATTTGCGCCAGCATGTATTTTTGCGCTTCTGTAAGATCCGCCTCTTCGTACTGCTTATCGTCAATTGTAATCATGTGCTTCTCCTAAAGTGATTAATTAGCCACTGGCCCCCCAGTTAGCTGCCTTTATTTTAGACGCATACACCTAAAATGTACAAGCCGCTGTTATTTTTCACTTACTGGCATGGTTGTCATAAAGCGCAGGATTACTATACCGCTGGCAATTGCACAGCCTATCACAGCCTGTACCGCAGGACTCGCAGGTATAAAGCCTACGAATCCCTGTAGTACAGATAGACAGGCTAGTGCTACGCCAAACTGCACTGTTCTACTCTTAAGTGCTTGCTTTACCATGGCACACCTGCCACTACTTTTGGTGCTTTCTGCTCTTCAATCTGACTAGCCAGTGAAGCCTCAATAGCCTCAACGTCTAGCGAGCCTTTGACCCACTCAATCACCATAGCTTCTGTTAAGTCTTCAAACGGTACAAAGCCTTCTGTAGATGGCTCTGGAGTCCATGAGCAAGTGCCGTATGATGAAGCTGTGAAGTCACCGTCAACTGCTGAGACTCTCCAGTGTGCTGTGACAACACCGTTGTCGTCTGCGTTTCTTTCCAATTGTGCTATAGACCAAGTTGTCATAATTTATCCTTTAAATAGTCAATGATTGATGGTGATAATATAGCGACCGCAATAGGCAAGCCAACAAGGGCATAGCCAACTACAATTAACCATAAGATTTCATTTGCTGTAATTTTAGTTTGCTCCTTTGAGTGCCGCTACTTCGGCTTTGAGGTCTTGAATTTCTTTGATTAACATAGGTACAAGTTTGCTGTAGTCAACTGACCACATATCATCTTCAGTCTCGCCCTTAGTTACTGCATAAGGCGCTACAGCCTCAAGCTCCTGAGCAACCATGCCGTAGTCTTGATGTGAGCCGTCAGCCTTCCAATCAAACGAGCGTACCTTGATATCGTCTACGTTACCTGCTGGTGCGTCTGTGATCTTTTCTTTGAGGCGTTCGTCTGATGAGGTGTTGTAGGCTGTTGCAGAGGCAGTTACTGAAATACTCCCCACGGTTGAGCCGTCTTTGCGGAAGTCTGCAATAGTGCCATCAGAAGTTTTACGGTTAAGATACAACGCAGGTAGCCCATCAACGCTACCGCTAATTGCACCGTTTGAATAAAACACTGCTCCAGATACGTTAGATGCATAAGGCGTTCCGTCAGTAGTCCCCACCAGCAAGTTGCCTGAGGAGTCTATGCGCATGCGTTCTGTGCTATTTGTGCCAAACACCAACGGTGCTGTACTTGAATTGACTGTCAAATTTGCTGTTGTACCATTAAATGACAGAAGAGTGTTGCCAGCGGCTGTTGCAGATATTTCAATATCACCATCCAAAACAGTGAGCTTTGAACTAGGACTACTCGTACCAATACCGACGTTGCCTGAGCTGTCTATGCGCATGCGTTCTGAGCCACCATCTGCATCAATAAACGCCAAACCATCGCTACCATTTAGCGTTCCTAAAAAGAAACGATTAGTGCCATTTTCCTTAAATGCTTGATAAGCAACACCAGAGGTAGCATTTAGAGTTAAAAGGTTGCCTGCCGTGTTTACACTCAACGCACCATCAACAGTCAACCCATCAGCCGTGACTGTGCCTGTTACGTCTATGCCTGTGGCGGTGGTGGCGATCTTGAGAGCATTGTCGTAATAAAGCTCTACTTGAGCGTTTTGGTAGAAACGTGCCATGTATTCTGCGCCGGGTGTAGCCTGAAGGTTGATTGTAGACCCGTTGGTTACGAGAATAAGGTCTCCCGCGCCCACTTCAGAAATATAGCTATTCGACCCATCATGATAAATCTGCAAATCAGACCCCGCACCGAAGACTGCCTTATCATTATCTCCAAAGGTCATATCCCCAGAAGATACAAAGCTAGTCCCTGTGATTGTAGTGCCTGTGATAGCCGCTGGAGTAGTGCCGCCTATTACTGTGCCGTCTATTGTGCCAGCGTTGATGTCCGTGGTGGTTAAAACGCTAGAGGCCAACGTCACAACACCCGTGCTGTCCGCAATCGAACCGGCCGAAGTGCCGTCGTTGGCTTTTAAGTTGGTGATCTCAAGGTTCGTGGCATTAACGCCGTCGTCCTTTAATAAAACGCTGTCTATCGTGACACCCGAAGCCGCAGTCGTCTCGTTAATCGTGTTGGTCGTTAAAACCTGACCACTGTCAATCACAAGATCCGTTGCACCAGAAGTATTACCATTGGCCAAGATCTCAGCCAACGTATCTACCGTACCTACCTGAGAATCTACGTACGCCTTAATCGACTGCTGCGTAGCCAAAGCCGTGTCACTGTCAGAGGCCATGTTGTCTTCATCAAGAATAGACGACGCCGTCACACCAGAAGATAAAGTGACCGCAGAAATCGTCAGATCCTCAAAAACCTGCGTCACAGTAGCCCCGGCTCCCGCACCGTCAAACTTCAGTACAACATCCGCGCCACTAGGGATTTCAAAGTCATTGGACGCATTATAGGTGCCCTGAAAAATTATAACGCTGCGACCGCCAGTCAAACTGTTGCGGAAAAACGCTACCTTGTCCGCGTCATTCGGAGTCAACTGAACATACGCCGTAGCACCTAAATCCCCACCGTCAACAAACTCAATGAACTTGTTGCGACCATCCGAGGTCGCACCATTGTTAATCGGCAAATCATTTGGAGAACCACTCGTACCCGCAGAGGCCAAAGTAACCTGAACAACACCATTTACCGCCTGATCAATTAAATCAAGGTTGGTGTTTGTCGTCGTACCCCAAGTACCCGACTGCTCACCCGTGCCTATCTTTTCAATACCTAAATTCGTTGTATATGTGCTCGGCATCGTCTAACCCTCTTTACGCAGCAATATCTTCATAATCCGCCGACTGAGACGGCGATATGTCAACCCATGAAGGAGATTGTACACCATCTATCGCCAAATAGTTCGGCGACTGAGACGGCGATATGTCAACCCATGAAGGAGATTGTACACCATCTATCTCCAAATAATTCGGCGACTGATTCGGAATGATCTGACCCCACACCAAAACCTGTGAAACCAAACCCTCTCCCTGCACACCCGTAACCGTTACGTTACTATCCGCAACAATAGAAACAACGCCAACCTGCGGAAGACCCGAAACACCTGTTACAGAAACTATTCCATCCGCTTCAATCGATACCGAACCAATCGAAGTCGTGGCCTCTAAGCCAGTCACCGTTGCTGACGCCGAAGCCTCCACCGACACGGAACCCGCAACCACAGAAGCTGAAAGGCCCGTTACAGAAACTATTCCGTCCGCCTCAATCGAAACAGAGCCCACGGAACCCGTGACCGAAACACCCGTAAGCGTGACCGACGAATCCCCTGTTACTGCAACAGAGCCCACGGCCGACGAGGCCAAAACACCTGTGACGGACACGTTTGCCGCGGCGTTGATCGTAACCGTACCAACCAGAGCCGAAGCCGATAACCCGGTTACCGAGACATTAGCGTCAGCCGTTATCGATACGTTGTTGGTCCCAGCAGAACCCCCAGCATTCGTGACGCTGCCTTCGTCCCAAGCAAAGCTGTCCCAGCCTCCTCGGCCCCAGCCCGTTAACGGTACGACTACATCAGTCACGACTAAATACCGTTACGCTATCCGGATGATCGCATTACTCGAATCAGCCGTAGGGAATATAATGGTAAAGTCGCCCGAAGTGGACGTCTTCTCTGAACCAAAATCTAGTACAACCACCGCAGGATCACCCGCCGCCGTGTCGTTATAAATTAACGCACCGCGGGCCGTGATCGTTGCCGCACTAAAAGTCAGGTCATCAAAATCCGTAAACGCGGTCGTGCCTGAAGTGGTGGGGGTTACGTTAGTCAAAGCCGCGCCTCCCGCAGAGTACCCCGAGCCACTGGCTTCGTTGGTCACAGAATATGCGGTAGTTGACGCGTCTAAGGTAGCACTGCTAGTGTAAAGTGCTAATTTAAACGAGTCCCCTGTCGATGCTGTAAAATCGTGTACGCCTTGCAATATTTCTTGCTTGAACGACGTGCACATGTAGTTTCCACTAAACGCCATTATAGCCTCCTGATAATTTCTGCTACATCGCCATGTCCCTGAGATTTCAACAGGTTATACAGCGTTGTCCGGTCGCTCTTAATTGCTTCCTGCATATAATGAGCGATAACTTGTTCCATCTGGTTTTTGTAAGCGCGTGCCTGATCGCGAATCAAAGGGCTGGCAGTGTCCGACACCGAAACAAGGCGATCTGAACACCGTTTGGCAATTTCTTGGGGGGTAAATCCCCTGTTAGACGTTGTTTTTACATCAACAGGCTTATTATCCCCTACTTTCATGTCCAAAGTAAAATTCATTGTTTAGGCCTAATTAACAAGCCCGAACGATAATCATCCATAACCTCTTTAGACTCCCCGAACTGTTTGAGCGATCCCAATGATTGAACGTACAATTGATTGTACAAGTTCATCATGTCCGCTTCACCTTTCATAAAAGTGTAAGCCTCTACCAAGCTTCCGTAAAGCATTGATACCGTAGCGTTTTCACTAAGCCACGTCGTGCCGCTATCCGATCCCGCGGTTAAGCTCACAGGCCGGTAAAAATAATGCAGCTCAGAAGAATAATCTTGGTCAGGGGTAGGGCCCAACAAAAAGAACCCTATATCAAACAACGAATAATACTTGGGACGCCCCGTGTCCGATCCGTCAGGATTAAACGTCTGAACCAGACCAACATCCTTGAATTCAACAAAATGTTTGTCGCCGTTGCTGTCCGTAACCGCCAAAGAAAAAGGCGCCAAAAAATCACTGGGTACCGCTAAATACTTGTTCCCCGTCGTCATACTGCCCGAAACGTTTTTTCGAAAAACCGTTAGCTGAACACCCTTTAAGATGCGCTCTTCTGCGTTTTTAATAAAAATAGGCAGGTTGTTAACAAACGTCGTCTCGTCGTTCTCACAATAATCTTGTATGGCCTGCTTTAATTGAGCGTACGTATAACTCACGAGATCACCACTCCTACGCTACCCACCTGACCAATCCCCTTAAAAACCTTAAACGTGGAACCATCAAACAAAGGGACGCCAACGTACACGCTCAAAGGTTCTACGCGATCCGGCCTTGGATTATGCAAAGCCTGAGGGTCCGGGGTAGGCTTGCGAGGCTCTAGCTGAGGGTGCTTTGGCTCATACTCGTCAGGACCAACCAAGGCGCCCGTCCACTCGCGCTTCATTTCATTTAATCGATAGCGAAAGCCTGATCGATCAGAAATACCGAACGCATTTTTTCCTGTCGCATAAGCCGCCATACTCAGTACCTGTTATATGCCATGGTAGGCTGAACTTTAAAAGACGCCCTGTCCCTGTCCTCAGACATTGCGCGCTCAAACTCTTCCTCATACAAAGCCTTCAACAGCTGTATGCGGTCAGGCGCTTTTTTCAAGGCAATGTAATACGCCAAACCCGCTGCAAGGCAAGGATAGAAACGAAACGGAATCTGCAAAGTATTAGTGTATGTGTCAGCGTCGTCCATTCTTACTAAGCGGTCAACAATAACCTGATCGGAGCTGTTGTTTGGCACCGGCCAAACCTTAAACTGCGGGGTAATCTGACGATCCATAAAGAACTGAGATACGCGGCCCGTCGTCGTTTTAGACGGCAAATTGAGATACTCGTCTCTACTTAACCTTTCAATGGTGTAGTCATCATTGTCGCGTCGTAAAATCGCGCCTAAAACATCAATGGTGTCCGCGTCTAAAGAGTATACGCCCGTGCCATCAACCATGTTGATGGTAGTCTGCTCAATGGTCCACTGATTTAAACCTCGGTTTGCCCATTCAGCAAGCATTAGATTGAGCGACCGCTTTGCAGTTTTTAAGTCGTACCCTGTACGAACTTCTAAGCCACAACGGTCAAACGCCTCTTCAATGTAATCCGAGACGTCTAGCTCAAAGTCTTTAGACCCGGAAACAGCCATCGTTACTTATAACCCCGTACTCGACAGCCGCTTTTTGACTTCATGCCGGACATAGCTTCTTTTTTACGGGGGCTAACCATTCCGCCTTCGGCCATCTTCTTGACCTTGCCGCCATAACGCATTTTTTTAGCACCTTTTGTACACATTCCCATAACGATCTCCTTAAATAACTTTGCTTAACAAAAACCCTATTGCACCCACTAAAATTAACGCTATTTGAGCCATAAAGGCCATAGCTCCTACCCAAATTCGGTTGTCTATCTTTTCCATCCTGCTTTCCATTTTGGCCATGCTGGCTTCAATATGACAAAGGTGGTTTGTTTCTAAACGAACAAGAATAGTCTCAATAGCGATTATTCGCTTATCAATGTCGTGAATATCCTGCTTTAACCGCTCTTCCGTTGCCATAACATCACCACTTTTTACAAGACCAATACCGCGCAGAAAACTTGTCTTTAGCAGTATCGCAATTGTGACGAGCTCGGAAACTTTTTCGACGCTCCGGATTGCTCTTTTTAATGGTCATGTTTGGATCCCCAAACCTAACCAACTTTACCTGATCGCCTTTTTTAGCTAAAACAGCACTTTTTTTGGATTTACCGGGGGTACGCTTAGGCTTGTTATACCCGGGGAAAGTCTCCCCCCGGTAACTTAGCCGGCCCGATGGCAAACGCTTAATGTCTTTAGTTGTCGCCACCTATACGTCCTGTTAGGAATAGTAGATGTTGATGGACTCAAGCTCATCAGCAAAAACATAGATTCCTGTTTTTGCAAGAATACCTTCGTCCGGAAACTGAAAACCATTAAAAAATATGTCCGTAGCAGACGTGTGGTATGTGGCCAACCAGTATGGGGGCAGCCCGTTTACAATGCCTGCCGCATACCGACAAACCGGGTCGTTTGCAATTGTCCCAGAATTTATGTCGGTAAGGGTAAAAGTGTTTGCGTCTGTAACAGTAATTACATAGCTTCCCGGGGTGGCTATGATGCCGCCGTCCGGCTCAAAGGAAATTGCAACAAGATCGCCCGTTGAAAGTCCATGCGCCGTTTTTGAAACGGTTACCGTTGTCCCAGAGCGGCCATATGTCCCCGCGACGGGAGCAACGCTGGTGTCCCAAATCTCAAGGACCCCTGCGTTAGCGGATCCCACAATGTCTAGGGCCCGAACTCGAGCACGGCCTTTAAAAATAAAACCGCTACTGTGTAGGTGCCCGCTTTTAATATCTGATCCGGCCATGATTTACTCCTTTATGTCGCCACGTAAAACCCCGGCCTTGTATTTAGCGCTGCCCACAGGGGGCAGAGCTAAAGGTTTGGGGCTCTTTTTTACCGATTTGGTTGCAGTAACGGGCTTTTTAACTTCCGCCATGTCCTACCCCTTATCGCGATTGGGCCACAAAAACGTAATCAACGCTCATAGACTTAGTTCCAGTAGCAGAGCCCGAAAGTTGCATAAGGCCTACTGTAAGATTTTCGTCATCCGGAATGTTGGTGGTGTGAGTTGCAACCAAGTTGCGGTTAACAAAAAACTCTACTGAGCCGGTGCTTTTTACATGAAAACCTAAAATAACCGCAGTACCGCTAGCAATATCTACATCGGAGTCGGTAGAGGTTTCAGTACCGTTTTTCTCGGTTTTGCAAAGAATGTCGCTTCCGCCATCATTTACCTGAAAAACAATGCGGTCTGCCGCCGTAAGCATAGCTTCGGGGTTGGTCGCAAAATTAACGGTCAAGCCAGCACATATTTCTAGAGCATCGCCTTCTGCATCGGTGGGGGTGATTTTAGTTTCAAACCAAATATCCCGACCACTTTCAACTGCAAAGATTTCATTTCCCTGAATAGACGAACCATCATTATCGGTGGTCGCTTCAGAAGACATGGTAATAGCACCGTTTACAACGTCGGCGGCAATAGCGACACTAGCATTGCCGTCTTTGATAATTGTCCAGTCATTAGTGTCGTCAAGAGCGATACCCGTAAAGTCATCCATGTAAACGACATAGTCTGGGTTTTTATCGATAGGAAGATTTTCGAACCACTTGCGCTGGCCATCTTTGCCAGCAAAAAGAATTGGACCTGTAAAATGTGTAGCCATTTTGATACCCCTTGCACAAGGTTTTGCTTTGTAGTCTGTGCAACGTCAGGCGGGCGAAAACCTGTCTACAAAGCTTTAATTTTGCCCTTGACTTTAATATACCCCATCGCAGAACAAAAAGAAAGGGGGCCGAAGCCCCCTCTCATGCCGCTAAGTGTACCTTTAGGCTGCGCCCGGAGTCCCGAACACACAACGCCAATCAGATACGCCAAAGCTGTATCGCTCACGTGCCTTAAAGCGCATGTTGCCCGTGTCGAAATCACCTTCCATACCAGTACGGATAGGCGTACGCTCGAACATCTTGAAGCCGTTAGGCGCATCTGTCTTGATGAAAAACGCATCGGTGTCAGTCAAAAAGTGATTGACCACGGCGCCATCAGGAAGCATGCCCATAGACTTCATCGCATTAAGGTCGTTGTCTGCCGTTCCGGGACGCAAGTTAGAGTTGATAACTCGCTCAGCAACAAATTGAAGCTCCTTAGGAATAATTAGCTTCATGCCTCGGATTGCAATCTTCAGACCACGCTCGTCAGTTAAACCAGCAATGTCAATCAGCATTTGCTCAAGCGAAGTCTCGTTAAGATCCGCGGGAGTTAACAACTGGTTGCGTTGGTTACCGCTCAAAGACGGGTGTGCAGAAGAGCACAACGCCGCACCGTCGCCGATAGGTGCGCTAGTGCTGAACGCATTGTTCAGAATAGACGCAGCCTTAATCTGCTTGGTTTGAGCCATAGAACGTGCCAAAGCTTTGGTATACCGAGATGCCAACCGGTCATAAAGGTTGTCCTCGATAGCTTCTTCAGTGATGCTGAAAGCCAAGGCAATAGTCTCGTGGTTGTAGCGAGCAGTGAAAGTCTCTTGTGCATCATCATAAGAGATTGAACCACCTTCGCTTTTAACCGGAGCCGTGCCGAAGCCAGACAACATTACTTCTTCTTCAAAAGCACGATCAGAATTCTCTTCATCAAAGATTTCTGCGTGCTCGTTTTCGTAGCGGTCGTATTCAAGCCCGAACAAGGCGTTAAGGCCGGGTTCTAGCTCTTTCGCTAGTTGTGCGCGTGAAATAGCCATTATCTATACCC
>Ga0208019_1001386_pt1 | contig 12856 bp, 18 predicted proteins | sample CB_VirMetaG_5_FD_184540 | JGI IMG/M metagenome (GOLD analysis project Ga0208019, IMG submission 184540) | Freshwater to marine saline gradient viral communities from Chesapeake Bay - CB_1508_1D Viral MetaG (SPAdes) (version 4) | ecosystem: Environmental > Aquatic > Marine > Coastal | place: USA...
AAGAGAGATCGGTATGAAGTAGACGATCTGAAATGTAGTAATGGGATTGATCGTCATAATCAAACCACATCTCTAATGCCTCCAATGCTTCTGCCCTGGTGTCACATGTTTGAACAGTGACAACTGTTCTTTTCTTAGCAACCGTCGAGCGACGGTTGATATAGATAGGATTGATTCGTTTGAGTGGCATCAGAACTTGAATTGACGAGACAGCCAGCGACTCAAAGCATTACGTAAGCCTGGAGTCTTGATTGTTTCCATACGTATGTAGTATGGCTCACCGAGAACGCAATGGGTTAGTCGGTGGGTTCCAGCAGTTAATCTCATTGTTTGAATTAGATAAGATTTAAGAGAACAGGCCAGGAGTCTGGATGGTCAGCTTCAACATAATCTCCAGCAGGAGTATATGCCTGGTCAAGACACATCTCTTCTACCTCACCTGTAGTTGGCACATCATACCAACCTTCAAGTTCATCCTGATCTTCTTGATCAACAGGACGCCAATAGCAACATAAGATACCGTTGCGTCCTAAACGGATTGATCCGGATCTGGGATGGGTGGCAGGGTCTGCCGCTTTGAACTTGGCTGGATCGTAGTTAGGCTCTGCTGGGTACTGGACTTCTGCTTCTTCGATGGAGCAGGGTTCGTAGCCTGTGAGAGCGTGTGCGATTTCTGCTGTGGTTGAGTTGAGCATGGTTTGTTGTCAGTAATTAGATCCCAGGCTGCTAACCCTAGAGCTAGCAGCTGGGTGATGAGTTCAGGATCAGAAGAAGACTTTGGAGCGCCTTTCTTCCTTACTGTCTTTTGGTTCATCGAGTTCTTCCTCCATCGCTTTGCGATTACGGTACTCGATATCAGCAAGGATTTCCATATCCTCCTGACGAAGTTCATCCATGAAACGATCAAGCTCAGACATAGTTGACATGAAGTTGAAGTTGCGATTGGACAGGAGCAGTTTAACGTCAGTGCTAAGGACGCGCAGTGATTGTAACTGCGGTTGATACACAGTGGCAAAGGATTGCTTTACCAACAGGTATTGAATGGAACACCAGGATGTGATCTCCTGGCGGTGCTGATAGATATAGATAGCGCCCTCCCAAACGAGTTGAGAGAGCATGATGATCATTGCTACCAGGTGGATTAATAACCACCTTAGAGGCTTGTGTAGATGCCTCCAGTACACGGTTCCAACAGCGTGACCTGCCTGGTAGGTACGTTGAATCATGGTTGCCAAGAAGTTTAGTGCAACCAAGAGTGCAGTGATCGAAAAGATTTCACCGCCCATTGCATAGATGCGTAGGGCAGCAGTGATGATGCTGTCAAGGTGGGACAGCAGTTGAATTGAATGAATCATTGGATTGCTCCGTAAGGTTGAATTGATTTGTGCCACCACCAGATGTAGAGAGTGGGTGATGGCAAGACCCCTCAACAGCTTTTGAAGCTGCAGCATCACGCTTACGTTTCTCTCGTGCCAGTTCTTTACACCGACGCGAGCAATAACGTTTGAGAGGCTGAACAGTAGTCGTGGTATCCCCGCAGTACTCACAAACAGATGCACGATAATGAGTAGGCATGCTGTCAATAAGTAAGGGGGGTACCTGACGATACTACTTGGGTTTGATCCAGTCGGCAAGCTTAGTGCGTGCCTTGTTGATCTCCTTGCCAGTGCTAACACTGAGCTTATAGATCTCATGCAAGACCATCTCTTTGGATTGGTCTTGCTGTAATTGCGTGGCTGCTGCAATGAGACAGCCAGCAATAGACTTTCGAATAGCCATTGGTAATCAGTTAGCAAGGTAACGAATGTGGACGCAGTGAGTAGCATCACCAACCCAACTACGCATCGTGATAATACGATGGGTATCAGGTTGCTTTAAACACTCTTGCTTTGCAAGGTGATTGAGATGCTGTTGTCCTGCAGCGCACATTAAACCACCAATGCCAGTACCAATGAGTACGGCAAGGAAAGGTTGAACTGGAATGCGATTCATGTTGATTAAGTACCACCCTCAGTGGGTGGTAATAACTGGACCAGGGTTTGCACCTGGCCACCCGCTTTAACGGATCAGTTGGCTAAAAAGGATAACGCTCTTGTTCCATCTCAATGCCGTAGTTGTAATAATCAACCATCTCTAACCAAAGGTCTTTAACCCTGGTAGGAAAGTTCATTATTGTGCGGCAATCAATGTCAATCCACTCCGGTTCCTGATCGAACTGTGGAGTAGCAACAATGCCTAACTTTTGAAAGTGAAGCTGCGTTGACTCTCCGCCATACCAAGTAACACGAAACCCACACTCCGCTTCAGGTTGGTAGTGCAGTTGGTCATCATTACGTGCCATGTTGAGTTGAACTGTGCCGGTGCCCATCTCCGGTCGGTTGGGCAATACCTGGGAGGGGAGTCGAACCCCTCCTACACCATCAGGCGTTGCACAGTTGCTTGTACCAAGTACGTGCAAACTGCTTGGAAACTTTCGTTCCCTGGTCATAACCCTTACATCCTTTACGGATGTACTTGGTTACTTGCACCATGTCACCCTCTTCTTCTGTAACGAAGAAGTAGATGGCATCCTTTGCTTCGATAGCGCAGCTCATGGTTCCGTAGTAACCACCCTCAGTGGGTGGTAATAACTGCCAGGGGGTTTGCACCCCTGGACCCGCTTGTACGGATCAGTTGGTTGGATAACCTTCTTTTGCACAGAAAGCCATGTGGACTTCATGTGCTTCAGTAGGCCAAGCTTGAGCTTTGCACTGTTGTGCTGTTGCTTCATCAAGATGATGAGCAAATGTTGTTGACACTGGAATCATGCCAAGCATGAATACCAAATAGATCAACAAACCTTTTGAAGTTGTGGTCATTGGATTAACTCCGGTTACAATTGTGTACATGAACTTGGGCTTACTTCAGCAGAGCTGAATGCCAAGAACGCAGTGATACCAAGGGATTTGAGCGACAGTTAATTACAGTACACTTGTGCAAATCCCCTTCTTTCGGCGGCGAGTGAGATCGCGAGCGCGAATTCCCCAGGATTGCTGTGGAAATGTGGAAAACGCAGCAAATGATTGCTGGATTCCCTGGAAACAAAGCAGGTAAGTTACGTTGCCGCTACTCTCAGCTGACTTCGTTCCCTTTCTCCCGCCCTTCTTCCTCACTTCCCTCGGATTCTCTCCCTCCCTTCATACCCACACACCCTTCTCCTTTTTTTTTCTACACACATTCCGCGTCGACCGGGCGGTGGGAGAAGCGTCAGGAAAATTTTTTCCCCAAATTGGGTGTATATAAGGCCCTTTTTTGGGTAAATATACTTATTAACCGGGTCTTAACCCGGTTTTTGGACAAAAAAATACCCCAATTACTAAAATTGGGGCTATAAATTACAGATTTTCTTTATAATTAGCGTTTCTTTCTTTGATATCGCTGAGTGGCAGTCACTGCTTTACGAAATGCCTCCTCATCAGGGAGTTCGTAGGCTAATTCTGTCTTTGCTTCCGTAATAAAATCACGAACGCCAAGAGAATCTACCCCTTCACGGGCCATAATTAGCGCACGATCTTTAATTGCTTCTAATCCTTCAATCTTTTTTTGTTTATCTTCGATATTCATCTGGATAATATCGGTCGTTTCTTTAATATAACTGAAGTACTTCTACGTTTAGAATGTAGATACGAATAAATTTGAATATAAATGGATCGCGCATCTTACGAAGCAGGATTTAGGGCTGCACAAGAGCAAAACTTACAACAACCACCCGAGCAAGGAAATCAATTCCTGGATGCTGTCGGCAAAACTATAGATGTTGTTGGTAAAACTGCTCTTGGTTTAGGTGTTGCTGCTGGTGCTGGCATCGCTGGCCGTCGTTTGATGCGTAGCCGTGGAGATCAGGTTAGACAAAACCAAGAACAAGTTGCTAAATATGTTATGGCACGTGATCCGCGAAAGAGCGGAGTTAATGTAAGAGATTTAAGTAAGGTTAATCCTGATGCGGTAAGGAGAGCTGCTGCTTATGGGAAAACTCCTGAAGTTCAATACGAAGCACCTGGTCGCATTGAACCTCAAGATTTTTCTTCTCCTGAAGTTCGAGAGGCGCGTCGTCAACAAGCAACTCAAGATCTTTTAGCTGCACAACAAGCACGGACGGGTACCTACCAGCCTGAAATCCCTGGCATCAAAGGTGATTTGATGGCAATTCGCAGTAAGGAAGGCTTTGATCCGCAAATGACGGGTGAAGTAACTCCTTCTGGACCGTCGCGTCCACTTAGTGCCGCTCCTGATCAATTATCTATTGATTTTAGTAAAAAGTATTTGTCTGACAAAGGTTATATAGATACTTCGGAAGATGTTGGTTCTCGTTTAAAAGCAAAAGGTCTTGGCATGGCAGGGATGCCTGGTGAAGGACCGCTTGAGATTGATTTTGAAGGTAGGCGTACTGCTATTGATTCTCCTGCTGGTGAAGCATTATTGAAGAGTGCGGGCGTTACTGCGTCTGAAGCTGAATCTTATTGGAGCAATAAATTACGTGCTCAAGGTTTACTTGAAGATACTAGTGTTGAAGTACAAAAAAGTAATCAGCCTTTAGTTTCAAACCAATCAGTCGAAGCTATTGACACTGCTGCTGATCAAGAGGCAATGCGTGTCTCACGTACAGTCCAACGTGATCCAGGTGAGAATTTAGCTGAGTTTGAGCGAGTTCAGGATCAATTAGAGCAACGTGGCGCATCTCCTGTTGAAGCAGCTGATACTGCCGTTGCAATTACTGAAGGCAACGAAGCATTTACTCAAACTGATCGGCCTTTAAATGAATCGTCTGCAGCTCGTTTTCTCGCTAATGAACGCGATGAAATTGCTTCACAACTTGCAGAGCAAGGTAAATTAATTACCCCTGGCCGCATCGAAAAAGAACTTGGCAACCGTCTTGGGTCAGAAGCTTACAAGTATGGACCTGAGTATACGCAACTTAAACAAAACATTCAGTTAGGTGCGACTTACGATCCCGAGTTATTTGATAATCCAAGCAAGCCTTTTGTTCGAATTGCTGGAGAAGAGGTTCCTACTGGCCGCGTCCCTGCAACTAAGCTTGAAAGAACTCCTTACACAAACGAACTTATTGCGGAAGATGTTGAGCTTGGCTTAAGGCAACCAACTTACATGAAAGAAACTGCTGAACGCCTTCAAGAGCAAGCGGAAAAGAAACGTGATTGGCTTGGCAGTGTTCGTTTAGAAGAAGCAAGTAAAAATGCAAAACTTAATGCTGAATTAATTAATACGAATCGTCAGTACAACGAAACACTTGATTATTCAAAAGAGTTAACTGATTTCTTAGATTCAAAACAAGGTACGCCAGAACAACGTACTCGTGCAAGAAAACGCCTTGATGATGTTAATTATGAGCTAGATCGTCTTGATGTTCTTAGTGAAGACCTTAATCAAGCTGTTTATGGTGGCCAAAGTGGTGCTCGTGTCCGTGGAGCAGAGAAATTCACTGAAGATTACATTGCAGGTTTGACTCCTCCTTCTCGACTTAAGCCTGGAGTTGAAGAAGGCCAACGTCTTTATTTTGAAGTTGATGAACTTAGCGGGGAACCCATTCCTGGCACACAAGAACTTCGTTCTGAGCGGAAGATGGTTGACATGGCGCCTAAGGGTGGAGGCGGACGCAACGTTGCGGAATTTAGTGCAGGCACTAGAGATGAAGGCGTTGAAATTGATTTAGGAAGTATTCTTCGAGAAGCAAGGACACCCAGAGGTCAATCTGCTCGTGAATATACAAAAGACCAATTTGGTTATCGTCCAGGCACTGGCCTTACCGGTAAAGCTTTAGAAGGAAAACCTTTTACAGATGACCGCACTCAAACTGGTCGCGTTATTACACGGACTGGCATCCAAAAATCAGGTCCACAGCCAGGCTCCATGAAAGCAGCCGTTAATCCTTATACACAATTAGATGATGAAACTTTAGGGATGATTTCTTTACAAGGTTCTGAAGCTGATGCGGCTAATGCTGCTCGCATCCTTGCTAGGCGTCGCAGGGAAGGATATGATCCTTCTACTGTTACTGGCCCAGGGCAATCACAACGTGTTGTTTCTTCTGTTGCTTTAACTCCTGAGCAAAAACAAACTAAAATTAAATCTATGGATGTAAGTCAACAAATTGCAGCTCTTCAAAGAAGTGGTCGTCCAGATGCACAACAACAAGTGCAAAAATATATACAACAATTACGTGGAGGTATCTAATGGCTGAAAAGAAAAAGAAAGATAAAAAGTGGATTCAGAAAGCTGTCCAAAATCCTGGCAGCTTCACCGCCAAAGCTAAGAAGAGGGGTATTACTTCCGCTCAACTCCAGGCAAACGTGGAAGCGAATCCAGATAAATACGACGAGGCTACGCAAAAGCAAGCGAAGCTTAGGGAAACTTTAGTAAAATTAAACAAAAGAAAAAAGGCTAAGAAATGAAAGATCATCGTTTAGATCTAGGACGCTACATTTCTAATCCTTTTAATAAACGCGGCGAAGTAGGTAAGCGTTTAGATTTTAATGATCTGTTTCAATCTAAATCTTTTACAGGGGAATATCCATGGAATCCTTCTAGATTTAACGCTGATGATTTACGTCGTAGAACACAAACAAAAAAATTAACTCAAAACCCTGACCTTAATTTTGTAGGCAATAGTCCTTATTTTAAAGATGGTGTTTTAATTCAAGAGCCTTTTGAAGTTTTTGAAGGTTTAGGTCACTTTAGTCATGAAGATTATGATTTTGAAGTAGGACGTGCACGTATTGATGCAGACCCTAAAAAACAACCAGATTTTAATCCTAATTGGGTTGAGGCTTACCGATTAAGTCCTACTGTTAACCCAGATAAATCAGCTAAAAATGTAATGCCTAGAGATTCAAATCCAGATCCTAGAGGCTACATTATGCAGCGTGCTGAAAGAGATGCTGAGGCAGATCTCAATCCGCTTGAAAATGCTTCTGTCGCATCAATCCTGGCGGGCGACGTACCAAGTATCAAAGCTTCGAAAGCTTCGGCTGAAGAAGGTGAGAAAGAGGTAGAAGATGTGGAAGATAAAAAAGAAGCCTAGATAAAGGCAATTAAAATAATAGTACTGGAGGCAAATAATGCAACTCGCTGGCAGACTCATTAATTTAGCTAAACAAATTCCAGGGGCGAAGAGATTTGCTGAAGCTGGTGGAAAGGAAATTATCAAAGGTTCCATTCCTGGAGCGTTAGCTACGTCAGTGATGTCTACTGTGACGACAGGCAATCCACTGGCTGGTGCTGCAGTTGGGCTTACTGACCTTGCAGCTAGTTCTTTGCTTGCTCGTGGCTTAGGTAGCAGAACACTTCAAAATCAATTAATGAAGTTAGAGGCAAAGAAAATTCCTCTTGCCGGAAAAATTGCTCAAGCGTTACCTGGGAGTATGGTTGGCGATCAATATATGATGAGCATGCCGCAACAAGCTGCCACTGCTCTTGGTAGTGTTGGCGCTGCAATTACACTTGAGCCTTATTTTTATCCAAAGCAAGAAGCTGCCATTCTTGCTCAGCAATATCCCCAGCTAGGTAAAATGCCAATTGATCAAAGTCAAATGGCAACTCAAGCACAACAACTTGCTCAATTAAAACAACAAAATAATTTAGGCCAAGAAAGCAACTCACCTGGCACTATGTATCAACTCCAAGGGATGCCACTAGTAACTGATCCCAGTATTGATCCCTATGGCTTATCTCGAGGTCAAATCTGATGTCACGTTTACAACAAGCAAAAGAATTTCTCAAAAACTATTTACCTGAATCCATTGTGGACGTGGGTCGTAGTTTAAGGACTGGCGCCAAAAAAGGTGAAGCAGTTACGCGTGCTCAAGCTGGTCCACAAGGAACAAGTCGCACTTCTGTGTTTGGCCCTGAATTTAATCGTTTAATGCGTGAAGGGGGAGTTGTTGAAGTTAAAGGTAGTTTTGACCCAAGGACGGGACTACCTGAAACTCGACGTATTGAAGCTGCCGCTAACGCAGCAGAAATGGCAGGGGCTTACCTTAATCGAGCACTAGTTGATATTGGTTCAGATTCATCGCGTCGTTTTTATTGGCAATACAATCACCCGATGCCTATTGCTGAAAAGATTGCTGAGAAAGTTGCTCCGGGCCTTAAAGGAGTTACGAATCCAACTGAGAAGGCGATGCTTGGATTAGCTATTGCTGCTCCTGTTGCTGCTAGTGCTGGTACTTTTGATCTTACCAATCCTGGTGAACAATTCAGACCTAAAGGTTACGCGCAAAAATATTCTGAGAAGGGTTCCGAAGATCGTCGTGAAACTGCACAACCTGGCATTGAATTAATTGATCGTATTGTACTTGGCCGCCAGGGTAATCCTTTGAAGTACGAAACTGCAAAACAAGAAATTCCAGATCTTACAAAAGAACGCTACAGCAAAGTAATGCGTAACTATTATCAAGACAAAGGACTTCTTGGTCTTGGTTTAATTAAAGCAACTGATGAAAACATCCAAGGTGTTCCAGAAGCACGTATTGTTGGATTCCCTGTTGGTTTGCAAGCAGCTGGCGCATTAGCAGGTGGTGCGGCCACAGCAAGACAAACAGTTGGCAAGCCTGGTATTTCTAATCGTCGTGCTGCTGCAATTACTGCGGCTGGTTCATTAGCAGGTGCAACTGTAGGCAATATTATTAATCGTGGTATTGCGGCTGCTCGTAATAACCCTGAAGCATTACCAGACACTTTAGAGTATTTAGGCTGATAAAATTAAGATACAAGAAATAATTAAGCGTAGAAAAATGGCAATCGCTGGATTAAGCAATGTACTGGGTAGAGGTTTATCTGGACTTGTTGCAAGAGGTGTGAATCCAGGTCGCCTGGGTGGCATTCGATCGGCTATTAGTAAAAATTCAGGACTAATTGACACAGTTGGAAACATTCTTCCTTATGCTCCCTCTATTCTTCAAGGCTTAGGCGGCGATCCTCTTGCCGGTGCTGCCAGTGGGGGTGCAACTGCCCTTGCTGGTAAATATGGCATTGGTGGTAAACACAAAATGGCAACACAAGCTGTAACCGGTCTCGCTGCACCTTTGGTAATGCCCGCTATTTTAGGTGGCGTTGGCCAAGCTGCTCAAGCTGTTACCGGTGGTGTTGGTAACCTTATTTCTGGTGGTCAGCAATCACAACGCGAGCGTGGTGAATCCGCTACTCGCACTGGCTTAGGTGAAGGCAAGTCAGTTGGTGATATGAAGCCTGAAGAAGTTATTGATTTCATGCGTAAAGCAGGCATGAATCAAGTTGAGATTGCTCAAGCGCTCAATCCGCAGATGAATCAAAACCTTGATCGTCAGATGCAGCGCCAGATGCAACTTAATCAACAGCTTGGTCAACTGACTGGTGCATTGAACCAACAGAAGTACATGGCTCAGTTGGCTGGTGGGGCACAACAAGAAGCAGGTGCTACGACCCGTCAAATGATTACCGCTCAGAATCCTTACGCTGCTTCTGTCTTCCAATACGGAGGTTGATCCAATGAATGATGATTCTTTTGCAGCAGGTTCAGGCATTGACCTTACTTTTGGCGGGGCACTAAACAATCTTCCTGAAGGAGTTGATAAGGGCAAGGCGTTTGAAATGTTCATGAATGACGCACTTGCCAATAAACGTTCGAAAGAAAATAAAGCTGAATTCCGTGAATTACTGGAATACTTCGGTGATCCTGAGCGTCAACAACGAATCCTTGAGATGACTAGTGATTTCCAAAAGAAACAAATAGCAGAAGCTGCTAACGCAAAACTTCTTCTTGGACTTCCTGGTCAAATTGCCGGAGCAATTTCAAGACCTGCAATGATTGCTGCTGCAGGTGATATCGCTAGTGCAAATAAACTCATGCAACTAGGCGGAAATGTTGGTTCAATGTATGCTCAAGGCATTAAACCAATGCCTATATCACTGCCAACTCCTATGCAGTATTTTAGTTAATTAGCTGTAAAATAAAGTCATGGCGATTTCTTCAATTCCATCAGTTTGGTCAGACCCCGGGGCATCTTTTGGTGATGCTATTAGTCTTGGCGAATCCGCTGGATTTGGAAAATCAAATTTAGGAGGAGGAGGTAGTAGTATGATTAACCCTTGGTTAGCAGGGGCAAGCCTTGGTGTTAGTGTGTTCGAAGGATTCCTTAACAGGGGGGCACAGGAACGAAACGCAGCCAATCAGCTAGCGCTTGGAAAGTTTGGTTTTGACGTTCAAAGGCAAACGGGTCTTGATGTAGGTAAGGGTAACCTAGGTCTAGGGTTACACGGACCCCTTGTTGCTGAACGCAATGAGGCCTTGGCGTTTCAACGTCAACTTGACGCAAAAAGGCTTGAGGCTGGTCTTTTAGGCGATGCTTTTCGTGAAGCAAAACGCCGTGACATGCAAGCAGACTTTGGTTTTAGAACTAGCGCCCCATTCAGAGAAGCAGAGCAACGAGCCAATCGTGAGCTAATGAAACAAGACCTTGCTCAACGTCAAGCTCAAATGATGGGCATGCTTGGTCGAATTGCTCCACAAATTACTTAATGTTGGCACTTTATTTGTATAAGGAGAAAACCCATGGGCGGCGGCGGTACCAAAGTTAAATACGAAGCACCTGAACCAGACAAGTCATTTGAGCAATTTCTGCAATATCAGATGCAGAGAGATCAAGATGCAGAAGATCGGCGTTTAAAAGAAGAAGCTGATCGTAAGGCCGCTGATGCAGCTCGTACTGCTGCAGCTCAAGGCAATCTTGGTTCGCTTTACTCAAATCTTGAGTCGCAAATGCGTTCTGGTCTTATTAGCTATGCAGATGCCGCAACTCAGCTTCAGGGTTACGCCAGTCAATACAATTTAGATCCAGGATCAACTCTTGGTTATGGTACGGATTTAGCAAATATTTATACAACTCAAGTTCAACCTGGTAGACGCGCTACTGGTGTTGAAGCTGCCTACGAAGAACTTTTAGGTAGAGCCGCAACTGAAGAAGAAAAACAAAAAGCGATGGAGCGCTTTGGTCAGGGTTATTACACGACCATTCAAGACTTCAAAGATTCTCTTGTTAAAAGCCAAGAGTATCAAGACAAGTTTAATCAGAGCTATCTTGATAATTATTATGATACTCAGTTTGGCAAACAAACTGTTGATGAAAAAGGTAAAAGGACTGGCTTGCGTACTTTCAAATTTAGCGAAGAGTACATGCCGTCTTTTATTGGTGATTTAAAAGATAAGTCTGGACTTGAAATGCCAGAGTTTGGTGACTTTACAGGTACTCCTGCAGAACTAGAAGAGTACCAGCAGTCACTGCGTCAATCACGTCAATATCTCTATAGTGCTGGTTTGACCAATCTTCAAGGAGAAATTGACAAAGAGCTTCAAAACATCAAGATGGAAGGCACCAAAGAAGTTACACGCATTAGCAAAGAAGGCGATATTTACAACAGCCTTGTTGGCACATTTAGTTTTTAAAATAAATTCTTGTTATAATTATTTTAGTTATTCAAACAGATAAATGTCTACTACCGCCAACGCTAGTGACGACTATTTCAATATTAATAAATTTGAACAGCTTTTGACGCGTCTTGAAGCATCTAAAGGTCGTCAACAACGTCAAAAATCACTTGAAGGCCGTCGCGACATCTTCGCAACCGGTCTTGCTGGCATGATGGGCAATTTCTGATAAGCTGTATTTTATAAGCAACGTTACATAGGAGATTGAAATGGCTGGTGATCAATCAGTTCCTGTAGGCCAAAGCGATGTTGATGATTGGTTTGATGATGAAGCCTTAGAACAATATCGCAAAGCGGCTAACGTTGCTTATGAAGTCAGTAAGAAGAAAACAGAGGATGCTGGTGAACAAGAGCGACAAACAATCGGCAAAGGGGCAGCCGAACAGCGAGAATCTGCACGTCAATCACAAGAGTTCGCTGAACGAGATGAAGCCAGGGATTACTCCCAGGCCCAGAAAGCACGTCGATTCTGATCTTTTTGATTATTGGATCGATAATTTAGATTCTGCTACACAAGAATCTTTTATTTCTTTTGCTTCTGATAATTATTCAGTAATTGAGACTTATCTTTTTGCTCGTTTTCTTGGATACACTGGCAGCATTGCAGATTGTAATGCATGGGTTGAATTAAATCATCCCAAGCCTGATCATCGTAAAAAACTCCTGTATGAGATTAACGCCATGCAGGACGATATTGCTAAGCTTCGAGCCGACGTTGAAACCGGCCTTGTCAAGCGTGATGCTGGTGTCGCACGTATTGCTCAAATGCAACGTGAGCTACGTGGCACTATTGCACAGGTAGAAGAGTTCACTAATAATCGAGACCGCAAAGGCTTACTGATGGCCGGTGCAGATCGTGCTATCCGTGAACTTATGATGATCTTTAAAGATGATCCTATTGAAATTCCATTAGAAGAAGCAACGATGTCCGTATGGGCAAAGATGCAATTAGAAGAATAAACTGAATTAAAATATATTTAACACATCAAACTATAGATATGCCTAGTAATTTTACAACTCGCGATAATAACGAAGCCATGGCGGCTATGCAAACCATGCAGCAATTCATGGGCCAAGTTACGCCACAACTTCAACAATTAGGCGTTGATCCTATGGGCTATAAAGGATATGCACAAGCATATCAATCAGCCGTAGATAATAACCTGGCAATTCCGCAAGATTTTGCGGATGTAATGTATAAATTTGGTGGCTTTGGAAATACAGGGAAACAATTATTTGAACCTGACAAGGAGGGCAATCCAAGACTTACCCAAGAAGGCGTAGCTTACGCATCCCAAAATCTTCCTGAAGGTGTAGCTGTACATCAAGGATTTTTTG
>Ga0208019_1001387_pt1 | contig 12856 bp, 12 predicted proteins | sample CB_VirMetaG_5_FD_184540 | JGI IMG/M metagenome (GOLD analysis project Ga0208019, IMG submission 184540) | Freshwater to marine saline gradient viral communities from Chesapeake Bay - CB_1508_1D Viral MetaG (SPAdes) (version 4) | ecosystem: Environmental > Aquatic > Marine > Coastal | place: USA...
CTACAGCGTCTGCTGTGGATCAATTCGTGTTCTACACCTACGACGGTGGAACAACTTGGTACGGGTTTACAGCGGGGCAAGCACTAGGATGAGCGTAGGTCGGTTTTTACAACAGGCGGCGGCTGGTAACGCTGGTGGGTTTAGCTGGTCTGGAGATGTGTCTACAGCAACTTTTGTGCAAAATTTTAGTATAAGTTCTCAAGAGACGGGCGTAGGAGGAGTTTCGTTTAAAGATGACGGAACCAAAATGTACGTTGTTGGATTTATTGGGGACGATGTAAACGAGTATAATTTAAGTACAGAATGGGACATTTCTACTGCTTCTTACGTTCAAAATTTTAGTTTTTCATCTCAAGACACAAACGTAAATGGCATTTTTTTTAAAGATGACGGAACCAAAATGTACATGGCTGGAGGATCAGGAGCAAACATATACGAATACAATTTAAGTACAGCTTGGGATGTGTCAACAGCGTCTTACGTTCAAAATTTTAATGTTAATTCTTCTTCAATTCCATTAGCGTCTAGAGAAACAAACCCTTATGGGCCTTTTATTGGAGATGACGGAACTAAAATGTATGTTTCTGGTACTTATAACGATTCTATACATCAATATGATTTAAGCACCGGATGGGACATAAGTACAGCCTCTTTCGTTAGAACTTTAGACCTTGTTAGTTATGATACAAACGTAAGAACGTCTTTTTTTAGCGGTGATGGACTTAAAATGTATTTTACCGGAACTCAAGGAGATGATGTAAATGAATTTGATTTAAGCACAGCGTGGGACATTTCTACTGCTTCTTTTGTTCAAAATAAAAGTTTGGGTTTAGGCGACCACAATGGTCTTTTCTTTAAAAGTGATGGCACTAAAATGTATATTGCTGATAGCAATGCAGATGTTATTAAAGAATATGATCTTGATTAATTAATAACTACCTAGGAAATTAAACTATGTCACAGTATCGCATCAGATCAACGGGTGAGGTCAAATCTCAAGGCCAAATCCGAAGTATGCACCCAAATGTTTCACTGCCTAAAATGTGGGGTGCAAACGTACACGAGACACTTGGGATTGACCCTGTACTGGCGTCACCCCGGCCTGACCCGTCTGGAGACTACAAGGTTGTTGTACGCAACGGTGTAGAGCAAGACGCCAACGGTAACTGGGTGTGGGCTTGGACAGAGAACGATATGTTCCAAGAGTACACCGACGACGAAGGAACTGTTGTAACCGTACAGGCTCAGATAGACGCTAAGGTAGCCGCTGACAATGCCGCTCTAGAAGCCACAGAACGAGCTACACGGGACAATCTCTTGAAGGCTACAGACCACTACGGGTTGTCTGATGTGTCCATGACAGAGGCTATGACGGCCTACAGACAGGCTCTACGTGACGTACCACAGCAAGAAGGGTTTCCACAGACTATCACTTGGCCTACAAAGCCAGAGTAACCCGTGGATCCGTTGTCTCTGGTAGCGATGGCGTCTACTACGTTCAAGGGTTTACAGATACTTGTATCCAAGGGCGCAGAGATTGAACACGTAGCTCAGAAGTTAGGACACTGGTACGGACTAGTTTCTGACTTACGTGAAGCAGAGAAGGAAGCAGAGAATCCACCGTTGTTCAAGAAGATGTTCGACGGTGAATCAGTAGAAGCACAAGCGTTAAACGCTGTAATAGCAAAGAAGAAGATAGAGGAACAAGAAAAGCAGATCAGAGAGTTAATCATGTACTCTTACGGTCAGGACACGTACAACGAAATGATCCAGATGCGTCGTGACATAAGAGCCAAACGTGAACAAATGATCTACAAGCAACGAAGAAAGCAAAGACGTATGCTAGATGTATCAGCAATTATCTTGGGCCTAACGGTCACCGCTGGGATTATCTGGACAACCATAAGTGTTATACAAGGGGTTAGTAATGGATGAGTCCTCAAAGCAAATTATTGACGCCATGAGCGTCGGAACAATGTTAGGCACTATCAGTGCAATTCTACCGCCTATATCTGCTATGTTTACTATTGTATGGGTAGGCATCAGGATATGGGAAACCGATACAGTTCAAGGCTGGTTTCAAAAGAAACGCAAGCGTGACGATAAAGGTCGGTTTGTAAAGGAAGACTAAGGTATGTGGACTGCACTGATCGGACCTATCGCTGGACTCGCTAAGACTTGGATTAACAACAGGCACGAGCAGTCACAAGCCAAACACGTAGCTAAACTGGAAGTCATCAAGAACACAGCTACGTGGGAACAAGAGATGGCGGCGGCTAGTGCAACCTCGTGGAAAGACGAGTGGTTTACTGTGGTACTGTCGTTGCCTCTGTTAGCCGTATGTTACGGAGTCGCTATGGATGACTTGAGTATTATGCAGAGAGTAGGAATGGCTTTTGTTGAGCTAGATAAACTACCTGATTACTACCAGTACTTGCTCTATGTAGCAGTCACGGCAAGTTTTGGCATACGAGGTGCTGACAAGCTGATGCAACTGAAGGGCGGTAAGTAACCTATGGCTACACAGTGTGGACCGGGACGAGTACTTGTTGTACACCAAGGTGAAATGGGTGGAGGCTCCTGTGAAAAACTGCCTTCTAAGTACGATCAGTACATAGAGTACATCCAAGGTCAAGCTACTCTAAATATGCAAGATGTTGGTGAGTACGACCAAGCACAACTCTATACTGTCCTCTACGGACCGCTAGGAGAAAACGAGTACTACGAGTTTACGGATTTAAACAACGACGGCAAAAGAGAGGTTTACAAGGCAACAACAGACGCCGAAGGTAATCAGCAGATTATCACGGTATACGGACGTGACGATGAGTTTCAAACGACAGAAACTAGTTACGACGATTGGTTGGAACAGAACCAACCAGAAGATGAAGAGTTAAGAGCAAAAACTGATAAATATGCTAATGACTTAAACGACGCACTAGGCGGTGTTGTTGATGTACAAAAAGTTTCTGATTCTTTGTATAATCAATTTGGTCCCGGTAGTCCAATGCCAGAACCGACTGAATCTGGACCAACCCTTGAAGTTGAGGTTTTTGATTGTTTGAGTAACGGAGGTACATGGGACGAGTGTACTACTTTAGGAATAATTTTAAAAATACCGGGAATCCCTAATATACCAATTTTAGGTACTATTTTTAAAGATGTTACCCTCAAAGAAATAAAAGACCTTATTGTAGACACAGGCACTACGATCAAAGACGTTGTTACTGGGGAATGTGCTCCAGAAAAAGAGATAGAAGACCCTGATACTGGAGAGATGCGATGTCCTACTCTAGTAGATATTGTTTTAAACAAGATCGGAGAAAAAGCAGACGAATTAAAAACCATATTCGATCAAAACTGTAATACGTTTACAGGTGAAGGATGTGGGATTACGGTAGAAGATATACTAAAAACTGTAGGTGGTTACGTCGGTGATGCTGTTTTTGGCGCTGTTTTAACATCGGCAGAGGACGCTGTTAGAGATAAAATAGGGCTTCCTATAATACCAGAAGGAACAGATACTACGTGTACCGGCAGTCTAGTTTATGATCCAGATGCTAATAACGGGCTAGGCGGTTGTGTAGAAAGCGGTACTACAACAGGTTTTGGAATATGTGAAGACTTAGATGAGTTTGGGAATGAAGTTGTAAAATTAGACGCTGATGGCAGTAACTGTCCCGGTTTAGCTTCTGAATGGAACCCCGGAGATCCTTGTACTACTGGGTTAAACCCAGATATTCAAAATGACGGGAAGTTAAATGAGTTAGGAAAGTGCATTCCAAATCCTATAGATGAAACCACAGACGGCGACGGTGGCGATGATACTGCTGTAACACCAGAAGAACAAGATTGTGAAAATCAAGGTAAAGTTTATAGCCCAGATGAAAAAAAATGTGTTAACAGGAAAAACAAATGTCCTGATCCATTAAGAGAAGTAGATTATTTAACTGGAGAATGTAAAGACGAATGTACCGACGGTAGTTTAGCTAATAAACACGTAGATGGAAAATGCTGGCAACCCCTCAAAACTGACGTTGACGACACAGGAGAGTGTCCTGAAGGAACAGTTGCGTGTCCTGAAGGTACTTTTAACATCAACGACGGAAGTAGCTGTTCTAGCAATCCTGAAGTAGAATGTAAAAAAAGAGGAGACGATACACCTAAGCCACCGCCTGTTGATGGATACGATTGTAAAGGAAATCCTCAAACCTTTGAAGAAGAAAAAGCGTGTATAGAACAAGGGTGGGCAGAGTGCGGAAGCAGTACGCAAAATCCGGGAAGATGGTATCGTTCTTCTGTTGGTGAAGCAAAAGCGTGTGGAACAACAGTTACTCCTCCGGTGCAGTGTAACGACCCTAATGCTGTAAACAACGGAGAAGATGGGCCTTGTGAGTGTAAACCCGGATACTCAAAAGACACAGAAGGAATGTGTGTTCAAACTGGAGAAGTTTGTGACAACGGCGCTACAGTAGAAAGTGGATGTGATACGTGTCCTGACGGTAGCAGTGTTCTTGAACATGAAAACGGGGAGTGTCCAACAGTTAAACCTCCTCCAGAAGAATGCGACAACGGTGCTACTGACTTCCCTGCTTGCACAACGTGTCCTGAAGGGCAGTCTATGGATGAGGACGGAAACTGTAAAAGTACGTGTACCGACTGTAGTTGTGCTGAGTATGCGGCGGCTAATCCAGATGAGTGTGTTACTGACGGCGATGGCGGCGGCGAAGAAGGTGGCGGCGGTGGCGGCGGTGGCGGTGGCGGTGGGGGAATGCTCCGACCACAGGCAAGCGCTCCTCCGTCACTAGGTGACCCACAGCTTTTGGCTAGAACGGAGTTCCCAATCGTAGATTACTTGTCTGAGTCTCTGGCACAACAAACTAAAGGCGAGTTAATGCAAGGTATGCTAACAGGAAACATAGTATGACGTATTTAAACCTAGTAAACAACGTACTGAGGCGTCTAAGAGAAGACACAGTAACGACTGTTAGTGCCAACACGTACAGCGCCATGGTTGGTGACTTTATCAACGACGCAAAGCAACTCGTGGAAAACTCTTGGGATTGGTCTAATCTTAGGTCTACTCTAACGATTGCTACGGTTGCTGATGATTACACGTACTCACTCACGGGTTACCAAGACCAAGGTAAGATTCTGAACATCATCAACGATACCTCTAATATTGTTATGGAGTACAAGCCTCAGACTTGGTTTGACGATAAGTTTTTGGTCAATACGCCGACCTCTGGCGCTCCGCAGTACTACACGTTTAGTGGCATCGACGGCTCTGGTGACGCACAGATAGATGTGTACCCAAAGCCTGACGGTGTTTACTCACTGAAGGTCAAGAGTGTCATTAGGAACGTAGCGTTGAGTGCTGACAGTGACACACTGGCTATCCCTAGTCAGCCTGTAATTCACATGGCAGTAGCTCTGTTAGCCCGTGAACGTGGGGAGACAGGCGGTACGTCAACACCAGAGTACTTTGCTCTTGCTGACAAGTACCTGTCTGACGCTATTGCTCTGGACGCACAAAAGCACCCTGAAGAAACTATTTGGTACACACCCTAGGAGAAGCTAGATGGCCCAGCCACTACAGAGTATTAACCTAGTTGCTCCTGCGTTTAAGGGGATCAACACAGAGGACTCTCCGCTTGCACAGGATACGTCTTTTGCGGAGATTGCAGACAACGCTATTATTGACAGACGAGGACGATTAGCTTCACGCAAAGGTAACTCTGTTTTAACCACAGACAAGACTGTGTTGGGTACAGATTACATCCACAGAATACACGAGTTTTACGATAGTGCTGGAAACGAAGTAATCTTTAGTACTGGCAACAACAAGATTATGACAGGTACGACAACACTGGTTGACGCAACTCCGGGGTCGTACACAATAACAGACAACGATTGGAAGATATTTAACTTTAACGATCACGCTTACTTCTTCCAGCGTGGGTACGAGCCTCTTGTGTACAGCAACAGTCTAGGCGCAGTAACTAAGATGTCCAGTGTATCTGGTGCATCCGTAACAGCATCTCAGTACGCTCACGAGGCTATCGGTGCATACGGACGAGTGTGGTGCGTAGGTAACGCTACTGATGACAACATTATCTACTGGTCTGACTTGCTAATAGGACACGATTTCTCTGGTGGGTCTAGCGGATCTATTGACGTATCTAAGGCGTGGCCTAACGGGTTTGACAAAGTTGTAGCTATAGCGGCACACAACGGGTTACTCGTGGTGTTCGGTGAAAACAACACGTTAGTTTATAGTGGTGCAGAGAGTCCTGCAACAATGGCTATACAAGACACCATTCCCGGTGTTGGTTGTGTAGACAGAAAGAGTGTACAGAACATAGGAACAGACTTGTTGTTCCTGACTCAGACAGGTCTCAGGAGCTTGGGACGCTCTATACAAGAGAAGTCCTTGCCTATTACCGACTTGAGCAGAAACATCAAGCAGGAACTGATCGCTAACACTAAAGGTAAAACAGAGCCAGTCAGTACAGTGTACAGTCCTGAGAACTACTTTTATCTTCTGTGCTTTCCTGATCTCAACCTCGTGTACTGCTTTGATGTACGAGGTACACTGGAGAACGGTGCGTACAGGGTAACACGATGGCCTAGTGTGGACTTCAAAAGTTTCCACAGGGACAGAAACGGTGACATATACATAGGCACAACAGCGGGTATAGGTAAATACGATAACTACTTTGACAACGGTAGTGTCTATCGTTTTCGTTACTACAGCCCCGGATTAAGCTTTGGTGATCCATCTAAAATTAAGATGTTGAAAAAGATTAGACCTACGATTATCGGTGGCAACAACGCCGACATATTTCTCAAGTGGTCTTACGACTTTTCAACAGCAACCAGCACTAGCACGTTTAGAACCAGCAGTGCTACACCCGGATTCTACGGACAGTCTGAGTACAACGTAGCTGAGTACTCCGAAGAAGGTAACATTATTAGTAGATCGTCTATTAATACTACAGGTTACGGATCGGTAATCAGTGTTGGTCTTGAGACAGACATCAACGGATACGCACTGTCCATACAGGAAATGAATGTACTAGCACTGATAGGTAAAACGCTATGATGATGATGAATTACAATAAAGATAGAGGTACTTACTAATGGGCATTTTAAGTGGTCTCATTCCCGGTGAAATTGAAGACCTGTTGACTGCGGCGCTTCCGACAGCAACAGAGCCTGATGTCACTTTTCAACCGTTTACAGTAACAGGACCAACAGGATCAGTAAGCGCTGGCCCTGCTGGAACCAGTTTTTATTTAGGCGGCACAGGGCAAGCCCTTCAGAGCGCACTGGAACAGGCGGCACTCTCTAGGGTTGGCACTGCTCCTGCTATCGCTGGAGACTTAGGTGTTGCTGGCGGTGAGTTACTGGGACTAGGGCGTCAACAGTTAGGTGTTTCACCCTTTGGCCTCGCTGGTCAAGAAATGGCGGCACAACAGGCGTTTGGCTTAGGTGGGCAGTTCATGAACCAAGCTGGTATGCCTATGGGTGCTAGAGAACAAGACGTGTACGACCGTATCAGGGCTACACAGCTTGCTGAAGAAGAGAGACAGAGGCTAGCTCTAGAAGAGCGTCTGTTTACCCAAGGCAGAGGTGGTGTACGTACAGCTATGTTTGGTGGAGCACCAGAGCAACTTGCGTTAGCTCAAGCACAACAGGAAGCTCAAAACAGAGCGGCTCTCATGGCAATAACTCAAGCACAACAAGAGCAGAGACAAGCGGCTGATATTGGCGCTACTTACGGTCAGTTAGGCTCTAACATAGCTACCCAAAGACAGGCGCTGGAAGCCGCACAACAAGCGATGGCTATGGGTGCAATGCAGGGCGGCATGGGTCTCGCTACAGGCGGTCTAGGGTTAGAACAGGCACAGCAACAGATTGGCTTAAGTGCGCTTCAGGGAGCTTACATTCCTCAAGCGGCTATGTTGTCTGCTTTCTCTCCTGCACTCAACGTGGCTGGCTTGGCTGACGTTGCACGTAGACAGCAGGGTGAGCTTGATCTTGAAACACAGATGGCTAACATTTCTGGTGAGGTAGGCCGAAGGACAGCGCTGGCTAATATGTACGGTGGTTTGTACGGCGGTCTTCTGTCTGCTGGTGGTAGTCTGGTTGGCGACATACTGAATTATATTAAGAAACCGTAGAGGATACATAAGATGGCTTACGATATAGGCGGAATGCTGGCTAGATCAGGACAAACAGTTGGTCAGGCTATCGGTGGAGGCTTTGCTGACTTAGGTACTGGCATTGGTACTGGCATAGGTGGTATGTTGACTCGACGCAGGGAAAAACAGGCGGCACAGAACGCACAACAGCAGTTTGACCAGATTGTTGGTGCTTATCAAACTGATCCTGCTGGTATGATAGCTGAGGCGCAGAAAGCACTTATGAGTCCTGATGAGAATGTGCAACGAATGGGTAAGTTGCTGATGGAACAGGCAGAGCGTTTGACAACTGCACAGGCCACAACAGCTAAGGAGCAAGCGTTGACAGCTCTGCAAGAGTCAATCGCAAGTTCGGCTACAAAACTAGGCTTGCCTGATATTGCAGAAAGAGCGTCAAATACGACAGACCCTGAATCGCTTAGGGCAATACAAAAAGACCTACGTGAACAGGAGATAAAACAAGTTATCTCTCAGCGTGGAGAGCCCGGAAGAAAAGCACTTGCTCAGAGATACGGCATTACTTATGAGTCTTATATGTCTGACTTGACTGATGATGCCTTTCTTAAAATTATAGAAGGTCAAGAGGCAGAACTAAAGTCTTTTATACTTCCTAACGGAGAAGAAACTTTACTTGAAGTGAATAAAAAAGACGCTAAAGTAAGAGATCCTGCTGATGGGGTATTCAAGAGAGCCAGTGAGATAGGTTTACGCAGAGCGCCTAATAGACAGCAAGTAGAAAACATAGCTAACTATAGAAGCGAAAAATTAGCAGAAGCTGGAGTAAAGCACTTCCAAGAACTCCACGAGTCAACATCTCAAACAATAGCGACTCTAAACAACATTGAAGAAGTTTTACCGTTGACTGATGAAATGATAACAGGAGCAACGGCACAGCCTGAGTTATTCGTTAGACGAATCAGAAGTGAGTTGTCTGAGTTTTTAGGTATTGACGCTTCAGACCCTGCTTTGCAAAATACAGAAGCGTACATTGCACTAGCGGCTCCTCGTGTTGCTGAGATCATCAAAAACTTTGGTGCTGGTACAGGCTTGTCAGATGCTGACCGTGAGTTTGCGAACAAAGCCGCCGCTGGAGACATTGCGATGACTGCGGCTTCTATGCAAAGAATCTTAAAAATTCTCAAAAAAGCAGGAGAAAATAAAGTTGATTTGTACAACAGGACAGTAAAAGAAATGAAGGTAGCGCCCGGAGCTTACGGTTTTGTGTTGCCTTCTAGAACAAAGAGAACACCGCCAACAACGCAAGATGTTGACACTGTTGCTAATCCTCCATCCGGTTTTGTAAGGGACCAATAAGATGCAAACAGCTACTAACCCAGAAACGGGAGAAAAGGTATACTGGAACGGAGACTCTTGGGTTCCGCTTGAGACTGCTACAAACCCTAATACTGGAGAGCGTGTGGGTTTTATCAACGGTAAGTGGACTCGTTTATCCCACCCTACTGAAGAGTACGTAACTCGTATGGAAGGGTTTATGGAGCGTGTGCCTCAGAAGATTGAAGAAGGCAGACAGGAGTACGCTAAACGTGTTGAAGCGCTAGATCCTCTAGAAAGTCCAATGTTTCCTTTTGCCGCTGAAGTTACAAGTGGTGTGGCTACTGGTGCTCTAACTGCTGGTGATATACTGACAGATTACGCCATTAGTTCTATACCAAACTCTGTTCGCAAAGGCGCTGAAGAAGCGTACAACAAAATAAAGGATACTGATTGGTTTAAAGAGGCTGTTAGTTTTATAGAAATGGGGTACGATAAGTACAACGAATGGAAAACACAAAACCCCGGTAGAGAAGCGTTAATAGATAATACTATAGATTTATCTGTGTTGTTTAGTCCCAGACCTGATTTAAACATTGATGTTGCAGAGCGAAGGGCTAAAGCAAAATCTAGCAAAATCAACATACAACAGAGGCGGGACGGGATACAGGTGTTAATTAAACCTGAGTCATTTGGCGCAACTGATGTCGTTGAGGAGGGTGGCATATTAAGAACCCAGCGTTGGATTCCTGATGAAAAAAGTTCAGAGATTGTGGGTGTTCTAGAGACTATACCTAATGTAGATCCAAATAGGTCTTACACTTATAACATGAACGTTGTGTTAAATCACATTGGTAATCAGGCAGACGAGCTTGAAAGGTTTATTAAGGAGGCAGGAAATCCAAAAGTAGATGCTAATGATTTAGTTGCTGAGATGTCAGAGTCTCTAGCCGCTTTCAAAGAATCTGCCGGTTTTCGTGGAATAACTCCTGATTCACAAAAAATAGTTTTAGAGCTAGCAAACGATGCTTTGTCTTTAGTTCAAAGGTATGGCACTGATGCTATGGGTTTGTTAAAAGCTAGGAAAGAGTTTGACCGTTTGTTAAGTGACGCCTATACAGATGTTTTAGACCCTGCGTCTGCTACAGGTAGGGCTAAAGCGGCTAGAGTTGTTCGTGAAGTTTTGAACGAAAAACTAAAAGAAATAACTCCGGGGGACGAGGCTCACCACTTGCTTAATCAGCAACACAACGGTTACCTAGCTCTAGATAGAATGGTAAACAAGAGAAACAGAGAGTTAGACAACGCTTTGAAGCGCATGGCGCAGAGATTGAAAGATGCCGCTCTTCTTCCGTCAACTCTAGGATCTTTATATTTTACCGGTACTGCTGTTGCTGGTGTAGTTGGTGGAGTAGGTCCAGCAGTTGCGGCAGGAACAACCGGAGCTAGTTTATACGGCGCTGTAAAACTGTTATCAAAACAAAACAGGGCAAAAATGTACGCAGAAGCGTTAAAAGGTATAAACACTCTAATTAAAAAATCAGACGATCCAAATATACTGTTTCAATTAAAAGCAGATCGTTTAGTTCTACTAGACTTGATGCAACAAGAGCAGGGGTCTGAAGAAGAAGGAAGACAACAATGAACAACGACAAACACACAGTAAGCTACACATCCCACGACTACCACAGTATGTGTCAAAAGTCAAAGGAAAAGATACGTAAGATGCAACAAATGGGAATGACTACGCCCCATGACCCGAAAGACAAGCCAGAGGACGTAGCCAAGCAAGACAGAGGTTACTCTATCCTGTTTTTCTCATAACGCACCTGAGTTGCTATAGCTCACAGTTGTTCCCTGTACAGGCCAGTTGTTGTGACCCCTCAGTCATATCGCTGGCCTCTTCTATATCCCACGATATTTCCTTTGGAAAGTCTTTAGCAAGCTGGTTGTACGTCTTCTTGTCCACAGGCTCATACGGTGCTTGTTGGTACGTGTGGTCTGAGTAAGGCAAGAAGCTGATACCTGACACCTTGTCAAACTTGTTGTACAACCACTGTCCCACCTCAAGAAACTCAGAGTCACGGTAGTAACAAGTCATAGACGGCTTGTGTTCACACCACTCATCTTGGTAAATCTCCCACAGTTCCAACTGCTCCATAGCACCCATGTCTGAGGCTGTCACAGCGCCCTCTGGAGAGGCGATAGGGAAGCTGAATACCCTAGTACTGGGTGACATCACATCGTCCTCCACAGGGACACCAGCGGCCTCTAGGACGGCACAAAGTGGGTCACGAGCATCTGCCCTAACTCTGCGTATATACTGAGCAGAATAACGAGGATGAATCCCACTAGCAGAATCAACCAACTGGCTAACAGTGCCTGAAGGCTTAACTGCAGTGATAGCGGTAGATACATTGATACCCAATCTATCAGCCCATTCTTTGTTAACTTTGATTGCTTCTTGTCGCATGGCTCTGAGCCACTTCTTGAGTTCATTCTTGTCTCCTCGTCCTGAGAGCAACGGATGATCCATTATGCCTGTCAGAGATACCCCTAGTAACGCCTCCTCTTCCGTGTTTACTCTCCAAATATTTCTGAGGTATCGGAAGTCTGTGAGGGTAGCCTGAAGAGTCCCAAGGATAGTCGCAATCCGAACCTTTCGTTTGAGGCTGTTGAGTGTATCCTGTGGCCTAACAACAACTTCTGAAAGATTACAGAATTGGTAGGGTCTGAGGATGATTTCGCTACACGGATTAGTTCCGAAATCAAAGGTAGCATCTCTTCGTTCATTTCTTGAAGCTTGCTTTTGACTTGCGACTCTACTAAAGACACCTCGTTCGCCAGATCTTGATTCATATAGACTAGTCCACTCATTCAAAAAGGCTTCAAAGTCAGGCTTCTCTGTGTAACACGCAGAGTTGTTCGCCAGACCACGTTGGGGATTATCTACCCACCACTGTCCGTGTTTGCACCGTCGGAGTCTGTCATCGGTGAGATTGCTGAGACTGATGAGGGCTGACCTTCGGACTCCTCCGACGACGACGATTTGAGCAATCTTACAGCAAAGATCGTGACACTCAACGGAGCTAAGTTTTCGTCCAGAAGCTTCCCGAAACAAGTCCACCGTGAATCGGAACAAGTCGACGAGAGGTTCAGGGCCACTTGCACGACCTCCGAAAGTTTTAAGTGGGGAACCTGCAGGTCGTACTCTACTAACGTCCCATCGGGGAATTTGACCTGAATACAGCAGTGATACCAACTCCCTAAACGATTTCGCCCATCCGATTTTCGAATCTGCAACATTGATAACTGTATCTGTTTCATGGAACTCTTCTGCCACCTCCGGTAGTTTCTGTACATATTGTCGTTCAACA
>Ga0208019_1001389_pt1 | contig 12846 bp, 19 predicted proteins | sample CB_VirMetaG_5_FD_184540 | JGI IMG/M metagenome (GOLD analysis project Ga0208019, IMG submission 184540) | Freshwater to marine saline gradient viral communities from Chesapeake Bay - CB_1508_1D Viral MetaG (SPAdes) (version 4) | ecosystem: Environmental > Aquatic > Marine > Coastal | place: USA...
GTTTGCGCTTGGCGCGCAGTGCATCCAAAATACCCATAGCAAATATCCTATACTTTGTGTCGCCGCGTGATGCGGCATTTGTGAAATGTTGACGGCACGCATCCGTGCGCCCGCCTCTGTGAAAAACGCGCCGCCAGCCATTGACCAGCGGCGCGCGATGCAACGCCACGCGCTTACGATCACGTGGTGAAGAAACGCACCCGGCGACTTTCGCCGACGAATGCGCGGTGGGGATGGTTATCGTTGCGAGCCGTCGCGGGCATTCGATTCGTTTGGCAATTCGTTGTCTATCGCCGCGTGATGTTCCCCCCGCCTAAATCGCCGGATGTTTAATTCGCGCGGTGCGGAATATCCCAGCCGCACCCGCGCGCCGGTCGCGTCAATCTCCACCGACAAAACGCGCACAAAAATGTCGTCGCCAATTTCTGCGCCGCCGTCTGGCCGATGCGTCAAAACCAGCATTATTCGCCTCCTGTTGTGCCGCGATACTCAAGATCGCCGGTTTCGCCGCTACGGCTGTAAATTGCCTCACCACGCGCGCCGCCGCGCTGATTTGTTTGCAATCGCACCTCGCGCGGTCCACTGCGCAGCCGCAGGTGATTGCCGTCGAACGGTCCACCGTGAAGCGTGATTGATTGCCAGTTGTCATTTTCCTGAATCATGCGTTGCCTCCGTTTTTGTTTATTGGTAATTCCCGCCCATACTGGCGGTTGGTGCTGCATATTCGCGCGGCTTGTTCGGGTGCTTGCGGAAGGTCATCAACGATTTGATTACCTTTGCCTCCCGCACTCATACGCTCCCGCGCCTCCAACGCAGGCAGGATTTCAACCGCCCGGAAACCGAACCGCCGCAACGCGACTTTGAGCAAACCCCGAAGCCGCAGCGCGGTCATCGCCGGTGGTCCGGTGTCCTCGATTTCAATTGTGAATCTCTCCCCCATCGCTCACCCTCCAATGGCGCGACCTTAAGAAAAAAAAAAGTTCCCATATAGAGCCATTACCTATATACGCGCACGCACGTAATACAGACTTTTTTTTTCTTAAGGTCACCCACAATGGCAAAATACGCACAGCCAGTAATAACAAGCGTTTACATAAAACAAGCGAACGCCGCTCACGTGTTGCGCGAGGTCGCGCCCGAAACCATGTGTGCGCATATGGCGCACACACGCTTTTTCGGGCAGCTCAAAACGAGGTCGCGCTCACCTCATCTTCGGCGTCAGGATCGGCCAAAATCAGGCGCGTGATGGTCTGGTTCAGCACCACGGCACGGCAGCGCTTACCGCCCCGCTCGATGAATTGAGTCGGCGCGTCTGGCCCCTCGGCGGTCAATCCGTACCGATGGCACAGCCGCGCGAAGTCGCCTTGTGTTGACGTGTTCGGTAGCTTCGCGCGGTAGTTTTTGAATTGGTTGGCGAGTTCATAACGCACGGCAAACCAGACGGTGGGCGGCTCGCCGGTGGGCTTGCCATCCTCACCGATAACCGGGTTCGTGAACAGCCACGCGGCCACGGCCTCGTTGTGGATCGGACGCCACCCGCTCGGCTTGTCAATGCTCGATCGTTCGATAACAGACGATGCCATGTGTGCCAATGTCGCGCTGTCATCGCCGGTGCGCTCGCCATCGCGTGCATAAGTTTTTTGCCAGAGTTCGCGCTGATTGAACAGGTCTATCACGGCCTGCTGATAGCGTCCTGCCGCTTTTGATTCTGCCCCCAGCGATGCCCCCACCTCACCCGGCAAACGTCGCACAGCGTCAGCCCATGCCACGGCGAACCACTGGCGCATTTGCCCGACTGGAGCGCTCGCGCGTTTCCTCGTTTGCGGGAAGTCAATAGCCTCACGGCAAAGTGCGATGAGTTCCGAAGGCGGGCTATCACAAAACTCACGGCGATGAACGGCGCGGCCCAGCAGTTCCGACCAGCAGGTGTCATCATCATTGCGAAACGCCAGCCCCCAAAGGTCAGCCGCGTTACTTACGATAATGCCCTCCATCGTTTCGCCACCCTCATCACCTTGATCGGCTTCGCGGTTCGCTTCCACTTCGGCCAGGATCGTTTCGGCGCTCGCCATCACCTTTGCTATGTGTTGCTGCATGGCCACGTGTTCGGCCTTGTCGAAGTCAGCACCACGCGCCACGCCAACCCACCCCGCTAGTGTCCGCGCGGCTTCGCGCTGTCCATACGTCGAGGTCGTGATGGTCAGCGGCGCTTGAGACTCGCCATTGACGGCGACGTTAAAAACAATCTCAATCTTGCCGGACGCGCCCACCTTGCGAGCCGACACGGGTTTCATCGTGACGCCTTGCGGCCCGGAGATATTGTCTATCGGCTTCGGTGTGTTTGCCCTGTATGCCGATCCTACCTCCACCGCGCCATGCGCATCGCTGATTCGTTGGAACACCTCGCCGTCACTGTATGCCCGGGGAAACGGTCGCTGCGTCTCGTATGCTCGGATGGTTCGCAATGCCTCATCATCACCCAGGCCATGCTCCAAAGCTCGGCACGCAGCCGTATAGAGCCGACGTGAGCCATCGTTGCCGTCTTGTATGCGTATGCGGTTCATGGCCCGCAATGCGTCCTGATCGGCGTCATGGGGTAACGGTAGCCTATCGGTCGCAGCCTTCGGCGTCTCGGCTTTTAGTTCGACCAGCGCGCCTTCGATGGTGTCGATATCGTGGCGCTGGGTTTCGTCGCAATGGATCAACTCAACCGGCTTTTCGGCATCGCCTTTGTAGTTTATCGTTCCAGCAACGCGCAGGATGCGGGCGAGTTCAAACGTCCCGCCATCGACGTGATAACCGGCACGTTCAAACGCGCGCATGACGGTAGCCTTAAACCGTTGAACAAGGCGTTCACCACGCATCCGTGATTCTGGCGAGTCGGTCAGGTCGAAGGGTTCGGTTAACAAATAGTAAACGTGCAACCCATAGCCGGAGTGAACGAGAACACCCGGCTTGTACGGCATGGCGTCGGCGATGATCCGTAGCGCCATACCGGCATCGGGTGGTAATGTCTTGCCGTTGTTTTCGTGGATGCCCGGCGCGTGCAGGTCGATATCGGCGAACAGTGCGACAATGGCGCTTGTGTCCTGTTTTTTGCCACGTCCAGACTTGGGCCGAACACCGACCGGCGAAACCCGAAACCAGACGTGCGCGCCATCCGTCGCCAGGTCGCGCGCACGGTCGGCGGCATCGTCAATACCATCGGGCAGAACGAACCAATCAGTGAACGGTGCGCCCTCGCGTCCCTTGAACTGGTAAGAAAGCGCGAGCCACCCATCGGCGTAATCGAAGAGCGCGTGAAGTTGTTGCCGCGCCTGATCGGCGTCGATAATGCCGCGATCCGTCGCGCTGGGGGTTGTCATCCCTGACGCCTGTGTTATCATTTGTGTCTCCAATCAAACCGTCAACGTTCACCGGCCAAAGTCAGCGTTGACGGTTTTTTTTCTCCAGTTTCAAATTGCCAAAACAAGTTCGCCCCGGTCACGCGCGAGCCGGTCGCATGCCGTCTTAATCGCCGGTAGAACCGAAACGTCAAACGCCCTGTTCATGCCCACGCGCAAAAGTGGCTCGAAGCCGTCACGCGCAATCACGTAACGCACACGATCACGCGAATGCCCGATGCGCCTTGCGATCTGTCCGGTTGACAGCGCCGTCGTTTGTTTGTTTGTCTGCATGATGTGAACCTCCCGTTTGATTGTTAATAGTGGAAAGCCCGAGCGCAAAATAACTGTGCGTCATTGGCTTAATGTCGTGTTCGCTTGCCATTCTCAAAACGTCATCAGGTGGTCGGTTCGCCAGCAACGCTATCGCGCGCAGCGATACACAACGTCGCCGCTTGCGGCATGCGAACCACGCTGTGAAACGCGGCTCGCCTCGCGGTTGTGGTTTTGGTGGGGTGGGGTGTCTGACGCCGTTGACGCCCACGCTGAAATGGCGATAGCCAAGCGGGGCTGTGTAGAATGTGGGGTTGAGTCGTCTAACCAACAGGTCGGCGTCAGCGCAAGAAAAGACGGTTTCCCCTCCAGCTTTTCGCGCGTGCTTATATGGTATATACGTCTTATTTTCGGGTTTTGTTAGCGCCCCCCATCTTGCCTTTTTGCCACTTTTTAGACATTGCTGAATCGCAAGACGGACGCCGCCCGCCGACATCCCCGTCGATCCGGCAATTTGCTTGACGGTCATTCCCTGCCGCCGCCATTTGCTGAATACACCCACCTGCTCGCGGGTCGGGGTGGGTCGCATCTCATCGTCGCATAGATGCCAACTTGTCGCCCGCCGCCTGCATGATTTTGCTGCGTTGCGTTTGGCGCGGCTCAAGAGCGCGTGCGCCGATGATTCTCTTATACCCAAGTCGGACGCAACCTCGCGCACGGTGAAGTCGTCAAGTGCCGACAGTTCCAGCGCCCGCCTTTGCTTCGGCGTCAACGCCTCCAGCAACGGCTCTATGTCTAGTTCATCATCAAACGCCGACACCGTGCGGTCGGAGTAACCACTGCTAACGCCGCCGCACGATGATGCCTCACCCTGCGCCACGTCGAATCGTGGCCCCTCGTCATCATCATCACGGTAATCTTCGTTGACGATTGCGCTCCACTTTGCAGCAGCGTCAAGTCTTGCCCGGTCGCGGTCATCCGCATTGCCGTAGCGGTCGGATAGATATTGCGTATTGAGTGCGGCCTTTCCGTTATCAGCGTGCGTTTGTCGGCGGTAGTCAATGGCTGCGTTTCTCATGCACCGCCACGCGAAGGTGAAAAACTTTCCACGGGTTGACTCGTACTTCGTTCCCGCCCTCATCGCGCCGCCGACACATGCGGTAAAAAAGTCGCGGGGATCGGCAATGGTTCCACCCACGTCGCGCGCTTCGCGGGATTTCACAAAGCGCTCGGCCAGGTCGATACACAGCGCCGTCGGGTGTAGCTTCTTGTCCTTGTCATGGTTCGCTCCAGACGCGAGCCAATAGTCCCGGTTGTCTCCCCGTTTCCGTTTTCTCTTTGCTTCCATGCAATCGCCTCACAATGCGCCGGTCGGCCAGCGGCGCAGGTGATGAGGCTTCACCCGCGCCGCCGACCTGCGCGGATTGCAAGTCCGCACCGGCTGATTCCATTTGTCGCCGCCAACCGTGACGGCGTTGTTTATTTTCCGGACGAACGCCTGCCTTTGCGATCTCCGGTTTTTGTTCGGTCCCTTCAAGGCGCGTACACGCCCACGGCATCACGCCAATGATTCGGCGGCGCATTGCACAAGACGCGCAGTGACAGCGCCGTCAGTTTCCATGCTCTTTGTGTGTTCGCGCCTAACCCTGCGCGGTGGGAGGCTGTGTGGTCGCGTACGCAGCGACTTGCCAAAATTATACCCATGAACGCCTCGTGAAGAATTTGACCATGCTCGCGGTCGCAATCTTGTGGATAACGTGGCGTCATATTTACCTCTGCAAAATGCCCGGCCAGCGCTTTAACGCCAGCCGGACGTGCTTGTGGGTCAGCCGCAGCCGACATGACAGGAGTGAGTCACGGCGGCAACGTGGTATTGCTGGCCAAGTGGGTTATGCGCAATCAATGCCCCGTTCGCGGAGCCACGCCCGCGCCGCTTCATCCTTCGCGGCCCCATCAAAGGCATAGAACGCCGCGCGGGTCTCGGCGTCGGCTTGATCCTTGAAACGTCGATAACGCCCGCCGCAGTCGAGGTACAGTTTCAAAGCGGCCTGAACTTTTGCCGTGTCATCGGTCCAACCACTATGAACGAACTTGTGTAGTGACGCAGGATCGTCGAACACACCGGGATCAATCTCGATGAACCGCTTACAATCCTCCATCACGTCGCCTTCGCCTCGCTGGATAATCTCGCCAGTTTCACGGTCAAGCCAGCTAATTAACCCGCCTCCGTCAGCAGCCGCAGACTGAATCAACAACTCGATATTCACCGACACACATTTGCTAGTTGCCATAACAGGCATCCTTTCATACACGCGCACAATCGCGCCTCACAGTTGCGCCGTCACCATGACGACGGCTTGCCCCGCAACGCAACGCGCGCAACGGGAAACCGAACGGTTGCCGGTGTTTCACATAAAACACAGGCGCAGCAATATTGGGTTGTGTAGAGTCACGGCGCTTAGAGGTGGGTAACCAGCGCCAAAGGCCGGGCGGGTGAACCGTCCAGCAAGTCCCCGCATTATACAGCGATTCGCCAACAATTTGAATAGTGTTTTTCAACATCGCGAAATTTTCACCAATGCCGGGCAGGTGCGGCAACACCCACCCGGCGAGTATCAAGCCCCTGACAATTCACGCAGCCTCGGCGTCCACCTCCGGCTGCTCACCGTTGGATTCGACGTGCATTTGGTATTCGCCATCGGAAGGCAAACCCACGTCATGCCACGGCACGAAACACCGCATTTGATCGTTCTTTGCGGTGAGGTGTTCACATTCGTCAAACTGGAACACGATGCCATCGGGGAGGAAGGCGACAATCACGCCGTCATAGTTCGACCCCTCGTGGGGGTGTATGCAATTGAGGTGATCCCCGACGCGCAGCGCCAAGGTGACCATCGTGGCGGGTCGAGGAGTAGTCCGGTTCGTTGTGGTAAGCATTTTCGATATCTCCATTTCAAGGGCGGCGCGGGATAAGCGCGGCCAAGTTCAAACAGTCCTTGCGTCCAGTGGGTCGCCGCCGTAGAATGGAGTCTCAACCTGACCAAAGGTAAGACCCGTCCTCGTGGCGGGTTTTTTTGTGCGCGACCCTGCGCACCTGATTTTGCTTTGAGTTTGGGCGGTCCGCGCGCGTGATAACGCTGTCTTTCATGCAGTTTTCGGCATGAAGGATTTATCCGATTGTGAAAATGTGTAGTTTTTCCCGGTAAATATGCACGTTCAAGCCGCCGAAGCATAGCTTGGAAGGCTGACACTCTACCAATTGAGTTACGCCCGCATGTGCGATTAAACGCCATAGATGCGGATTGTAGCAACAAACCTGCATCACGTCTTACGCAAACATACACCGTACATACATGACTTTCATGCAGTTTCATGCAGCAATGGCTAGACAGATTCGCCGGGGTTGCGTTACTTCGCACGGGAGCGCCCCCCCTTCACCGACAAGCCCAGCGCGACGAATAGCTTGTCCGCTGTTTCAGTCATCACGTCCGATTGTTCGTTGACGTAGTTGCTGATCGTCGATTGAGCAACACCGGACACTTTAGATAAGTGAAGCTGTGTCCAGCCTTGGCGTTCCATCGCCTCTATTACTTCATCCCTGATCCGTTTCATTATCGGCCACGATATAGCGCAGCCGATACACTGTCAAGCATTTATCCGGCACGCTCAATAAACTCACCCACGTCTGCCTGCTCGCGAGCCGCATAGATGCCGGTTGTCTCAATGCGCCCATGCCCCAGCGCAAGCCGCGCAATGTTCCGCGCCTGATCCGGTGCGGCCCCGCGCTCTATCTCGATACGCTCGATGCGCTGCGCCGCGTTATGTCTAAGTTGACCCGGCGACCATACCGCCACGCCAGCAGCATCACAGGCGTAGCGTATGGCCTGCCCTAGCGTTTGCGTTGTGTAGTGGCCCCGATACCGCCTGCCGCTTGCGGCGTCTCTGCGAGCCTTGTAGCTGGCCCACGTGCGATAGTCACCTTGCGCACCTTCGGGCATTTGGTAGGCGTCACACTTGGCGCGGTTGCGTTGCCTCGCCGCCTCGTTCGGATCGAACAGGTGATCGTGCAAAGGTCGGTCAAGATAGGGCTGTATGATCCTCCGCGCTTGTGGCCCCAACAGGACAACGCGCCGCTTGCCTCGCCATGCGTTCTTATGCCGACCCGGTTGATACAGCCACGGCTCGCGGGTTATGTCGATCAACACCGGCTGCATGTTGCATACCTCACCGACACGTGCGCCGGTCAAAAGTAGCACGTCGATCATATCCCGCACCACTTGCGGCAAGTGTTCCTTCGCCTTGGCAATGTGTTCTTCGGGCGCAGCGTCTACGCCGTCGGCCTCGCGCGCCCCACCTTCGCCAGGGCGCATCACCTCCACCTTGCAGCAACGCGCGGAAACCTCCACCGGAATATGCCCCTCAAGTTCGGCCCACGCGATGAACCGCTTAACCAGATTTGTGTATTTCTCCGCGCCTTGGCGAGTCAGCCCGCGACCAACCAACCCCGCGCGATATGCGCGAATGTCAGCAGGCGTCAGCTTTGCGGCATCTTTACCGCCGAACATGGCGCGAAAGTCTTTTAATGCAACTCTGACGTTTGCACCTTCGCCGGTTGGTGTGCCGTCAGGTCGAACATATCGCCCATCGGCGTAGCACTGATAAGCATTGGCCAGCGCGTTGATGGTGTGCGCCTTTGTGGTGGGGTTGCGTACCTCGGCCATGCCGAACCATTGCCCGACCCATTGTTGGTATGCGAACACCGCTTCGCCCTCAATTTTTCCAAACGTCTTAGTGTGCCGCTTACCATTGGCATCGCGCCATTGTGAATACCAATACCCGCGCGTGTCCCTGCGCAGCGTCGAAGGCTTCCTTGCCTGTTTCATTCCCGTGCCTCTTTCCTGTTTCGATGGATGAACGCCAGCACGTCGGCGACTAAAAACATCGTGCGATTGCCAACGGTCGAATAGGCGATTCGTCCAGAATGTGCGTATCGTTTAAGCGTGTTCGGTTTCAGCCCCAGCAGCGCAGCAGCACCGTCAAGGCTGAACACACCCGGCAGAATGTCGCCGGGCATCGTCTGTTGTTGGTAGTCGCCTTGGCCAGTTGTAACCAAAGGCGCGCAATCATCGCCGATAGGCTGCGCGGGTCGCGCGTGATGTGAGCCAATGGCAGTATCACCGCCGCCGCCATGTTTTGCAATGGGTTTATCCATCTCTCCATCCTCCATGACGTGTCAAGTCGTCCAGTCAGATATGCGCGGATTGTCAATCGCTTCGGTTTCTGTTTCGGTTTCCGGCTTAGAGGTGCGCGGTTTTGTAGCGGGGTAGGACTTGCCGTCGGAGCCGGTGCGAGTTTCGCTCGACGTGGGAAGTTGTCCCACCTGATCGCGGTATCTCTTTACCGTGTGATTGGCGACACCGCAGTGATCCGCAAGGCGACGGTCGGACCACTCGCAATGCCGAGACAGCATCGTCTTCACCCGCCGCTCCCGATCCGCGCGCGTTTCAGGTCTCCCATGCGCCGCATTCAACGGCTTGCACGAAAAATCAATCGCGTCCTCAAGCGTCCCTTTGTGCGTGATCGCTTGGCAAGTTTTGAAGCCCGCAGCGACATAGGCGCGGGTGTCTAGGTCTTGCCCTTGGCGCGGGCGCGTGCAACCTGTTCTTCCAAGTAACGAATATGGTCAATCACCGCCTCGTGAAAATTGCGTTTCAGTTCGGCTCGTGATTGCCCCTCGTAAGTAACCAGATATTCCGGGTCATCTAACTCCCCCGACCACATGCCGCTAGGTTCGTGGTACTCAATCGAGCCTTCAAACCCTTTGTAACGGAATACCTCATCGGGTAAGCCTTGCATATCAGCCTCGCCGTTTGTGCCAGAAAAATAGACCAACCCCGAACGCGGCCAGTAGTGCCGCACCCGCCAACACAGCAACAGCGCCGCCTAAGCCGTCCACTATCGGGCGCACCAATCGTCCCATTAGTTCAATATCAATCTCGCGCGGTGGTGGGTCGGGCATTACCCATCCTCCAAGTCAACGCCCACCAACTGCGCCAACTCGCAAGCCGCGCGGTATCGGTCGCCATCGTCAAAAGTGACGACGTGACGCTCGCCGGTGCGCTGATCCACAGCCACGAGTCGCCCCGGCTCACTAATTACCTGATAGCCCAGGTCGCCGACGTGGCGCAGGATGGTACGGGTTATTGATTCATGCATTGCTTCAACCCGTCGCGCCGCCCAGACCCGCCTGCTTCGCCGCCTCAGACGCCAGAATCTGCAAGAGCAGTTGGAATGTAAAACTACCAACGCCCTTGGCTTTCTCCATTGCTAACTTCCAGATGGTGGCGTTGCGAGCTGCGTCTAAAAACTCATAGCCATGCCATGTAAGTTGCACCTCGCGGTAAAGCACATAGTCTCTACCCAACAATCGCCGGGGCTTTGCGTCAACAAGGCCAGCTTGCACCATGATGCCTATGTGGTGTGACACCTCAACATCACTTCGCCCTTCCATCTCGGCGGTCGGCAGACCGAAAGCATCTTCGCACGCCTCAATAGCCAGCAGGAGTTCACGTACCAAGTCCATATCGCGTTTCACTTCGACACCGCCCGTCTGTTGGGGTGTCATATTAACGCCATTTTCGATAAGTGCTGTCATTGTTTTCTTTTCTTAAAGTGCCCCAGCCGCTCGCCAGCCCGACAGCCCGGCGAGCCAGCCGACGGCGCAGGTGGTCATACGTGCCGCACCTAGGAGCGGTTCAGCAGGTCGGTCATCCAGCCACGATGAAACGCCAGTAGGTCGCCGTCATGGGTCATGGTGAATTGCTCGATGTTCCGACAACTGCGCAGGTTTGCCGATGATTCGACCGCCAGGCATCTACCGTCGGTCAACTCAAACAGCAGAATCTTGGCGTGACAGCGTATCGCGGCGATCTGGTGACCGCGTTCGGTCAACGCCTGCGCCAATCCGTCGTAAACAGGCGCGCCATCCTTCATCGACTTGTAGTAAACGCTACAAATAAACGTACACCGACCGATGCTCCCAGCGTCGATGAGCTGGATCAGTTCGTCGGCATTCTGCGCGTTAAATCCCAGTGTCGCTACATGCAGTTCGGCAATCCTCGCAGGCGCGGCCAGTTGCAATACAGCCGGGACTAAATCCCAGCCGTTGTAATTTCCGCGCATGATGCAATGGAAAGTCTCGCCAGCTTCGGGCAATCGCTCAAGGTGTTTCGCCGCGTTACTGACGTGGAGCATGTGAAGCATTTTTCGCCGTTCGTTTTTGGTGATGCGCTTCAAGTCATCATCCAACCCGATATCAGCCCGGCGTGTGTCATCGGTAGCCGTCGGGAACATCGGCGAAGGATCGAGTGTTTGCAAGTTATCAGTCCACGTCATCATTCACCCCCGCAGTAAAGTTGTCGTTGCCTTCGTTGACCGCGCCGCCGGGGTGAGTCCTAGTTGTCGCTCGAGCCGCCCCAGTTCTGACGCAATCCGGCTAGCGATACTGACGTGCGGATTCAGCACCGGGTATCCGCTTGGCGCTTTCACAACCGCGCCATGATCGTCGATATGGTTTTCACTTTGCCGCCATCGTTGCCACAGTCGGCAGTAGCGAGCCAGGCAGTTACGATCAATGCTTCCGATGATGCCCGCCTCCGTCAGTTGCGGGGTTAGTTCCCGCCAGAGGTCGAGCGCGTCACCGTCGAGCCAGTCGGGCGTTGTTGGTTCAATGGCTTGTTTTATTTCTGTTGATTCTGCGGCACTTATCATTCGATACTTTTCCTTAAACCTTCCCTATTCACATTGCGCTGGGACTACCCCCCCCGTCAAAGCCACACGCGCAAACGCTAGGTCGCGCGCGCAGCATGTGACGGCAACACGCCGCCACGACGCACGATGATGAAAGCCTCGCCCCCGACGTGAATCGACAGCGAGACAAAGGAGCTTCACTTGCTACGGGCGCGCACACTTTCGTAAACGCGCTCGCTGATCCATTGCGATTGCTCGCCCGTGGACAGGTCGGCCCACGCAGGCATCGAAGGCGCAGTGCTGTCTTGCTGTGCCGCCTGTGCGAGTTCAGCCTCGCGTCGTGTTGCGGCTTCGTAAACGGCTTGACTGACCCATCGGCTGCGTTCACCTTCGGACATTGACGCCCACGGTTTCAACCCCGCCTGCGCCTCGTGTTCAGCGATCTGCCTTTTGAGGTCGCGGATACGCTCATCTTTCAATCGACCATCGGCAAGCGTTGATGCGTTATGCGTTACCGTCGCGGGGTTCGGACGCTCTACCTGTGTGGCCGGCTTCGCGCTCGTGGCGATGCGGAACATTGCATCGCCCGCGGTTTCGCCTTCGGTGCGTTCCTGCGTTGCACGTTCGTACAACTCAAGGTCGGTTGCATGAGGTGCGGGCGCGGAAGCACCCATTGCTGCGCGTTTTTCATGCTTTCGCAGTTGTGCCTTTGACTCAACCACGCGCATGCGAGCATCACGCCAGGCATCGCCCGAAGATGTGATTGCGTTGGATTGTTGAACGTATGCCGCATGTAATGTGCGTTGGCATTGCACCAGCGCGGCCCATACCTGCGAATAGTCGATTGTGGATTCAGTTGTCATTGTTTCACCCTCCAAGGTGCTTTAGTTGAATGTGATGTTTAGCGCAGCGTCAACGCGCCTCGCTGTTTCAGTGTCGATGATGGTCGCCGCCTCGGTCGCTGTCTTGCCGACCACGAGGTGCGCGATTTGCTCGCCCATGCTTTCAAGTGATGATCGAAGCGATGCGCCTACATTTCCGAAGCGCTGGGTTACGGTGTCAAGGTCGATCAACTGCCCCTCGGATACAAGGTTGCGGAGTTCCCAATTGCGAGCCATCGCGTCAGTTTTGCGAAGCCTCGCCGCTTCTAACGCCGGGGATGTTTCGCCGTCTGGTCGCCCCGGCTTTCCGGTGACGCCCTCGGCCTGCATCCACGCCGCAACCTCGCCAGCGTCGAAGTACAGCCGACCCTCGCGGCGCTCGTGTGGGCATCCCCGCTTGACCCACCCTTGTCTGATTGTCTTTTCGTGAACGTCGAACAAGTCGGCAACGTCGCTTGATGTGTCGTTGCGTTTGATGTTTGCCATGTGCGCCTCATTGGAAGCCGGAATGGTTAAGTTTTACGTTATATATTTGCCGTTATCTGAGGTGATGTCCTACC
>Ga0208019_1001390_pt1 | contig 12842 bp, 16 predicted proteins | sample CB_VirMetaG_5_FD_184540 | JGI IMG/M metagenome (GOLD analysis project Ga0208019, IMG submission 184540) | Freshwater to marine saline gradient viral communities from Chesapeake Bay - CB_1508_1D Viral MetaG (SPAdes) (version 4) | ecosystem: Environmental > Aquatic > Marine > Coastal | place: USA...
TCCAAAGAGCCATCAATGTTTGGTTATCACCATCCCCATTTATGGTCAGGTAAATGTTAGCTGGAACTCCAGTGGTCACTGTGCCTGTTCCTGCGTAGATTATACCAGCATTTGCACCACCACTACCCGCGCTGCGAACAATGCCACGATTTATCCGTAGGTAAGATTTTGTGGTGTTAACAGCAGTTTGCCCATTCAATGTGACAACTTCGTTTATTTCGTTGTAGTCACCATCTAGGCCAAAAACTTCTACTGTTCTTGCACCAGTACCTGCAGCAGTGTCATTAGCTGAACTGCTTGATACAGTCATTACTGTAGCTGACGCGGGATAAGCGTACAAGCCACCTTGTTCCCAGATGGTTTCTTTTGAGTCTCCGACATCGTTGTTGTAGCCAAACTTAAATATCGTTTTATGGAATGATATTTGCCCACGAGCAACTTGAAGCTCAAACGGCTCGCTAGTTCCAACTCTGGAAATTGAACTTACTTCACGAGCCATTTAAATCTCCTAGTTATAAAACACCGTCATAGCAGTGATGTTAGTAAATGCAGAAACGTACACGTCACTAACACGAATACCGTCAGACGGAATATTTACTGAGTGAGAGTCAGATGCAATAAAGTCCAGATCAAGAACTGTAGAGCCACCGTTACCATCAGTAATCGTCAATCTAGGAGATCCAGTAGTTGTTAATACTTGGATCTGACGTATTCGAGCGGGGCCAACACTAAGTGACCCCGTTCCAGTAACACGTTTCGATTGTACATCAGAACGCATATCTTACTCCTATTAGCTATCAGCAAACGGAGTAGCGAGTGTGCCTGATCCTAACAATGTGCCAGTAACAAGATATTCTGCAGTTGCAATTGCTGTGACTTCCACAACAGAACCAGCAATACCACCTGTAGTGGTGCCGTTCATAGAAATGACATCGTTGCTTGCTGCAGGAGCGAAACCCCTAGCTTGAGAAGTGGCGGCGGCGGCAAGAACGAGATTGCCAACAAACTTATCCGTGCCATCTGTTTTGATATCCAAGTCAGAAGCAGTGGTGCCTACAAAGAACTTGTAGGTTGCGCCAATGGTGTCGCTGGTGATTGCTGGAAGCGTAACCGCACCGTCTGCATCATTGATTTCAATAATGCGTCCTACGTGGTCTGCATATGTGAGAGTTGTTTCTGCTGTGATTGCTACGACTGCGGTTGATCCTACAGCAGTAAATCCGCGTTCAGAACGAACTGGACCTGAAAAGGTAGTTAGACCCATTTTGATCTCCTGTCTTTGGGTGTGTCAGCCAATGGCTGTCAGGGATGAAAACAAGATAACATAGTTTATAAAAAAAGAAAGAGGCAACTTGTGAATAAAGAAAGGGCCACCGAAGTGGCCCAGTCCAATCAGGGAGGATACCAATGAAATACCATCAGTATCCATACTGTAGCATAATTTACGCTCCGGGGGAACCGTAAATTCCAAGCGGATCAGAAACACCGAATGAATAACGCTCACGCGCTTTGTAGCGCACGTTACCTGTATCGAAGTCACCGTCCATACCTGTCTGCATAGCAGTACGCACAAAGTGCTTCATGCCGTTAGGAATGTCAGTCGTGATAAAGAACGCATCGTTATCCGTCAGGTAGTGGTTAACACTGTAGCCCTCTGGGATAGATCCGTTAGAACGGATTGCGTTAATATCATTGTCTGCCGTTCCTACACGCAGTTCTGTTTGCAGAAGACGTGTTGCAACAAACATCAACGCTGGTGGAATGATAAGCTTGCGTGGACGCGCAGCGATCAACAGACCACGTTCATCAGTGAACGCAGCAATATCAATCACAGCTTGCTCAAGCGAAGTTTCATTCAAGTCAGCATTTGTTGAAGGTTTGTTTGCGTTTGTGCCGCCTTCAACAGTTGGGTGGTTGGTTGCGAACAAGAACACGTTGTCACCAGATTTGAACGTATCAAACCCTGTGTTCAACAATGAAGCTGCTTTCGTCTGCTTTGTGTACGCCATACCACGGGCAAGTGCCTTTGTGTAACGTGCAGAAAGAGAGTCATACAGGTTGTCTTCCATCGCTTCTTCAGTGATAGAGAAACCCATAGCAACAGTTTCATGGTTGTAACGAGCGGTGAAAGATTCTTGTGCATTGTCGTAGGAAATAGACGCACCTTCTGCTTTCACAGGAGCCGCACCAAACCCAGACAATTTAACCTCCTCTTCAAAGCTACGCTCTGAAGTTTCAGTCTCATAGATCTGTTCGTGTTCGTTTTCATATTTACCGTATTCCAAGCCAAACAAGGCGTTTAGGCCGGGAAGAAGCTCTTTAAGGAGCTGGGCGCGAGAAATAGCCATTATTTAACTCCTTTATAAGCCAACATTGTTCGTCATCTGGTGAGCGCCCGGATTGAACTTTACAAGTACATCTGGATACGCATCAGCAGGATCAGAAACATGAGCAACGATGCGGAATGCAGCCGCTGCAGTTTGAACAGTCGCATCTAGTGCAGACGTAGAGTTACCTGTAACTGTAGAACCAGTTGAGGTAGACTGTGCCGCTGCAAAGAAGGTGTTCGTACCAATGATTGTCTGCGCTCCTGCACCATCAAGCTGCGCTTGGAATAGTACGTTTGGATCATCGACAACATAAGCCACAATCTTAGTACTATTGCTGTTTGTACCAGACGGATAGTACTGTGCTTGAACACGTTGACCTGAAGAGTTTACATATTCACAACCAACGAAAACGCCGATGCCGCCTACGCCTGTTGTACCTGAAATGCTGTTAGAGGTAAGGTCTGCACCTGTACCTGTAGCCAGCGCGATATACCCATCAGCCCCGATGATTACAACTTGACCATAGAATAGGTTCGTTGCTTCACCAGCAGGGTCGATGAGATACTGGGACGTTGCCCCAGCATATGGCATTCCATCCGCACGTTTGACGGGACGGAGACCATAAGGAGCCGCTGAAGTAGCCATAGCTCTCTCCTACATCTTAGTTTCTACCAAGCAAGCTCCCCCGAAAGGTTACTTGCCAAATGAAGTCCTCGTAGAACGCTCTGGGTTTAGAACGGGCATACGAGGGTCTGATTGTCTTAGATAAGAGTTATCCACGGCTTGCATTTGGCTCTTAGCCTGATCAAGCTGTGCTTCCCTCCTAGCCTTAACATTTTCGGTAGAGTTCTGGCAAAGCAGTAATCCACCGACCTCAATATTGTCTTGAAATCGTGAGTCGATATCAGACACAACGTGAAGGTTTGGATGATCTTCTTTCCGAACAGGTGTCCAACCTTCACGAAATCTGGAAGAAACGTTCGTGTTATCCGTATTACCCAAGGTTGATGTGCGAATCCAGCGGAACTCAATGCCCTCTCTGGGTTCGGGGGTCGGTAACATAGAAGGTCTCTGCCATGACACTTTGCGTTTTGACTCTTCACGAGTCTCACTGGTGCGTGAGGTTCTATCCGTCATTTAGATGCTTCCTTCATTAACTGCGCCGCATATTGCTCATTAGTCAGACCAAGCCGCTTGGCGAGAGAGGCTTGCGTTGAGGTCAGTCGCACTGTGCGTGGTTTCTTTGTCGTTTTAGACGGTGCGGCAACCACGGAGCCGTGTTGACGATGGGGTGCTTCTTCCTCAATTAGCCCATCATCAAACCTATCTGGAAAGACTCGTCGTATAGACTTATCTATCTCATCATAGTATTGATCGCTTCTTGGATCAATACCTTGTTTTACAAGCTTCTCGTGAAGCCCGTATGCGTATCCCGTCATTTCGGGGTCTTTTTCAAACCAATCGTTCCTTTTTCCCCACTCTAAGGCTTTTTGATCCACTTTTGGTAGTTGGGCCGCAGGCTGTTGATAGGTGGGTTGTGGAGCTTGTTGTTGTACTCTTTGTTGTGGTTTGTAGTTATCTACGCGGTATTTTTCGTTTTGGATAGTTGTAAGCTGTTCTTGGGCTGCAAGAAGTGCATCAGGGTCTCCAGACTCATAAGCTGCTTTGTAAGCAGCCTTGGCTTTATCTAACTGTGCATCAATACGCCCTTTTGCTTGACTAATTAGAGTAGCTTCCCCTTCATCAAGCGTTTTCTTCAGCCTATCGTTTTCGGCTTTTATCTGCTGCGCATAACGCAAAGCCTCTTCTTGCATACGTGCGGCTTCTTCTTTTGCGCGGCGTTCTTCGTGAAACTCAAACTTTAGCTGTTTGATACGTTTCTGTACGCCTTCAGAGTACGATGCTATCTCATCGTCTTCAGGAATATTTGGCTTTGCATCCTCTGCTCTACGAGGTTTACCTTGGTCCTCTTGGGGCGTATCATCGACAATTTCAATTTCAAAGCCATCATCGTCAGAATCTACGCTTACATTCCCTTGCGCACTTTTAATTGCTTCCGCAACGGTTTCTTCTTCAAATTCTTCAGCCAGATTACTCATATCCGTGTGTACCCCCGTGGATCATCAACTACAGCCTCGACTGTATCATCATTGATCAAGCGAAACTCTTTTCCGTGAATCTTGAACCGTGTGCCTGAATAAGAACGGAAGATAACAAAATCTCCTTTCTTGCAGTACGGTCCATCTGGAAATTTATTATGATCTTTGTAAGCATCTCCCCCCATATCAATAACAAAACCTATTATTGACGCAGTTTCTTCGGCGGATCTAAGACCATCAGGCATAAATACTCCGCCTTCTGTCTTTTCGCTTACCTCTGGAAGTCCTATGAGGATCTTGTAGCCTTTAGGCTGTGGTAGCTGTGTTGCTACTTTTTCTTCAGTTGTTTTCTTACCTGTATACATTTACCTACCTTGCAGTGATTAAAGGTTCACAGAAACCTTGCGTGGATTCATCCACGAAGCCCCACTTACAAATAGATCAAAAAGATCTACTCTTCAATAAATCTTTTTTCTAGGTCTTCTAACTCCCTTCCTATAAGTTTTAAACCTTCGTAACGACCAACAACTCTGTTGTATTGCGCTATATCTTCGGCACCCCCGCCAGCCAAAAATAATTCTACTTCCTCTTTATACTGCGAGATAACCCGCTGCATGAGTGCAATTACACTACTATCTTCCACCTCTTGTTAGCTCCCGTGCTACTTCTATACCCAGTTTCGCACCTTCACGCTGATCTGCGTGTTGGTTTTTATCAAGCTCCGTCGCAAGTTCTACCCCTAGTTTTGCGCCTTCACGTCGATTTTGGGCTTCAATCTTTTTAGCCTCAAGCTGCAACTTGGCTGCATCCATCTGCATTTTATGCTTCAACTCTGCTTGTCTAAGCTGCATTTCTGCTTGCTGCATCTGCACAACAGGATCTTGCTGTTGCTGCTGAATCTGTTGTTGTTGCGCCTCTGCTTGGTCTTTCTTCAACAACTTGTCTGCTGCTTCTTGCGTCAAACGAGAGATCTGTACCTCTAAATCTTCTGGCAATGGTTGATCCTGTGGTGGCATTTCTACACCAAGCTGCTTCTCTATTTCCTTACGATACTGAGCAGCAACGTGTTCAGTGATATGAGCAGCCATGTTCTGCTGTATAACTTGAGCGAACGGAGACTGGCCTATTATCTGCATAATCTTTGGATCTTGCGCTGCAGCCATGTGAACCGCGATATGAGCCTCATGATCCTGATAGGTAAATACCTTCACAGGCTCTTGCTTCATAATCATCATGTTTTCTGTCACAGGATCTGCTGGTTTAATTTCGTCCGGTAACTTAATGATATCGCTTGCATCTTGGATACCAAGAACTTCCAACATCTGTCGGTGTAGCATACCCATATCATATAACTGCGGTGCTTGCTGTGCTAACTGCAGTGCAGCCTGATACTGCATAATGCGCTGAGACATAGTTGCAGCATTTGGGTCAGATACAGGGATTACGTCCACGCGCTTATCAAAATCTTCTATTCTGTTGAAGTTACCATCCATCTCGTAAGCGTATTCAGCAGGCATGTAATCATGCACAATCTTCGCAAGTAGACGTAGTTCTTTCTTCATCGCGGCATGAAGGCGAGCCTGAACACCAGACATCACCTTCATGGACCGCTCCAGAAGCGCAAGAGTTGTGCCGACTGGTGCTTGAGCATTCATGTCACCAACCTGTATATCGGCTACAGACCCTATACGCCTTCCTTCCTCGACAATATTTCCAAGCAACGAGTAGAGTACGCTACTTGGCTCTTTGTAAGGGATAAACGTAATCGAATCACGGATGGCACCACCCGGCACGTCCACATCCCTAAATTCACCCGGCATAAGAGGAGTGTCGTCCCCCTTAATACGCATACCCCTAGCTTTAAGCCCAGCAGGTAGGTTCGATAGAGTACCAGCGTCAATAAGCTGACGAAGGATAGATGTCGCAGACTTTGCCAAGCCCCCGATAAGGTGGATAAGCCCCGTGCCATAAAACCCCAAACCCGGAAGATACTTGTAGTGAACAAAGTGCTGACGCTTCCGTTTTTTAGGGTCATCTTCATACCAATTTTTCCTAATGGCTAATATTTCTTGTGAAGACTTCTCTATAGTTATGACATACGGACGGGCTATACCATCAGGGTCATCGAACTCTTCGGGCATGTTAATATCAATGTGCATTTCAAGGATAGTGTAGCGATCATCATCCTCAACAATTGCACTTTCTCCGTCGAGTTCATCGTATTTTTCCTGTATATCAGAAAAATCTGGAGCGGGGTCTGGAAGATCTACGTCCTTATAAAACCCTGCAACCTGTAACTCTAAGATCTCATTTTTAGTTTTCTTCATAACATGCGTATATCTTGGACATGTCATAAGATCTGTAGTGCCGTAAGATGCTACAAAGTCCTCAGATGGGACAAATACGGCACATGGCCTATCCATTAAAGGATCATAATATACTTTTTTGAACGCAGAGCCAGCAAGGGGCAGCTTAAACAGCATCTGCTCAAGCTCATCTCGGTACTCTGTCATCTCCTCGGTCAGGAGATAATTCATCTCGTTTTGTACACGATTGGCTTGATCTGACTTTTCTGGGGTAATTTTCCCCATTATCTTGGTCCTGACAGGCCCACTAGCGGGGTACAGTTCTCCCATAGCCTGTGCTTGGAACCGCACAACTGATTCGGTGAGGACCGGATGGAACACACCGGAGGCACCTGCCCACGGCTGCTGACGATCTTCGATCTTCATACCCAGCAAGTCCAAGCCTTTTACATAGGCTCTTGCCCAATCTGCCCGTGATTCTCTATCTGAATTAAAATCTTCAACCAGTTCAGAAGCCATAGCCTGCAAATCAGACTCGTCTAAGAACTCTGCTAAGTTAGAATCATGTTCTGGGCCTATAAGACTCTGCATAGTCTCGCCAGTAAAATCAATTATTACCCCGCCATCGTCTGTTTCCATAGAAACAGCATCAGGATTTACTATCTCAACAGTAAGTTCTTCTTCAGAAGGATTGCTTTCTATATCCAGCTCTGCTGGAATCATAGGTTTTTCAATAGCCATAGGCACTCTCTCTGGTGTGACTTAGTTTACTTTACACAAAAACTACGTTGTGGTCTATACTAGAGTTGGCGAAGCACGGTTGTGGGGTCTACCGCACCTCGCCGTGGGACATCCGGGAGAACTGTCCCAATTAAGTTGTAGACAATACATGGTACAAAAACAAGATGACGTGTGTCTTAGTTGCGGTACTGTGGGGGCAAAGTTTTTATTCCGGGTTGTACAAGGTCTGTGTGTACGACTGTGGTCAGAAAAGACCCAGCTACATGTGGTATGATAAAAGTTATGTAGTTCATCCTAACTACGTTTGTCCCGCGAGGTTTTACAAAACATGATAGAGATAGGGGTCGCTATTGCAGGGGCACAGGCCGCGTATAATTTTTTGAAAAAAGGCGTCCAAGTCGGTCGAGATCTGCAGGATATGGGCCAGCAATTACAGCAATGGGCCAACTGCATGGCTGATATTGATCAAGCTGAGAAAATGGCAGAGAAGCCACCGTGGTACAAGCTACTGGGTGGGGGTGTCCAAGCGCAAGCTATGGAAGTGTTTCTTGCAAGGAAGCAAGCGCAAAGGATGCGTGATGAATTGCGGGAGATCATTAGCCACCCTGCAATCCTTGGTCCTAGCCATTGGCAAGAGTTCTTGAGGATAGAGGCTGAGATTAGAAAGCAAAAGCGAGAGCATGAGTTTCGCCGCATGGAAATAAAGCAAGCTATTATTGAATGGGCTGCTGGTATTCTTTTGTTTATTGTTTTGATGGGCGGGTTGGCTTTCTTTGTTTGGCTGGCTAATGCTTGATCCTGTTGGTAAATTTTTTATACTCAGAACTAACAGGAGGACAGAAGGATGAGTGACGATCTGGTGAAGCAGCTGCGTGATTGCGCCATCGCAGGAGAGATCGGATGCAAGGAATAAATCTTATGCAAGGCGACTGCCTTGAGAGAATAAAAGAGATAAAGGATGGATCAGTGGACATGGTTTTGACCAGCCCGCCGTATAACATTGGCAAGGCTTACGAGACTGTGGTTCCGCTTCGTGAATATGTTGACTGGCAGAGCTGCATCATAAGAGCTGTTTCGTCTAAACTTAAAAACGGCGGTAGTATTTGCTGGCAAATTGGCAACGCTGTGATTGATGGAGCTGTTTACCCAATTGATTGTTTACTGTTCAGCGCATTCATTGACGCTGGGTTGACGCCACGAAACCGCATTGTGTGGACGTTCGGACATGGCCTTCACTGCAAACGTCGTTTTTCTGGAAGACATGAAACCATCCTGTGGTTTACGAAAGGGAATGACTACACGTTCAACCTAGATGCTGTCAGGGTTCCATCAAAGTATCCGCAGAAGAAATACTACAAAGGCCCCAAAAAAGGGATGGTGTCCAGCAATCCTCTTGGAAAAAATCCAGAGGATGTTTGGGCAATATCAAACGTAAAGCACAATCACCCTGAAAAAACGGAGCATCCGTGCCAATATCCAGAGCATCTATGTGATAGGCTTGTTCTGGCGTTGACAAACAAGAATGATACAGTCCTTGACCCATTTATGGGTAGTGGCACGACAGGCGTTTCCTCAAAGAACCTGAGCCGTTCTTTCATAGGCATTGAATTGGATGAAAGGTATTTAAGAATTGCTCAAGACCGCATCATGCGCTCCGATACAGCAAAATCGGCCATCGCAGGACTGACAGGAAAGTAACGACGATGCTTGATCCTGTTGGTAATCTTCCTTTCGCCGTAGAAGCTCAGAGAAGCCGTGAGAGCATAGAGAACCATCAGGCACAGCAGCAGGTACAAAAACAGCATAACCGCGCTCACAAGCTCGCTAAGGCGCTAGAAAGGCAACAATTAGACCTGATGTTAAGTTACGATAAGTTTGGAGCGCACAATACTGGGCTTCAACCACAGGGTCAGGTAGTGGATATCTCTGTTTAATAATACTCTACTGGCCTGCGATACACTGGATCATCATCCCACTCATCCGTGGGTAGACGGATAAACCCACCCTGTCTGAACCGCATTAAGGCCATAACTGTGGAGTCAACAAGGTCATCGTTGGACATAAACGGAAATCCTGCGATTTCTTCTACTAACTCATCTGCCCATCGGGTGGACGGAACCCACGCCATGCCAGATGCAATAATATCAGCTACAGAATTAAGCCGTGCAAGCTTGTCTCCTGTCCCCCTGTGGGGCGTATACTCTTGTACAGGTAGCCCCATACGCCGCATTTCTTGGTAAATCGCCACACCAGAGGACTTTTTCTCCACGATAAACGCATCTGGCTCCCAATTTCTGTATTCTCGCATGGCAAGTTCTTTTAATTCAGGAAATTCCAGCCGTTCTTTGATAGAATCCAGCAAAATAATGTGTCGTGCGTTCTCTTCTTCATTGAAAAACACGCCCCATGTGGTCAGCGCAGTGTAATCGGCGCGATTATGCTTTTCTGCGGCGGCGTCCAGCGACATAATCACGTACTCCACGGACGGTGGGTCGTCGTGAGGCCATATTCCCCACCATTCTCGCTTAATTATTGACGCTTCTTCAGCCGTAGGTTGTTGTTGATACTGTGCATTCCACTGGAACGTGGGCATTGACGCTTTTGTGCGCTCTAACGCCGCCAAATCAAAGAACTCAGGCCACAACGGCTTCTTTATCGGCTTACCTTTGCTGTCCTCAGAGTCCAAAAGTGCGGGAAACTCCACAATTTCGTACTGATCTGCGAGGTCATTCTTCACCATATCGTTAGTCACACGCCCCGTGAGGTCGTCCATGTGCCAACGAGTCTGGACTATGGCAACCCTACCGCCCGGCATAAGGCGAGTACGTGCGCCGAAGGTGAACCACTCGTATGCTTTGTCGAACACAGAGAAGTTTCCGTTAATAACATCTTGCTCAGAATGAGGATCATCAACAAGGAGCAAATCAGCGCCACGTCCCGCAAGGGCAGACCCAATACCACACGCAAAATACTCACCTCCAAAGTTTGTGTTCCACCGCCCAGCCGACTTACTGTCCACCGCCAGAGAAACTTCTGGGAATATTTCCCTGTATTCTGCAGTAGCTATGAGGTTACGCACCTTCCTACCGAAATCAACCGCGAGGTCCGTGGTGTGGGACACCATCATAACCTTTTTACCGGGGTTACGCCCAAGGAACCACGCTGGATAAAATATAGAAACTAACTGTGACTTACCGTGACGGGGTGGGATGTTGACGCATACACGATCCGACGAGCCATCTTCCAGCGCCATCAGCTTGTCTGCGAGTATGCGGTGGTGCCTACCAACCTTATAATCTAACTGCATCCGCTTACAAAACGCTATCAGGTCATCATGTGCAGACTGGTTAGCGTTTCTCGTGGAAAGTTCTTCCACTATCTTGTCTATCTCCTGCAGTTCTTCAGGAGCAAAACTGTCCAGATTTTTTAGCACGTGCTGTATGTCTTCTGGGGAGAAGTCCATACCTGCAGCGATTTCGGCGAGGCTCGCCCCTGCGGATGCAGGGCTATGGGGGCTAGTCGTCATCTAGTCCTAATTCCTTGTCCACGTCGATGGTAGTGCCTTCTATAACGATAGCTTCTTCTACCTCGGGGTGGGGTTCTGGGTTTATAAGCCTTGTCAGCTTTTCCCGCAGTCTGTCTTTTAGGTCATCCGTAGTCTGGTGGGTTATTGTAACCTCAGTCTTTTCAGCAAACAATCCTACATCGCTGATCTTACCCAACAGTTCTAACGCACGGATACGCACCCGTGGGTCTGGGTTCTCAGTTTCTTCAATCAGCTTGTTTGTGACAAGATGTCGCACCTGCGTAGCCGATTTCACTACGGAATGACCAAAATCTTTCAAGATGCGATCTGTCATCAGCAGGGTGGCTGGGGTGAGGTGGGCTACCCGCTTGGGGGTTGCAGCCTTTGAAGTTTTGTCTGGATCTTCTGCGTAAGACACCGCCAGTGCAGCAGCCACGTCCTTATCGTCTTGGTTGGGTTTTATCTCCAAACCATTCTCATGCAGAAACTCTGCTGTTCTTGCAGCGGCGCTCGCTTTGACTGCGAGATCTTTGATTTTAGGTGGGGTGCGTTTTGCGACCCCTGTTTCGGGTTCGATATGTATAGCCATGTTCGCAACATAGTCAGATTTGGTAAAAACGCAAAATATTTGTGCAGAATAGTATTATATAGTTGCACGGCGCGCGCGGCTGTGGAGGGGGGTGGGGGGTAGGTGGGGTCAATATATGTCGGTACGCTCTGCGCCGGTAAACCAATCACGCGTCAAAAAGGTAGTGATTCACTACCTCACGCGCCTGATAATAGGACAAGCCCCACCAAAACACGTATAAAGATCTTGTCAGGCGGCGATGAGCGCCCCTGATTAACCTTAACAGTCTAACAATATTGGAGAACAACCATGACTGTAACAAAACACAACACACCAAACCTCAATGATGAAGTTGCTACAGACATTAGCAAGTATGCACGCAACCGCGTGACTGGCGATAAGTTGCAACACACAATGGTTGCAACCATGCAACGTGCTGGTTTTATCAGCACGGATTGCATAAGCCCAAAATCCGGCGGATCGACCGCGACGCAGGAGTCGTTTGATTTTATCAAGGCGGCAATTATGTCTGGTTTCCCAAAAGGCGTTCCAGAATTGTGCGCCATGACCGCCAAGGCAGCGGGCGATAAGGTCATTGACGGTCGCAACCGCTCATACTGGTCAAAGCAACCAAATTCCATTGTCGCCGCTATCGGTCGCGCCCTCAAAGTAAAAGAGGAAATCGACGCGGAAATCGCGGCGGGCAAGGCGGGCGCTGACACTCGCACACGTACGCCAGAAATGATGGTACGTGACGCCTTGGCGGATTGCGTCAAAAAGATTCAAAAGGCCGAGACGTTCAAAACGTCGATGGACCTCGACGATCTGGTTCAAAACCTCAACGCCTTGATCAAGGTTATTGGGTAATGCAACCTGCCAGTAAATATACACTGGCATTGATGGCGCGATCCCCGCGCCATCAATTGCTTCGCAACAAAGAATATCTAATCGAGCAATTCGGAGAAAAAGCATGGAAGGATTTACTTCTATTAAACGCCTCATACGAAAACAAGTTGACGCATGGGGAATTGTCTACACGTGCTGGTTTTACATTGCGTCCACCTGCGCAATGACACTGTTCACGCTACTGATACTTTTTATCTAACCCACCGCCCCGAGCCGAAAGGTTCGGGGCTTTTTTTGTGTCTTGATTTTGGTAGTTATTCACTACCCCATTGATGCCAGTTCTCGAAGCAGCTTCGCGCCTTTCGCACTTCGCGGCTAAATCGGCGCGCCTCAAAAGAAGTAGTGTTTCACTACCTTTTCGATACC
>Ga0208019_1001391_pt1 | contig 12841 bp, 14 predicted proteins | sample CB_VirMetaG_5_FD_184540 | JGI IMG/M metagenome (GOLD analysis project Ga0208019, IMG submission 184540) | Freshwater to marine saline gradient viral communities from Chesapeake Bay - CB_1508_1D Viral MetaG (SPAdes) (version 4) | ecosystem: Environmental > Aquatic > Marine > Coastal | place: USA...
CGTATCTTCCTTGCCGCACATAAACAGCTTGAGGACCGTGTAAAGGGGTCTGTAATCCAACGACAAGATGTAAGGCAGCTAAACGTCAACAAGAAAGCTGAAGACGTTAGCAACGAGCTTACGCTTGCTCAAATCGAAGAAAAGATTCGGTTACTGGAGAGTGAGGATGGACGAGGAAAAGGTAGTAGCCAGAGAAAGGCTGATGCGGATTCAGATATGGAAGATCAGGACGGAATTTTCGACGGGGAAGTTGTCGAAGATGGAGAAGATACTGGTGGAGGTGAGTGCGGGGGGTCGGAAGTATCTGAGGACGTTTCGGGTGAAGACTCGGATGATCAGTTGGATAGCACAGATGATGAAGAAGATGGTGATATTTAGAAGTGCAGTCTAGGCTTGAATATCTTTCGCTTCTGGAGCAGAAAGCTGCGATCAAGGCTGACCTACCGCACCTGTATGGACTCCCCTGGTACGACTGGCAGCAAAATGCCTTTGAATCCAAAAACAAGAATGTTTTCACGGTAGCTGCTAATCAGATTGGTAAAAGTACCGGGTTGATACGCAAGTGTATCCACCGGGCTACAGCGATAGATGAATGGCCTGAGTTGTGGCCGACGATCCCGACGCAGTTCTGGTATTTCTATCCCTCAATGGATATGGCCGATGTCGAGTTCAACGAGAAGTGGGTTAAGGAGTTCTTACCGCGTGGAGAGACTGGGAAAAGTCATCCTGTCTATGGGTGGAGTTCAAAGCGGGACAAGGGCAAGATTGCGAAGCTATCGTTTAATTCTGGTGTGAGTGTTTATTTTAAATCGTATGAACAGAGACTTAGCAACTTACAGGCTAGTTCTGTTTACAACATATTCCTCGATGAAGAATGCCCGGTCGAATACTGGGATGAGCTTAACAGCAGACGGTCGGCAGCTGCGGTGCGCGGATATGTCGATATGGGGTTTACGGCTACTCTTGGTCAGGAGATGTGGCGTCAGACCATGGAGCCTGAAGCTGGTGAGCTGGAGCTTTTCCCTGATGCCGACAAGTATCATGTAAGTCTTTATGATTGCTTGTTTTATGCAGATGGCAGTCCAGGTCCGTGGACCAAGGACATGATCGAAGAACGCAAGCGTAACTGCAAGTCCGAGGCTGAGATACTTCGCCGGATCATGGGACGCTTCGTGATTGACGAGAATCTGAAGTACAACGGGTTCTCTCGTTCGAGAAACTATGTTGAAGGCCACAAACTGCCAAAGGGATGGACGATCTGGACAGGGGTCGATATTGGGGGGGGTGGCAAGAGTCATCCGGCAGGGATCATATTTGTAGCCGTAAATCCCAAGTTTACAGCAGGTCGTGTTTTCAAAGGCTGGCGCGGGGATCTCGTAGAAACGACCGCGGCTGATATTCTTAGTAAATACAGGCAGATGAAGCAGGGGCTACGTCCTGTTGGTTCTTTCTACGATTGGCAATCCAAAGATTTTGGGATTCTAAGCAGACAGGCTGGCGAGCCTTTCAGACCGGCTGACAAGAGTCAGGCTCTCGGTGAAGACCTTCTCAATACTCTGTTCAAAAACTCCATGCTCAAAATCTACAAAGACCCGGAGCTGCACAAGCTTGTAATCGAGCTGGAGGCTTTGAAAAGGGATACGGCCAAGAGAGCTGCAAAAGACGATTTGATCGATGCACTGCGGTTCGCCATATCGCAGGTCCCGTGGGATTTTACCGATCTTGAGAAGTATGTGGAGCCAAAGAAGAAAGACCCATACGAACACATGGACGAGCGTGAACGTATGAGGCGCGGAATAACGGATGATATTGAGGGTTTGGATTTATTTACCGAGGAATGCGAAGTCGAGAATGAGGCTTACGAATACCTTGGGTACGAGGATTACTGATGCCGCATATAAGGCCGAGTCGTAAAAAAAAGATTCAAGTCGAGGAACAAATGTCCGAACAAGCTAATGGTATCGTCACAACAGAGTCGATGAAGAAGAAGGTCAAGAAGAAGCTTTCAGGCGGAAAGGCCAAGGGGACCAAGAATCTAACGACCAGGATACATGAACGGGTTCTGGAGGAGATGTTGGTTCTTTCTGAAAAGGCGAGGCAATACAACTACTTTAGTGTTGCCGATGTTGTTGAAATGATGAAGTATTGCCACAAGTACGGAGCTTCCGTATTGCATATTGGGCAGCTTAGGATAGAATTTGCTCATAAATTGAGCGACAATAGTGAATATGCCTCTCAGCTAAAACACGGTGCAGACCAGCGCCAAGATACACCGCTAAATGCAATCGCCAAGCAGCGAAAGACGCTGGAAATGCAGTCCGTGTGTGAGAGTCCTGTTGAAGCCATTGAGGGCATAAACCCTCCTGATTTTGATCAGAGTGACCTACCGGACGATTTCAATTTCGATGGCCCTGTGTCTGAAGAAGTTCTTGAGCAATTGCAGGTCGAAAACCCTGTAGCAGCTGAAAAGCTGGCATTGCGCGAGGACTTGAAGTTTGGATCATCATGAGCTTCTGCACAGATATTCCGAGGGCGATCAATACCATAGTGATTTGTTTAGTGAGCAACGCAGTAATCTTCAGCTAGTCGCTGGAAATCACTATACCAAGAAGACGCAGCAATGGTGGAACAGGGTTCGGACGAACGAAAACTTGTCTCGCTATCAGAAGCTCAGACTTACCAAGAACCATATCCAACGTGTCACCAAGATACTTAGAAACCAATTTCTGACTTATGCACCTGGGACTACGATCAAGCCTAGAAATATGGAAGAGGTGCAGGATCAAAAGAGCGCAGAGCTTTATAACAGTGCATGGCACGACATTAAACTTCGGCACAAAATGCCGAGGTTTTTTTCTTGGCTCGTAAAGGATTTCACCGAAATCGGAGAGCTGTGCTGCAAGATTGGTTATGACTACGGCAAGGGGAAGTTTCTTGGATATGAATATGAGGAAGATGATGAAGGTCGTCCGAGACTGGGTGATGACGGGGACATTATACCTATTAGCCGGTTTACTGGCGATCATGTTTTTGAACGCATTCTTGGTTTTAATCTCATAACCGATCCGGGGGCAACGTCTTTTGAGGAAGCTGAGTATGTGATTGTCAAGAAGATGATCAATACAAAGTCTCTTCAGCGCAGATATGCGAAACAGCCCGAAAAGCTCCGATGGATCACAGAATCATCGGATTCTTCATTTAAGGTCTTCGATAGCAATAAAGGCTCATTTGCTGGTGCTCAAGGCATGTCGCTCATTCAGGAGCATTACTACCGTCCCTCCGAGGTTCATCCTGAAGGGATGTTTTACTTTGTGACTGAAGCGGGGATTTTGGAGGAAGGTGAGCTTCCTCTTGGGATATTTCCACTGGTTTATGCTGGATTCGATGAGCTGACTACTTCTTCTCGGTCACAGTCCATTATCAGGCAGCTGAGAAGCTACCAGGCCGAAATAAATCGTAGCGCAAGTAAGATCGCCGAGCATCAAATCACATTAGGCGATGACAAGCTCGTAGTGACCGGTGGAGGCATGATCTCCCCGGGGGGTACTGCACATGGGGTTAAGGCCATTAAGGCAACAGGAGGCGATTTAAAGCATCTGGCGGGCAGGTCTGGTGAACAGTACGTTGCGTACATGCTTGGTCAAATCGAGGAGATGTATAAGGTTGCTAACCTGAAGGAAGAGCTTGAAGAGAAATCTCAGCAGCTCGATCCATATACGGCTCTCTATGCGACGATCAAGGACAAGAAACGCTTCCAGCTATATACAGACAAGATCGTAGATGCATTCAAAGAAATAACCATGCTCAGTCTCAGATTCGCCAAGGAATACTGGGATGAGGAAATGATAGTTCCGGTCATTGGCAAGCGCGAATTCATGAACATACCCGAATTCAAGGCAGCTGATGATCTCGGGCATCAGATTGAAGTCGAGGAACAGAACGATAATGTCGAGGGCCGATTGGGACGGCTACTCGGTCTGAATCATATGATTCAGTATGTCGGCAGCAATATGGACAAGGCTGATCTTGGGGCTTTGATCCGAGCGCATCCCTATATGAACCAAGAAGAAGCTCTTGTCGATCTGACGTTGGATTATGATAACGTCAAGAACGACATTCTGGCTTTGGATCGCGGTGAACCTGTTCCTGCCGATCCTGATGATAACCACGACTACGTTATCAAGCACCTGACGCGCCGGATGAAGCAAAAAGACTTCAAGCTTCTACCTCCACAAGTCCAACAAATGTACCAACAGAAGCGAGCAGAGCACCGTGAGATACGTCAGCAGCAGATCGTAGCTGCTCAACGTGCTCAGGCTGGATTTATTCCGGCTCAGGGGTATCTCGTTACCTGTGATTTCTATGTTCCTGATCCTGTTGACCCGTCTAAACAACCTCGCAAGGCCAGAGTGCCGTATGACGCTCTGGAATGGCTTCTGAAGAAGCTTGGTGAGCAAGGGCAGACGATACAGCAGATGGAGGGTATGGAAGCTCAGGTACTTGCTGAGATGGTGCAGAATGGATTAGGTGCCCAACAAGGTCTTCCTCCTGGTCAGGAGCAGGGACCAATGCAAGGGCAAGTTTACAACATGGCGTGACCGCGCCACGGGCTGATCATAGCCAAGGAGGGCTTAGATGGTAGTCGAGAACGAATCAACTGAAACCACGGTTGAAGAAAAAACCCAAGGACAGGAAAGCGATTTTGTATCCACTGAAGTAGAAGAGGATTCTGGGCCGGAATCTGACGATGCCTCAGAGGACACGACGGTTGACGAACCGGAAGAAAAGACCGAGTACCAACCAGATTTCTCGTACAAAGTGTACGGCGAAGATAGGGAAATTCCTGAAGAGTTCCGAACGCTGATCAAGGATAAGGAATCAGAGGATCGTATTCGGACAATCTTATCGAAAGCGGACGGCCTTGATGGCATGAAGCCGCGACATGAGAAGATTGTTTCGGAACGTGACGAGCTGAGGAATAGCCTTGACCAAACATACACCAAGCTTCGGGACTATGAGGAAAACAGGGAACGGGATGAGTATTACCGCAAGAATGATCTGGGTTTGTTTCTGAAGTCGAAGGATATTTCAGAGGATGAAATTCTCGATCACGCAGCTAGGATTCTCGATGCTAGGGATTCCGTATCGGTAAAAAATCAAATGTCCGAGCGGCAATCCATGATCGCCCAAAATTTTGATGCCAACCGGCAGGTCAGTTCTCTGGAGAGTCAAGCGAACAACTTGGCTTTCCAACAGCATAATTTCCTGATGGAGCAAGCTCTTGCCGACCCGCAAGTGAATGAATTCGTCAAGGCATACGATACGAAAATGGGCAAGGAAGGTGCGTTTCGGGAAAAAGTAGAAATGCACGGTGATTATCTGTTTAGGACGCAAAATCGTTATTTGGTTCCTGGTGAAGTCGTCAAACAGGTTCATCAGGAGTTATCACAAATTTTTGTTCCAGCTAATCCACAGCAACAAGGTTATCAACAACAAACAACCGCACCGACGCAAAGACCGAAGACACTACCCAATCTTGGGAGTAGTGGCACGGTTTCTGCTGTACGGAAGCGTCCCGGTTCGGTTGATGAGCTTAGAGCTATGGCCGAGGCGAGAATCGCAGAGCTGGATAATTGATAAGGGGTTAGCTCATGGCTACCGATCGCAGTTTTAATGACATGTTGAATCAATATCTTGATATCAAGATGTTGAAAGAAGAGCAGATCAAGCGGAATTACGTTTTGCGTAAAATTCCGAAAGACAACAACTGGAAAGGCGGGAGCCTTATCGTACCATTCAAGGGTGCGCAGGCAAGTACGTTGACTTGGGGTTCACTGGCAGCAACTACGGATGTGTCGGACTACGAATACGTTCGTGGCTCGGTGGATAGCCAGCGTGAGTGTTGGGGAACCTTGAAGTTCAGAGCAAGAGACATTGCAGAGCACAACGGCGTGAAATCCGGTCGTGTTTCTGAGCAATCGTTCTTGAAGATTTTTCCTGACCAGATCGATGAATTCATGGACTACATGAAGGAATCGGTGAACATTGTTTGCTTGGCTGGAAACAATTTCGCTACGTTGACGGCAAACTCAACTGCCAATGATGGAAATATCACGGTTGACAGACCTGAATACTTCCAGCTTGGTCAGAAGGTCATTGTTGATGACGATGATACTGCTGCCGCTACTGGATATGTCAAGTCTATCAATATCAACACTGGTGTTATCAATTTGGTAACTACCCGTGGTGGTTCGACGGTTGTTAATTTCAGTGGTGCGCCTATGACCACTGCGCAAAACGCCAAGTGTTTCTTCGATGGTGCCGAGACAGCTACCAACGTCTTCACTTCGATGAAGTCGCAGCTGCTCAGTTATACCAATGGTGGTTCGGAAACGCTTTTTGGGCAGACCAAAACGGCTTATCCGTACCTTCAGGCATATAACTATTCAGGCAGCGCGATTACTGCGATGAATATCTTGGACAAGATTTTCGACGCTTTTGTTGCGGCCAAGAAGATCGGCAAAGGTATGCCGAACACTGCTCTCATGTCGTACACCAACTGGGGCTACTGCATGAAGCTTCTGGAGATTGGCTCCGGTCCTTACAAGTATGTTGGTGATGAAGCCAGCCTCTATGGTTGGGATGAAGTTACGATCAAGGGACCGAAAGGCACCCTCAAGATCGTGGCTGTCAACGAAATGCCTGATACTGAAATTTTCGGTATCGACTGGCGCGGATGGAAGTTCTATTCGAACGGCTGGTTCCGTGTGCAGAAAGATCCCGAAGGAAAGATGTACTACACGGTTCGTACTTCTGGTGCGAATGGTGGTTACTACTACTACGTTGATATTTGCTTGTTTGGTGAGCAGGTTTGTAAGGCTCCGTCCTACAACTTCATCATTCATTCGATTTCGATTTAAGTTGTGCGGCTGGGGGGAGATAGTCTCCCCTCAGTTATCGCTAGTTTAACAGGAGATAAGAAATGACAGCTTTAAGTGCAGAACATAAGGCGAAGCTTAATCGCTTCTTCGGTCGTCTTGCCTATCAGATTCAACTTGGTGATTTGATCGAAGACGCTTTGGCGATGGCTTCGACTGAGATTACCCTGGCTGACGGTAAGATTTTGATTGGTGACGCAACTGGTGCATCGGCAGCAAAAACGCCTTCTGGTGATATGACGATGACTCGTGAAGGTGTGGTATCGCTTGCAGCTGATTGTGTTGATTCGGCTGAGATTGCAGATGACGCAGTTGACTCTGAGCATATTGCAGCCGGTGCGGTTGACGAGGAACATCTTTCTTCAGCTTTGGTTGATTTGGCACCTGGACAATGTTTGTGTGATTTCACAACTGAGCCAGTTGTTTTTGGTGGTGCTGGTTTACTCGGCGTTCAGGCTGTTACTGATAATGCGGTAAACGGTGCATGGTGCAAGAACAGTTGGTTCTGGCGACATAATATCAATCAGCAAGATATTGGGATGTCGTGGGTCAAGGGATCAGGTATCGAGATTGCTGGTGACCAGACTGAAAACGATGGTGTCGAGTTCAATATGGGTGATACTGCTTCACCTTGCCAGAAGGTTGTCGATACCGATAACTTTTATTTCAGAGCAAAAGTGAAGGTTGCTGATGTTTCTGGAACCGATGATTTTTACATTGGTTTGAGAAAAGCACAAGCGCATCAGGATGCAGTAGATAGTTACACTGACTATTTTGCTGTAGGTGCAATTGACAAAGCCGGTAGTGTCCAGGTTCTTTCTGACTTGAACAATGCTGGTGAGACAGCAACGGATACCACAGACGATTTGGGTAATGGTGAGTATCTTGATGTTAAGATTTGGCAAGGTGATGAAGCAAGGCTTCAGACAGCCATTGATTTGGCTACCGATCTGAAATCTGTCATCAACACTCACTTTGCCGATGCAGGTGAAGCTGGTGAAGAACACATTGCTGCTCAGACAGCTCTTGCGGTTGCTACGCCAACAACTGTCGCAACTTTGATTGCTTCTGTATCGGAAATGCAGGATGCCTATGCTGCTCACGAGGCAGATGCCCAACTCGGTGCAGATTGGGTTTATCACCAAGCCGATAATGGTGACGATGATTCACTTGCCAGTGATACCAATCCGACTACGCTTGCTGAATGTGTGACTGTACTCAATGACATCAAAACCAAGTTTGCTTTGCACATTGCTGATGCGACGGCTCACACGGCTGGCGACAACAGTGGTGCAACAGCGGTTAATGCTTGCAATACTTATTGCCAGATTGGTGTCAACGGTGCGCTTGCAGATCCGACTGCGACGCATACTTTTGACTTTGATACTGGTGATACGCTTGTTCCGTTTATTTACATGCTTCAGAGTGATGATTTCACGGGTGATGTGCATGTGATGAATTGGGAAGTCGTAGACGTTACCACAACGTAATAACGGGGGGTTCGCCCCCCTTACCTTTTTTGGAGAAAGAAAATGACGGTTGTTAGAGGAATCAGCGATGTAATCCCGGTGACATATACTACTGTTGCTGAGGCGTATACTGCTGGAGATCAGGTAGGTACATTAACAGAGATTCCAAATGCTTTGATTGATCCGTCTTGTTCGGTCGCTTTGTTGAGCTTGTCTGTTTTAGATAAAGCATCCCAAAGTGTTGATCTTGATGTTTTGTTTTTTAATGATGAAGTAACTGTAGCGTCTGGGAACAATGATGCTGTCAGTATCACTGATGCCGAGATGGCAGAGCATTATCTTGGGAAGGTATCAATCCAAAGTTCCGATTATACGGCTCTAGCGGCTAATTCTGAGGCTACGATTAACGGCATTGGTCTTTTGCTACAGGGTGCGAAGAAGAAGTCTAGAAGTCTTTATTTCTTGGTTGTTACTCGTGGTGCTCCAACATTTGTTGGGACCAGTGATTTGGTTTTCAAATTTGGGTTGTGTAAAGAATGAGTAGATTTATTCGTGGCAGTGCAGTTTCTAAAGTAATTAGATTAGCTGCTATATTCGCTGAATCGAGCGTTTTATATATTGCGATACCACTTACTGATTTAACTGATTCTACGCCAGTTGGTAATATATTTACCGATATGAAAATACAGTTCGTAGATGATTCAACAAGAAATACATGGGCTACTAAGTTAAGAAATAATCTAGGTTCTGGTGCTATATGGACGTTAGTTGATGGTAATAGTGATGTTTGGACTATCGCGTTGAAAGGCGGTTCAACGAAAGAACAGGCTATTACAACTTCGATTTCAGCTGTGTGTAGGATTGAATATGAGCATACTGTGATTACTAAGAACGGTGGTAGTGTTGCTAATTATAGTTCAATTACTGCGATTAGTGATAGGGCTACATTTGCATTAAAAAATCCTAACGGGATAGTAACTACGGTGGGTCTATGAAGTCATACAGATGTACTACTGTGAAGATATTTAAATATATTGCAGAAAAAATAATTAATTCTTTTTATTTGGTATCTGAGTCTGGTGACTATTTTATCAGTGAAGATGGTGACAGATTTATTGGAGAAGACTGATGGCTGAAGTTAAGTTCTCTGCATTGCCAGCTGCTGGATCTGTAGCAGGAACCGATGTGTTTCCAGGTGTTCAGTCAAATACCAATAAGAAATTTACATTAACGCAAATGCTTCAGAAGCTTTTTACGCTTGGCAAGACTGCTTATACGCAAGGTGTAACGCTTAGTGATGCTGCGTCAATTGCTACAGATGCCGGTATTGGTAATGTATTTACTGTGACATTGGCTGGTAATCGTACAATGGCAGCTCCAAGTAATTTGGTTAATGGTGCGACGTATATTTGGGTCGTTAAGCAGGATGCAACAGGGTCGAGAACATTGTCATGGAATGCTGTATTCAAGTGGCCTGCTGGAACAGCTCCCACGTTGTCTACTGCTGCTAACAGTGTTGACATTATTTCTGGTGTATCAGATGGGACAAATATTTACTGTACTTCGACATTGGATTTTCAGTAGTGTTTACTTTTCCTATTACATTCTTTGGACAAGCTGATGAAGAACCAACGGTTCTCGAAAAGACTGTGAGTATGGATTATGGCTACATGGGTGAACCATTTGTAGTTGGTCAGGTGAATATCACTGAGGGCGATGCAGGGGTTCTTGCTATGGATTACGGTTACATGGGTGAACCATTCGTTGTTTGGAGTAATGTTGAATGACCGTCAAATATTGTGATTATGTAAATGGTGATGATGGTACTGGTGACGGTAGTGCTGGTAATCCGTATAAGACAAAGGATCAGGCATCTGCAGGTCTGACAGGTGGTGATGAGGTCAGGTGTGCTGTTACGCCAGCTACTAGTGTTGGTATTGCAACATGGACAGATGATAGTGATATTGTAACGCTGGCAAGTGCGAAAACAGCTACTATCTGTGATTGTGATGATGCTTGGACTGATTCTGCAAATGTTATTTCGTCAAATAGTGCTGCTTATAATAAATTTTTAACAAATGCTTTATTAGTTGATATTGAGCCGGCGTTTACCACTGGTAAGTTGTGCTATTTGACATTAACTGAAATGGATTTATCTGGATATGAACAGGTATCATTTTGGTTTAGGTGTACCGCAGCCGTATCAGCAGGTGATTATCAGATAAAACTCTGTAGTGATACAACTGGTGACACCCCTGTTGATACGATAAATGTTCCTGTTTGTGTCTCTAATCAATGGAGAGCATGTACTGTTGATACAGGTGGAGCACTTGGAGCGTCTATAAAGTCAATTGCTCTATATGCGGTGAACGATCTTGGTGATGTTACTTTATTTGTTGATAGTATTATTGCATGTAAAGCAAAGGGTGATCCCGATGCCCTATCTTTGACTACAGTTATATCGAAGAATACAAGCACCGAAGGTTGGTGGCCGATTACTGGAATAGATGGAACAACTGTTTATCTTGGGAGGACATCTGTTAACGATAATTATGAAAGTAAGACAGATCATTATTATCGGGGTACAACTGAATCGGTAACTACATACATGATTGATGTTATCGAATTGGATATGCCTGGTGGATCATATACTGCATGTGAAAAAATTGTGAGTAGTGGTTCATCATATCAGTCATGGTTGAAAATATCTGGTGGGTGGGATTTATCTACTCAAACACAAACTGGAATTACATTTCAAGGTACAATGACGCATCAGGGTGTGTATTTGGGTGTTGATGCAATAACAGGTAGCATATGGTTGGAAAAATTAGGTTTCTTGTATGGAACTAGGGTTCTGCAAATTGCTGCTACTGGTGATTGGGGGCTGATTTTAGAAGATATGTATTTTGCAGGATCAATTTTTAATTCTTTGCACTCAGGTAATTCTGGTTATTCACGTTATAAAAATATTTATTTAGTGAATTGTTGTACTGGTAACTATAATTCTTTTGATACTTCTGATGCCACATCGAATATTTATGCGCGACTTGGGCCGACAACGTGTGAAATAGAAAATATTTATGCTTGGAATGGTAGTTCATACTGTTGTGTATATACATGCGGTGGTACGGTGCGAAATGTTTATGCCTATCATTGTTACACTCCAGTACAGGTTTCAGGTGTTGTTTATATTTATAATCTGCAAACTGGAGGTACTAGTACCAATGCTGACATAAGGTGTTATGGTGGTGTTTGCAAGGTGCAAAATATTGATGAATATAGTTCAACGCCTGTTGAATTTATATCAACTTATGCAGATGAGATACCTACTGAAGTAAGTTTTACAAATGGAAATGATCATCGAAAATATACAGGTATTGGTAACGTATTGTCTGATGAATCGGTGAGGCATACTGATTCTGGATTGTCTTGGAAATTCTCACCTACTGTTGATACCGATAGCAACATGCCGCTAAGAGAGGTTATCGGCAAGTTTCTTTGCAAGGCTTCAATTCAAGTCACCATTTCAGCATGGTTTAGGCGTACCAATACGGGTGTTACTGCAAAGTTGGTTTGCAAGGGTGGTCAGATATCTGGAGTGGAATCTGATGTTACCGATTCAATGTCTGCAGCTGCCGATACATGGGAACAACTGAGTGTTACCTTCACACCTACTCAGACCGGAGTGGTTGAGATTGAGGCTCAGGTTTACGGTGGTACTACCTACTCAGTTTACGTTGATGATGTGGAGGCAAGCTGATGGCTTGGAAGTTCAAGGAAATCATCGAAAAGCAAGAACGCTTCGGCAAATGGATGGTCCGTGTCCATATCGTTGACGAGGACCGCAAGCTGGAGAAGTCCTACTTTCAAGAATACAAGGAAGAACCCGAGTGGGGCCGGATATTCAAAGACTGTTGGGACCGATGCTTCAAGATGAATTGGTACGAGGACATAAATAGAGAACAGCCTGACATGAGCCAGGAAGAAAAGGACGAGGCTTTCAGGAAGGTCCCATTCCCCAAATGTCAGGGTACCTGGGTGCTTAGGATGATCGAAAAGGTGTTTGGCAGGAAGCGGAAGTATTTCGAGGTATTTCCAGCATGAAGAGTCGAAAGTACATATTCTGGACGAAGGTGATCCCGGGTTTATGCTTTGGGTTCTACCTGACTTCAGTATGGCTTGATTCAATGGGTCTGATAGCCATGCCAGCGGCTTTAAGTCATTGGATGGTGTTTCCCATTGCTTCGGTGCTTCTGGCTCTCAGTTTGCTGATTTGAGGGGTCTATGAAGGAATATTTGCCTCAGATAGCTAGTACAGCCGGGGGGGTTCTTGCTGGCGGTCTGACAGTATCTTGGTTCCTCAAAAATTACATTATCAAGATAGACAGAATGATGGTTGCGCTTGCCGCTTTGGAGGCAACTATCAAGTCTCAC
>Ga0208019_1001394_pt1 | contig 12815 bp, 18 predicted proteins | sample CB_VirMetaG_5_FD_184540 | JGI IMG/M metagenome (GOLD analysis project Ga0208019, IMG submission 184540) | Freshwater to marine saline gradient viral communities from Chesapeake Bay - CB_1508_1D Viral MetaG (SPAdes) (version 4) | ecosystem: Environmental > Aquatic > Marine > Coastal | place: USA...
ATTTAAATACTTACAACACACTTAAATTTTATGTAATTAAAAGAATTGAAGATGCAGGTGCATATACAAATGATGCAGATGTTGCATATAGATTTTTACCATGCATGTGCGCAGGCTTAGCTTATTATATCTCTATGAAAAAAGCTCCACAGCTAGTACAACAAAATAAATTAATTTATGAGGATGAATTGAAAAGAGCGTTAGATGAAGATGGTCAAAGAGCATCTACATTTATTACTCCACAATCTTTTTATCCTAATGGAGTTTAATTATGCCAAAATGGGCTACAGGTAAAACATCACAAGCTATTTCCGATAGATCAGGTATGGCATTTCCATATAATGAGATGGTTAAAGAATGGAATGGATCTTTAGTTCATTATTCTGAGTTTGAGCCTAAACATCCTCAAATTAGAAGAAAGCGTATTGTAGCTGATGCAATCGCATTACAAAATACAAGACCACAAAGATTCCAACAACCTACTAATAGAGATGGTGTTCAAGCAGATTCAGGCGGAGCTTCAGTTGGTGTTGCTAATTTAACACTTCCTGGAGATTTTGCTTTTATTAATCAAGGTACATCTGAGATGAAACCTGCAGATCCATCTTTACAAAATAGACGAAGACAATTATCAATACAAGTTAAATCCGTAACAGTGAGTATTACATAATGGCAATTACACATTCAGATTTTTTAACACAAGTAAGAAACTACACTGAAGTTAGTAATACAGTTTTAACTGATCAAATTATTCAAGATTTTATTAGATCTGTTGAACTCGATGTTGCAGGTAAAGTTGATTATGATGACCTTAGAAAATATTCAACATCTACGTTTACATCAGGTAACAGATATGTAAGCTTGCCTGCTGATTTGACTATCATAAGATCTGTTCAAGTGATTGACGGATCCACAAGAACATTTTTAGAGAAAAGAGATACAAGTTTTATTTCTGAATATAATAATAATGCTGCTACAGGTCTTCCTAAATATTGGGCTAATTGGGATGATTTTAATATTCTTGTAGCACCTATACCAAATTCTGCATATACTGTGCAAATAAACTACATCACAGATCCACCGGAGTTCACAGCAAGTAATAATACATTCTTATCTACTTATCAAGAATCAATGTTGTTACATGGTGTACTAGCTGAAGCTTTTAGATATCTAAAAGGTCCTATGGATATGTACAAACTGTACGAAACAAAGTACAATGAAGAAGTACAGAATTTTGCTCTTCAACAAATGGGGAGAAGAAGACGTGCAGAATATGATGATGGGGTACCAAGAATTAAGATACCTTCACCATCACCAAATACGTAATTTTATAAGGAGAATAATTATGGCAATAACAACTAATGCAATTTGTAATTCATTCAAAAAGCAATTGTTAGGTGGTGAGCATGATTTTGATAGTGGAGGAGATACATTTAAATTAGCAATGTATGACTCTTCTGCTGCTTTAGGTGCGTCAACAACTAACTACTCTACAACATCAGAAGTATCTTCACCAGCAGGTTACACTGCAGGTGGTAAAGCCTTAGTAAACCAAGGTGTTAAAGTTTCATCAGGAGTCGCTATTACTGACTTTGCTGATTTATCTTTCACTGGTGTTACACTAACAGCAAGAGGTGCTTTGATTTACAATACAACAACTGACGGTGGTACAGGTACTACTGAAGCAGTTGCTGTGTTAGATTTCGGTGGAGACAAGACTGCAACAGCTGGAACATTTACAATCCAGTTCCCTGCATTCACAACTTCTGCTGCAATTTTAAGAATTGCATAATAAGGAACTAAAATGATATGTCCAATGCTTGGGGTGAGAATAACTGGGGAATAAACAACTGGGGTGAACAAGATGATATCACTCAAGGAGTAACTGGTTTATCTTTATCTTCAAGTATTGGCACTACAACTCAAGATACTGAAATTAAGTTAGGTTGGGGAAGAGAAACTTGGGGACAACAAACTTGGGGCGACAATACTAATTTTATAACAGTTCCTGTAACAGGAAATTCTTTAACACTAAATATTGGTGAAGAAACAGCAGATGGCGAAATAAATATAGGCTGGGGTAGACAAGAATGGGGAAACCAAGCTTGGGGAGACGCTTATTCGGTTCAATTAAATGGTATTTCATTAACTTCTTCAATTGGAGATGAAACTGCATCTATAGATATTGATGTAAACGTCACTGGTTCTCAATTAGATATTACTTATGCAAGTCCTTCATTCTCAATTCAAATTGACCAAGATGTATTTGTATTAGCTTCTGAAGATCAATTAGATGCTGAAATTGGAACTATCGCAGATGTTACGGGCACAGCTACAGTAGATGTAACAGGTATCGAATTAACAAGTACAATAGGCCAAGTAGTCCCAGAACCAAAACTTGAAGTGCCTGTTACTGGTATTTCAGCTTCAATGACTATAGGAGATATATCTTTAATTCAGTCTACTATTGAACCTGTAACAGGACAAGAATTAACGGCTACCGCAGGTCAAGCAGATCAAGCATCTAAATACCCTGTTGATGGCATACAATTAACAGGTTCTGTAGGTTCTGTAACTGTAACAGGAACAGCAAATATAGATGTTACGGGTAATTTAGCTTCTATTTCGGTTGGTTCCGTAAATGTTACTGCATGGCAAGAGATTGATCCTGGAGTAACTAATGTTTGGACAGAGGTTGATTTGGCAGCATGATTAAGGTAAAATTATAATTATTTAGGAGATAAAATTTATGGCATCAAGTTATTCAGATCTAGGTATAGAACTAATGGTAACAGGGGAAAACTCTGGTACATGGGGTGATAAAACAAATACAAACTTAAATTTAATTCAACAAGCAATTGCAGGATATGAAGAAGTTTCAATAGCAGGTGGAGCTCAAACAACTCCTCTTGAAATCACAGACGCAACTCTTTCAAATGGAAGAAATCAAATAATTAAATTAACAGGAACAATTACTGGAAATCAAATTGTTACTATTCCAGATAGTGTTGAAAAATCTTACATCGTTATAAATGGAACTACAGGTTCTTTTACAGTACAATTTAAAACAGTTTCTGGAACTGGTTATACTTTTGGTGCTACAGAAAAAGAAACAAGAATTTTAATATCTGACGGTACTAATATTGTTGATGCAGGATTTTCTTCTACAGCAATATCTGCAGTTGTAGACGATACTACACCTCAATTAGGCGGTGATTTAGACGCTAATGGAAATAACATTTTAATTGATGGTGGAAACTCTATTAATGATGAAAACGATAACGAACAAATTAAATTTGCAACTACTGCTTCTGCTGTAAATGAAATGACTGCAACAAACGCAGCTACAGGAAATGCTCCTAACTTATCAGCAACAGGTGGAGATACAAATATTGATTTAAATTTAACACCTAAAGGTATTGGAAGAGTCACTTTAAACGGTGGTGGTAAAATTCAACAATTAGCTGAAAAAGTTACTACTGAAGCGACTGCTGCTACAGGCACAGTTAATTATGATGTTTTAACTCAAGCTGTATGGAACTTCACTACAGATGCTTCAGGAAACTGGACTTTAAATCTTAGAGGTGATGGATCAAATTCTTTAAACAGTATTATGGATACTGGCGAATCAATAACAGTAGCTCATATCGTAAAACAAGGTGGAACCGCATACTATAACTCAGCTGTTCAAGTTGATGGATCTAGTGTTACACCAGAATGGCAAGGCGGTGCAGCACCAACTGAAGGTAATGCTGACTCTCTTGACGCATACACTTATACTGTTATAAAGACTGGAGATGCAACATTTACAGTGTTAGCTTCTCAAACACAGTTTGCATAATAGGAGGTTTATAGAAAGATGCCAATTATAGGTTCATTCGGAGCAGGAGCTGCAGGAGGATACGGACAACGTAAAGGTAGTAAAGGACCACCTTTAATGGATTATTTAGTTGTCGCTGGCGGCGGTGGCGGACAACAAGGAGGAGCTGGAGCAGGAGGATATAGAACTTCTTTTCCCGGCGGAACTCAAATGGAATTAGTTGCTGGAACACCTTACCCAGTAACTGTTGGAGCAGGTTCTAATCCTGGAACTCAAAGAGCAAGTAATTCTATAGCTGTTGGTGGAACTTTTACAATTGATTCAACAGGTGGAGGAAGAGGAGGCCCAGCAGGTGCTTTTCCAACTCAACCACCAGATTGGTCAAAAGCGGGTTGGCCAGGAGGATCTGGCGGAGGAGCTGCTACAGGTAACCCACAAGCTGGAGGCGGCGGAGGAAACGCTGGAGGCTATGATCCACCTGAAGGTAAAGGTGGAGGACAAAATTATCCATTACAACCAGGTGGAGCTGGTGGCGGAGGAGCATCACAAGGTGGTAGTCCAAGTCCTGCTTTAACACCAACAGGTGGTAAAGGTGGTGATGGTGCAGCTAATTCAATATCTGGATCTTCTGTAGGTTATGCTGGCGGAGGAGCAGGACAACCTGGAACTCCTGGACAATATGGAGGACCTACTTTTACAGGTGGTGGCGGTGACGGTGCAACAGGCGGTACTGGAAAAGTTATTTTAAGAGGACCAGGAGATTATAGTTATACAGTTGCTCCAGGTTCAAATACAACGTCTGCACAACCAGATGGAACTGTTGTTATTACAATGAACGTAACAGGGACTGTACAAGCGGATTAATTATGGCTACATTTGCAGAATTAGATTCAAATAATAATGTTTTAAGTGTTATCAAAGTAGGTGATGATATTTTTAATGAACAAAGACCTGAGTATTCTGTAGCTGCAGAAGAATATGTAAAAACTTTTGCTCCTTTATCTGAAAATGGAGTTAGATGGATTCAAACTTCTATTAATACTTTTGGAAATGTACATTCTGAAGGAGGAACTCCTATGAGAAAAAACTCTGCAGGTATAGGTGGAACATATGATCCAGATTTAGATGCTTTTATAAATACAAAACCTTTTCCATCTTGGACTTTAAATACTACAACTTATTTATGGGATCCCCCAACTCCTAAACCTGATGAAACTAATCACGCGGTAGAATGGAACGAAGACCTACAAGTATGGGTAGGAATTAAATATTTAGAAAACCCTGTAGATGAAAATGATGTTCAACCGGTAGAACATTGGAACCCTACTACACAAACTTGGGATTCTTACGGAACTTTCACTGCAGCATCTAATACCATTACTCCTAATTAAAAGATTATTTTCATAGACTTGCTTTAATTATAACTTTGTTATAGTTAGATATAAAAGAAATATAGTAACAAAATGATATTAGAAAATTACTATTGGTTTTGGAAAGGCGTACTTTCAGATAAGTTTTGTGATGATGTGATTAAAACTGGTTTACAACAAAAACCTGATATTGCGATTACAGGTGATTATAATAATAAAAAAAAATTAAATAAAAAAAATTTAAAAGATTTAAAAAAAATAAGACATTCAAATACAGTTTTTTTAGATAAAAATTGGATTTTTAGGGCTGTTCATGAATTTGTATCTAAGGCAAATCAAAACGCTAAATGGAATTTTCAATACGATTTTACAGAAAGTTGTCAATTTACAATATATAAAAAAACACAACATTATACTTGGCACGCTGATGCTTTTCCTAAACCTTATTCTGAAGATCACCAATTTAAAGGATATAGAGGAAAAATAAGAAAACTATCTTGTGTTATTCAACTAAGTGATCCTTCTACATATGAAGGAGGAGAATTAGAGTTTGATTTTAGAAATCACACTAAAGACAACATAAAAGATATACATACTTGTAAAGCTTTTAATACTACCAGAGGTTCTATTATTGTTTTTCCAAGTTTTATTTATCACAGAGTAATGCCAGTAACTAAAGGAACAAGATATTCACTTGTATCTTGGACATTAGGAAAACCTTATGTTTGATAAAAAAAATTATACAATAATTAAAGAAGCAATATCAAAAGATACTGCTAAATTTTTATATAATTATTTAATTCTTAAAAAGAAAGTTACTAATAAATTAATTAAAGATAGTTTTATAACAGATTTTGATACACATTATGGAACTTTAGGAGATTTTCAATGTCCTAATGCTTATTCTCATTATGCGGATATTGCTATGGAAACTTTATTATTAGATTTACATCCTACTATGGAAAAACATACAGGTAAAAAATTAATTCCAAATTATTCTTATACAAGAATATATACAAAAGGTGATGAATTAAAAAGACATAAAGATAGGCATGAATGTGAAATTTCAACAACACTAAATTTAGGTGGAGATCAATGGCCTATTTATATTTTAAAAAATTCAAATGAAGGAAAAAGAGTTGAAGGTGACTATATTCCATCTAAGAAAGAAGGTGAAGAAATTATTTTAAATCCTGGAGATATGTTAGTTTATAAAGGTTATTTATTTGAACACTATAGAAAAAAATTTACTGGTAATACTTGCGTACAAGTTTTTTTACATTATAACAATATAAACTATAAACATAAAAATAAATATGATGGAAGACCTTTTATAGGTTTACCTGACTGGTTTAAAGGAAGAAAGTAATGGAAGAAGAAATAAAAAAATTAAAAGATGAAATAGAAGAATTAAAAAAAGAAGTAATTTCAGAAAGAATGGTAAAAAATTCTGAAGTTTTATTAAACAAGGAATTTAGATTTACTGTTCATAAATTAAAAACAGAAAGAGATGCTTTATTAAAAATAAACAAAGAGTATTTGGATAAAATAGCATCTTTAGAATTACTATTAGATAAAGTTTAAAATGCATAAAGTTATAGATAATTTTTTACCTAAGGATGAATTTACAAAAATAAAAGATATTATGACAAGTGATGCATTTCCATGGTTTTATACTGAAGGTGTGGGTAGTAAAAATGATGGTGCATATTTTACTCATAGTTTGTATAGAGATTTTCAAAAAAATTCTACTTTTAGTAATATAATTGATAGTTTAATGGATAGAATTGAAGTTTACGGAATTATTAGAATTAAAGCAAATTTATATCTTAAAACTGAACAAACAATAGAACACGACTATCATGTTGATTATGATTTTAAACACAAAGGTGTTTTATTTTATATAAATACTAATAATGGATACACAAAATTAAGCACTGGTGAAAAAATAAAAAGTATTGCAAACAGAGTTTTATTTTTTGATCCATCATTAGAACATTGCAGTGGTACATGCACAGATGAAAATGCTAGAATAAATATTAACATAAATTATATATAAAATGATTACAGATATATTTAAAACTTCAATTTACACTACACAAATTAAAAACGATAAATACGTTAATTTTTTTAAAAAAATATTAAAAGATCAAAAAAGAATAAATAAAACAGGAGAAAAAATAAGTAATGAAGGTGGTTATCAAACTTATAATTTTAAACCTTTAAGAGAACCTGAAATTTGTAAAGAAGTGTTTTTAAAACATTCTAAAGCATTTTGTGATAAATTAAATCCAAGGAAAAAACAATATAAAATATATAATCATTCTTGGTGGATTAATGAAAATAAATTAGGGGATTATAATTCTTTACACAATCATTCAGATCCAACAAAAAATATAATTCTATCCGGTATTTATTATATAGAAACACCTAAAGATAGTGGAAGGTTAGTTTTTTTAGATAGTGATTATGGTAAATATTCAGATAATAATTTTGATTATTTTGATGATCCTAATTTTTTTGCAAAATATGTTTTTTTACCTAAAAAATATGATTTAATTTTATTTCCGCCCGGAGCTTTACATATGGTAGAACCAAGTAAAAGCAAAAAATCTAGAATAAGTGTTGCCTTTAATATAGGCATTTTAGATGAGTAAATTACCATTATTTGTATTAAATAATTTTTATATACCTTCACAAAAAGAGAAACAATTTTTAATTGATAAAATAGTAATACCTAAAATTAAATTTAATAATAATAACTATGGTGAACATAATGTAGAGTTTGTAGACAAGTTATTTAATAAAATAATGTATCAAAAATTTATAAATGTTTCTAAACAATTACTAAATAATTTTACCTTACATAAAAATAATAATAATAAAGCTTATGTTTATTGTACTAATAAAAATGATTACCATCATGTATGGCATGATCACAAAAACACCTGTTCTATTAATTCAGTTTATTATCTAAAAATTCCTAGTGAAGAAAAAGGTCAATTAGAGATTGAACATGAAGGAAATAGATTTGATTTTTTTCCAAAAGAAAATGATTTTATTATATTCCCTAGTTATTTAAAACATGCGCCAAAAAAACCTAACACAGAAGAATATAGAATATCTATTAATTTTGAATTACTGTGTAATGAGAAAACAGAAGATATATTTAAATGAAAGATTTTTTAAAACATATAGAAAATATTAGATACGCTACACAACAAGAAAAAAGTAATGAGCTATGGGATATAGAAGGAATATTAAAAAATAAATCTAATCAACTTTTAAAGTTTGACATAAGACCTATGTCTAAATTTAATGATGAAACAGGCAAAAAAGTTAGTATTAAATCTAAAGCAGACAAAATTGTTTTTAAAAAAAATAAAAATTATATCTTAGTTGATGTTGAAGAATTAAATAATTATGTTAAGAAGCATAAATTAAAAAAGATATATTTAGAGAATATTGTAGAAAAATTAGAATGGAACGTAGTCATATAAATTTATTTAAAGATAGCGAATTTTTAACAAAAACTATTTTAAAACATAAACTACCTAATGAAGTTTTTAATGAATTAAAATCTTTTGTTAAAAAAGCAAATGAAAAGAGAAAATCAAAATATAAATTTTTATTAGCTCATGATAATCACGGTAAAAATTCTTATCAAATAAGTGTAGATAAAAGTTTATTTGAATCATCATTTATGTTTGGTTATTTAATAAAATTAGGAGAATATTATTATAATTTAAATCCACTTGAAAGACAGATTAGAATTAGAAAAAACGAAAGTCATTTTGATCACTATGATTTTTGGATAAATTTTGCAAATAAACACTCAAGTAATACCAAACACGCTCACGCAGGTTCTTTATCTGGAGTAATTTATTATACAGATTGTTTTGAGTGTCCAACAAGATTTGAAGATTTAGTTTATTATGGAAAAAAATCAGATGTTTTAGTATTTCCATCTAATACTATTCATGAGGTAGATGTATTAAAAAAAGATAAAACAAGAATAACCTTAGCTTTTAATTTATATAAAATTTAATATGGAACTTTTTTTAGATTATAAAGAAGCAGATAAAATATTAAAGATATTAGAAGATATTAAAATAAATATAACTGAAGAAGAAATGTTAGAGTTATTAAAAATAAGAAAAAGATGGCCTAAGTTTTATGCATATAATAACCAGCCATCTATAGAAGTTATAAATATAACTGGATATAAAACTCTTTCTCTTTTTTCTGATGATGGTTTTTTAGATTATGATAAATGGTTTCAAATATATGAATTAGGGTATACAACAATTGTTTCTAATATTCTTGATATACATAAAGATCTAAGAAAACTATATAAAACTTTTTTAAAAGAACTAGGATTTATTCCTAATTGCAATCTTTACTTTAGTAGACCAGGTAAGAGAGCAAGTTTCCCAGCTCATGCTCATAACTATGATGTTTTTGTAAAACAAATATATGGTAATTCAGATTGGATCGTAGGCGATCAAAAAATAAAATTGTCTCCTCAGAAAACTTTGATTTCACCTAAAAATGTGTATCATGAGGTCATTAGTAAAAAAAATAAAAAAATGTCTTTTACAATGAATATAGATAGTATTGCACAATACTGGTAAAATAGGTTAATCTTTATAGATATAGGGTATTAGTGTATAATACTGTCATGCCATTAACAAATGTACAAATAAGACCTGGATTTAATAAACAAGTAACCGCAACAGGGGCTGAAGGTCAATGGACTGACGGTGACTTTGTTAGGTTTAGATACGGATTACCTGAAAAAATAGGTGGTTGGGAACAAATAACTAATAAAACTTTAGTTGGTGCTGTTAGAGAACAATTAGTTTGGGCTGATTTAGATGGTAGATCATACGCAGCTTTAGGATCAAATAAAGCTTTGTTTATATATTATTCAGGAGCATTTTTTGACATCACTCCATTAGATTCCGCTATAACTGGTTGTACTTTTGATACTACAGATACATCAGCAACAGTCACTGTAAATAAAATAGCTCATGGACTATCTGTTGGTGATTTATTTATATTTACTTCTGTAACACCTCCTTCTGGTGCTGGTTATGTAAGTGCAGATTTTGAAACAAATACATTTGAGGTTATAACTGTACCCACTAATGACACTTTTACAGTTACAATGGCTGCAAATGCTACTGCAACCACTTCAGCAAGTGGTGCTGCAACTATAAATCCTTATATTAAAGTAGGCCCATTAAATCAAACTGGAGGTTACGGTTGGGGCACATCCTCATTTGGAGGAGCGTCAGGAATTTTAGGTGTCTTAAATGGAGCCCTGCTTGATGACACAAACGGCACTGGAGGAACAGGAAGTTCTATAACACTTGCATCTACAATAGGCTTTCCAACTTCAGGAACTATTAAAGTTGGTGCTGAGTTTATTTCGTATACAGGATTATCAGGAAATGATTTGACAGGTATTACAAGAGATGTAGCGGGAACACGTTCGGCTCATGCTGATGGTTCTTCAGTAGAAGTTTATACTGCATGGGGAACAAGTTCTTTAACAACTTCTGTAGTTTTAGACCCCGCTTCATGGTCGTTAGATAATTTTGGTCAAAAACTTATTGCTACAATTAAAAATGGTAAAACTTTCGAATGGAATCCAATAAATGCAAATCCTTCAGCCTTTACAACAAGAGCAACTGTTGTAAGTGGAGCACCTACAAAATCTGTAATGTCTATAGTTTCAGAAAGAGACAGACATTTAATTATTTTAGGTACTGAAACAACTATAGGAGATGCTACTACACAAGACAAAATGTTTATAAGATTTTCAGATCAAGAAAGTATATCCGATTATACACCTACTTCTATTAATACAGCTGGTACATTTAGATTAGACTCTGGTGTTAAAATTGTAGGTGCAGCAAAAGCAAAAGATTATATCTTAATCCTCACTGATACATCCGCTTATGTAATGCAGTTTGTAGGACCACCATTTACATTTTCTATTAGGCAAGTTGGAAGTAACTGTGGTCTAATAGGACAACACGCTTTAAAATACGTTAACGGAAAAGTATTTTGGATGGGTCAAGCAGGAGGATTTTTTGTTTATGATGGTACTGTTAAATCAATCCCTTGTTTAGTAGAAGATTTTGTGTTTACAAACAAAGGAAGTAACTTAGGAATAAATTATGGATCGGGTGAAGAAATATACGCAGGCCTTAATCACTTATATGAAGAAATAAGTTGGTATTATCCTAAATCAGGTTCTTCAAATATTGATAGAGTTGTAACTTTTAGTTATACTGAAAATACTTGGACGACAGGGTCCTTAGCTAGAACATCTTGGCATGATTCAACATTATTCGACAACCCATACGCAACAGAGTACAACGGATCAGGGACACCGAGCTTTCCAACCATACAAGGTGTAACAGCTGCTAACGGTGCTTCAACATACTATGCGCATGAAGTTGGAAACAATGAAGTGGATGCATTAGGTAATAAAACAGCCATACCTGCTTTCATTCAATCTGGAGATTTTGATTTAGCCATAGAAGGTGATGGTCAAATGTTTATGTCTATGAGAAGGTTTGTACCTGATTTTAAATTGTTAACTGGTAATGCAGAGGTAACCATTAGATTGAGAGATTATCCATCTGATACTGCAGCATCTTCACCACTAGGTCCATTTACAATAACAAGCTCTACCGATAAAGTAGATACCCGTGCAAGATCGAGATTTGCTAGTTTAAGAATTGCAAATACATCGACTGATGAGAATTGGAGATTTGGAACATTTAGAGCAGATATACAACCAGATGGTATGAGGGGATAATGGCTAAAGTAGATATTAATATACCAGAACCAACACCGACATATACTGAGGAAAACCAAAGACAAATATCTCAGTCGTTGAGAACATTAAAAGATAAATTAAATACTTCTTTTCAAGAAGAATTAAAACAAGAAGTCGAGAGAATTTCTTGGTATACAATGAGGTAGTATGAGTTGTAATAATGTCAATCCAATAACAGGTGGAAGTACAGTTGATGACATTCCATTTTATTTAGCAGTACAGCAAGGTAAAGTTCCTGGTTACTCTATGATTAATAAATTTGGATATAATTCTAGTATTGGCTCACTTTCTTTTGAAACTATTTGGGAAACAGGAAACGATTATCCTTGGCAAACAGCTCAAGCTACTCTTGATGTAGTCAGTGATGATACTGATGACGATGTAGCAGGAACGGGTGCTAGAACTTTAAGAATACAAGGTTTAGATGGTTCTTATAATTTAGCTGAAGAAACTGTTGACTTAGATGGTACAAATACAGTTACTACGACACAACAATTTTTACGAGTTTTTAGAATGTCTGTTGAAACAGCAGGTTCATCTGGAAATAATGAAGGTACAATTACAGTTACTTATACAGGTGGAGTTGATGTTGCTGCAACTATATCTCCAGGTAATGGTCAAACTTTAATGTGCTTATATACTATACCTGCAGGTTATACTGGTTATTTATTATCACTAGATGTATCATCTGGTAAAGACCAAGAAATGGATTTTAAATTTATACAACGAGATAATAGTATTGCTAATGCAGCATTTCAAACAAAACAAT
>Ga0208019_1001400_pt1 | contig 12797 bp, 6 predicted proteins | sample CB_VirMetaG_5_FD_184540 | JGI IMG/M metagenome (GOLD analysis project Ga0208019, IMG submission 184540) | Freshwater to marine saline gradient viral communities from Chesapeake Bay - CB_1508_1D Viral MetaG (SPAdes) (version 4) | ecosystem: Environmental > Aquatic > Marine > Coastal | place: USA...
AAGATATTCGTATCAGTCAGGCAAGGACAACGACAGATTCGATAGGACCACTATTCTCTTATATCCAGGCGAACACGTAGTTGATAACCGTCCTGGTTATATCCCTGATGGTGCAGGGTCCTTTAAAATTCGTAGTGGAGAGACTGTATCAGACTTTAGTGAATGGGATAGTACCACTAATTTTGATTTAGCAAGTCCTAATAACGCACTGTATAAGTTAAACTCAGTTCACGGTGGTATCATACTTCCCAGAGGTGTATCAATTGTTGGACAAGACTTAAGAAAGGTTACGATTCGTCCACTATATGTTCCAAATCCAGTTAATGACCAAATCGAAACATCAGCAATCTTTAGAGTAACTGGTGCTTGTTTCGTTTATGGTTTTACAATCTTTGATGCGGACCCAAATGGTCTTTGCTATAAGGATTATACTAAAAATACTTTCGTACCTAACTTCTCTCACCATAAACTCAATGCATTTGAATTTGCTGATGGTGTAAATGATGTTAGTATTGCAGATGACTTCCTAACTTATAGCACCACCAGAACTGACCTGGAGATGTTCTATGAGAAAGTAGGTCTTGCTTATGGTCAATCAAGTGGAAGACCTATTGATAATGATTATCCTTCAGCTAATATTGATATTGAACCAGTTGTTGATGAGTTTAGAATCGTTGCTTCCCGTGGAAGAGAAATAGGAATCAGCAGCATCTTTGCCGGCGACAGTGTAATCTCATCAAGCACTATTACAGTAAGTCTTGCTGAAGCAGTTGCTGATATTAGTACTGATACTCCTATTAGAATTGAAGGTATTTCTGTTGATGGTTATAATGGAAACTATGTAGTCAGTGCTGTACCATCTTCTACTACCATTCAGTATAAGGTACAAAGTGCTCCTACAAATCCAGCACCATCATCTGCAGGTGCAACTTTAAATATCATCGTTGATAGTGTAACTTCAGCATCACCTTATATCTTTAACTGTACTCTACGTTCAGTTTATGGTATGAGTGGATTGCTTGCTGATGGTGATAAGGCTGATGGATTTAAGAGTATGATGGTTGCCCAGTTTACGGGTATCGGATTGCAGAAAGATGAGAATGCTTTCGTAAAATATGATGAGGCTTCTGGTGTTTATTTGGATTCAACTGAAGTAGCAAATCTATCCAGTGATAGTCTTGCTTTCTATAAACCAGTCTATGAGAACTATCACATCAAAGCAACAAACAATGCTTTCTTACAGTTAGTTTCTATCTTCTCCATTGGTTTTGCTCAGCACTTCCTAGCAGAAAATGGTGGAGACTTCTCAATCACCAACTCAAACTCAAACTTTGGTTCTAAAGCATTAGTTTCTAAAGGTTATAGACACGAAGCATTTACTAGAGATAATAGTGGTTACTTTACTCATATCATCACTCCAAAGGACCTTGATACTGAAGAGACTACTATCGAGTTCTTACCGATTGATGTAAGTAAGACCATTAGTGTTGGTGATACAAGTCGTTTATATCTTTATGAGTACCAAACATCAGGTGCGGTTCCAAATAATGTAATCGATGGATATCGTATTGGTGCGAAAGAGAATGATTCTCTGTACGTTCAAATCTCTCAAGGTGGTGTTACTAGCACTCATTCGGCAAAGATTGTTATGCCGAATACTGAATACACTACAAGAAACAGTGCAGAAAAATCAGCAACCGTAGGAACGAATGTTTCTGGTATTAACAGCATCAATGTAAGTGGAACTGGTATTATTGATTTAACTGCTGCTCATAGTTTTATTTCTGGGGAAAATGTAAAGATTATCAGTGAGAATGGAAGTCTCCCTGATGGTATGGGAAGCAATAAACTGTATTATGTGATTGCTTCTGATATTGATGGTTCACTGTCTTCAACTCAAATCAAACTTGCTCAATCAGAGACAAATGCGATTAATAATCAAGCAATAACTCTTAACAGTGGTGGCGGAAGACTTCATATTGTAAGTAAGGTTATTGATAAGAAGAGTGGTGACTATGGCCACCCGATTCAAAGCGAAAGTGCTGCTGGTGGTTGGTATATTACCGTCTCTGGTATTGGAACCGAAAATAATATCTACTCATCTGTTGTAGGTCTTGGTACTACTGGTTTAGGTGAAGCAACCTCAAGGACCTTTATCTTAAGAAGACAAGACGACCGTAAGTTAAACGATAAGATTTATAAGGTTCGTTATGTTATTCCAAAGGATAGTCCTATAACCGCACGTCCTCCACTTGAAGGTTTCGTAGTTCAACAAGCAGGTAGTGGTATTGGAACTGGTACTGCAGAAATCCAAAAATACTTTGCTTCATCAGCAACACTTAACAACTCTACCGAGTTAAGAAGTCTTAACTTCATTGCCGGTGCAGTGTGGAGTTCCAATGTTGTTACGATTACAACTGAACTTCCTCATAATCTTTCTGTTGGTTCAAGTGTTAAGATTGAAAACATCACTCCAACAGGATACAATGGTACCTATACTGTTACAAGTATTCCAACCACAAGAACCTTTACCTATGCATTAACAACAAATCCTGGTGTTTTTGCAACTGATACTACAGCACGCGATTCCAATCTACCAAGATTTACACGTAAGAACTATGCAGATACTTATTATGTTTATAAGACTGAAGAAATCCACGAGTATATTCCAAACTCCCAAGATGGTGTCTATCACCTAACTCTACTGAATGCGTCTAACTCACCAACAGTTGCACCATTTAACGAACAAAAGTTCTCTCAACCAGTTCAAAATCTCTATCCACAACTGAATAGAGATAACCCAGATACTAATCCAAAAGCAGCAAAGTCTTTTGCTATTCCTTTCCCAATCGGTCAGGTTGTACCAAATGACCCAGAGCGTTCGATTACTAGAGAGACTTTAGAGAAGAACTTACTTGATAATCACATTGGTGCTGGTATCACTAATATCATATCATCATCAGCAACTTCACACGTCATTTATACTGCTTATGACCACGAGTTTGCTGGTATCAGTACTCTTTCAATCACTAGTGCTGGAACCAACTATGTTCAAGGTACTTATTATGGCGTAAATCTTACTGGTGGTAGTGGTTCATCAGCAAGTGCAAAGGTTATTGTAAATGCAAGTGGTAATGTAACTGACGTATCTGTAATGTATCCTGGCGGTGGTTATGTTGCTGGCGATACCTTATCTGTTGTACCTGCTGTTGGTATTGGAACCACAACTGGATTTATTCCTGCGACCATTCAAGTTGGTTCAGTCCGTAACAGTATCAATGATGTAATCGATGTTTATGGTATTGGAAACTATACCTATGAGAACTACAATACTCATTATCGTATTTCAGCAGTCAATGGACCTAAAGAGTTAAGTGTAGTATCAACATCTTCAGTTTCTGGCTTCACTACAACTGGTATTGGAGCAACTAATACTGAAGGTTCATCTTATGTTCCTGTTGGTAAGATCGTTGGTGTTTCAAGCATTGTTTATAATGCTTCAACTGGAACCGCAGTATTAGGATTTAGCACCAGTCACGGATTTAGAATAAACAATAAGATTATTCTTACTGGTGCTGATGATAACTTCTTTAATGGTGAGTTCATTGTCTCGAATGTAACTAGTGTAACATCAGCAACAATCAATACTGGTATTGCTACTGTAACTCCAGTCACCACAGGAACCATTCTTGCTCATAGAGCAGTTTTAAGTTCCAACTTGGATGACGATGATATTGATGAGAACAGAAGTGGTAGATTGGCTTATGAGTATGCTGGTATTACAACAGTAACTGGTTCGGTTCTTAACTTCAATGACCCAGATAATACCACCATTACTATTCCAAATGCAGTTACTTTAGGTCTTAAGTTAGGTGATTATTTCGTAATCGACGATGAAATCTTTAGAGTTCGTGCGACTGTTGCTGGAAATAACATCAGTGTCTTTAGAACTCTGTTTGGAACTCCAAGACAAACTCACCCAATCAACTCTCTTGTTCGTACCATTCAAGTTCATCCAATAGAGTTACGTAGAAACTCAATCATTCGTGCATCAGGCCACACCTTCGAATATCTTGGATTTGGTCCTGGTAACTATTCATCAGCACTCCCAGAAAGACAAGACCGTATCTTAAGTGATGCAGAAGAAGTTCTTTCACAATCTACCAAGTATGATGGTGGTGCTGTTGTATTCTCCGGAATGAACAGTGATGGAGACTTCTATACTGGTAATAAGATTATTAAGTCTTCTACTGGACAAGAAGAAATCTATAACTCACCAATCCCTTCAGTATCTGGTGAAGAGGACTTAAGTGGTAGTATCACATCAGAAATCATTTCTTCTTCTGACTTGTTCATCTTCAGGTCACTTAATGTTGAAGGAGGCCCAGACAAGAACCTCATCAGTGAGTTCTCTGGTCCTGTCGTCTTTAACAATAAGGTCGCATCAAGCAATGGTATTGAAGCAAAAGACCTTTACCTACAAGGAGAAGGTGAAGTTTCCAGGAAGTTCACTGTAAGTGATACACAACCAACTTATGCTGGTAACTACGGCGATGTTGTTTGGAATGCTGTACCCCAAGATGAGGGTTCAAGTGGTTGGATTTATACCATTGATAATGAATGGAAAGCATTTGGTACTGTAGGTGAACCTAAAGTCGGCGTTTCCACTGGAGCATTTAACACTTATGTTGGTCTCGCAACTCAACTGAACTTCGTTGGTTATGGACTGAGTGTAAGAGGTTCATTGGATACTACTCTTGGTATCGCAACAATCTCCGTTGATGCAAGTGATATTCTTGCTTCTATTGCAGGTATTGCAACAACTTCTGGTTCAGCAACGATTAATGTTCCTGGTGGTACAAACTACTCATTGCAGTATAATAACAATGCAAACTTTGGTGGAGTTGATACACTTCTTTATAACAGTGGAACAAGTTCCTTAAGTCTTTCTGGTTCTACATCAGACTCACTTCTTAATATCAATCAAACTGGAAGTGGTTATGCACTGATTGTTGAAGATGTTTATATTCCAGGAACTGGTTATGTTGGTTTAGGTTCCACTGCACCAACAGCAAAACTTGATATTGTTGCTCCATTCCAGCAAGCACTTAAGATACTTTCTACTAGTGGTTCTGGTAATATTGTTTCCATTGAAAATGAAGCAAATGATAGCGAACCAATCATCTTTGATGTTCAAGGTAACTTAGGCATCAACACCACAAGTGCAAGTGAGAAACTTCATGTTCAGGGTAATGTTGCAGTCACTGGTATTATTCGTTCAGTAGACCCAACAACTTCACAGTACGTTGGTCTGCAAGCGCCAGTTCTTGGAGCAAACTATACTTATACCTTACCTAACTCATATGGAACCAATGGTCAGGTATTAGTATCCAATGGTGCTGGTGGTCTTTCTTGGACTAATAATGTTGGATTTGCAACGACCAGTGTTCTTGCAGGTACTGGCGTCAGTGTTACTTATGCAACTGTTGGAGGACAACCACAAGCAACCATTAGTAACACTGGAGTTACTGGAGTTGTTGTAGGAACAGGGTTAACTATAAGTCCTGTAAGTGGAGTTGGAACTGTTACTATTAGTTTAACAGGCTCTGGTGGAGGAACTGCTGCTGCTTATCCTTATACAACTCCAGGATTTAGTATGCCTATCTGACCTTATCCTGCTTCGGGGATGACTACGATATTATATGCTCCAGTGTTTGAAGTAGAAAATACTTGGCCTGGAGCAATCATAATTTCTGTAGGTAAAGCACCTGAAGTACCAAATGCATTATTAGAAGTTCCGGAAGATTGTATAGTTCCTAAGTTTCTACCAATAGCAGATACACCAGATTGGTCAGTAACAGAAACACCTGCCCAACTTAGACCTAAGGTAGCACTTCCAGGTGCTGATGACCTCATAAAATTAATTACAATTCTCACATTTTGTCCTGTGTTATTGGTATAAGATACATTACCAGTTCCACTTAATACCTGAGAAGCCATATTTACTCTTTGAAATACTTTTTTATATTTATTATTTCATAAATAAGTAAAAAGGGGGACAGTGAACCCTTAGGAGAACCATGGCCATCCAAAAGTCGTTCGTCATAAAGAACGGAATAGAAGTTAACTCTAATCTTATTTTTGGTGATGCAACAACTGACCGTGTGGGTATTGGAACCACAACACCAATAGATACTTTACAAGTTGTTGGTGGTATTGGTGCTACAACCATTAACGTTACTGGTATTGGTACTGTACCAACACTTAATGGTACTACTCTAAACTACGCCACGGGTAACATCGTCACTGGAGTAATTACCAGTCTAAGTGGAAGTACCTTAAACTACAGTGGTATTGCAACCGCAGGTTCTTACAATGTAGGAGCAACAGAAGTCATCAGTTCAGCGAGAGAACTGAAGAACATTGCTTCATTAGATAGTGTAACGACTGCAACGATTGAAAGTGCAATCGCAAATGCACCAAATACCTTCACTGACCTTGAAGTCACTGGTATTTCTACTTTAGGAATAGTACAAGTATCTTCTGGTATTGTTACTGCTACTTCAGGTATTGTAACTTATTATGGTGATGGTCAGTTCCTTTCTGGTATTGCAACTGTAGGTGGTGGAGTAAGTTTTGCTGATGTTCTATCAGGTGACTTATATGTAACTGGTATTGGTACCATTAATAATGTTACAATCAACTCTGGTATTGTTACTGCAGTATCTGGTATTGTAACTTATTATGGTGATGGTCAATACTTACAAAATATTCTTTCAGGTATTGGTATTGCTACTGTAGGAGGAACTGTAGGTACTGGAGCAACCATTTTAGACTTCCGTGGTTCTGGTATCTCTACGGTTACCGTAAGTGCTGGTATTGCTACCATCAATATTGAAGGTGGAGGTAGTGGGGGCACAACTCCCGGCGGAACAAGTGGTCTTATACAATATAACAATGGTGGAGTATTTGATGGTGTTTCAGGGTTTTTCTACAATGGGACTGATTTAAACTTTACTGGTATTATTACTGCAACTACTTTTAGTGGTTCTGGTGCTTCTCTAACTTCACTGAATGCATCTAATCTATCTACAGGTACTGTACCTACTGCAAGACTTGCTAGTGGAACTGCAGATGCAACAACATACTTAAGAGGAGACCAAACCTGGGCATCTATTACAACCGATATTACAATTACTGATGATACTTCAACAAATGCTACAAGATATTTAACTTTTACGAGTGCAACTTCTGGTTCTATTTCAGCAGAGAATGTATCTTCAACTAAACTAACATTTAATCCTTCTACTGGGATTCTTACAGTTGTTGATTTAAATTCAACATCAGATATTAATCTTAAGACTAATATTAATACAGTAGAAAATGCATTAGATACAGTATCACAACTTCGTGGGGTTTCATTTGATTGGAAAGAAACTGGTAGGGGTTCTTATGGTGTGATTGCACAAGAAATCGAAGAAGTATTACCAGAACTTGTTGGAACTGGTGAGACTAAATCTGTAAACTATAATGGTATTATTGGAGTTCTGATTGAAGCGATTAAAGAACTGAAGAAAGAAGTAGAGGACCTTAAGAACTCTAAATAATAAAAAGCCGAGTGCATAACGAAGATGGCGATAAAGATTAATAATATTATTGTTATTGATGATGGTAAGAATGTTGACGCCGGAATAGTTACCGCCACTAGTTTTAGTGGTGACGGAAGTGGTATTACTGATATTGCTATTGGTAATATAAACACAACAGGTATTATTACTGCTTCAACACTTCAAGCAACCAATTCCTTAAATGGACCTTCCGGTGTTTCTTCGGATCGTCCAGTAGGAGCATCATCAGGTTCTATAAGATGGAATACTGAGTTTAATGTTTTAGAAATTTATGATGGGACTGATTGGAGAGAAGTTACTCTAGGTGCTACTTTTCTCAATTCCACTAATATTCCTGCCGTCTTTGGTGGTGGTTTTGAGTCTCCAATATACCAAAACACAATAGACTACATCACCATAGCATCCGAATCAAATGCTACTGACTTTGGTGATTTAACTGTGGGACGTAGAGAACTAGCAGCGTGTTCCTCAAGCACCAGAGGTGTCTTTGGTGGTGGTTATGTTGCCCCAGCAGGTTATAACACAATAGACTACATCACCATAGCAACAACAGGAGATGCAAATTACTTCGGAGACCTTACCGTAGCACGTTATGATCTTGCAGCGTGTTCCTCAAGTACTCGTGGTGTCTTTGGTGGCGGAAGCATACCAACAAGAAACATATTAGATTACATCACCATAGCATCTCAATCGAATGCTATTGACTTTGGTGACCTTACCGTAGCACGTTCTCAACTAGCAGCATGTTCATCAAGTACTAGAGGTGTCTTTGGTGGAGGTGCTACAACAAATAACACTATTGATTACATCACCATATCATCACAATCAAATGCAACTAACTTTGGTGACCTTACTGTGGGACGTAGAGAACTAGCAGCATGTTCCTCAAGTACTCGTGGTGTATTTGGTGGAGGTTCTCCAACAACAAATACATTAGACTACATCACCATAGCAACCACAGGAGATGCAACTTACTTTGGTGATTTAACTGTATCTCGTTTTGGTCTTGCTGCATGTTCTTCAAGTACCAGAGGTGTCTTTGGTGGAGGTTCTCCAACAAGAAACACATTAGATTACATCACCATAGCATCTCAATCGAATGCTATTGACTTTGGTGACCTTACTGTAGGACGCACTAATCTTGCTGCATGTTCCAACGGACATGGAGGTCTCTCATAAGACCTCACCAATCCTCCCACCAAAATCATAAATAATAAAAACTGCCGAGTGGGAGAACCGCGAAGATGGCCATAAAGATTAATAATATTACTGTTATTGATGATGATAAGAATGTTAACGCCGGAATAGTTACCGCCACTAGTTTTTCCGGTTCTGGTGCAGGATTAACTGGTGTTGGTATTGGAACCACAGAAAATATAAACACAACAGGTATTATTACTGCTTATTCTCTTAACGCAACCAGTAATTTACAAAGTCCTTCAGGCATTTCTTCTGATCGACCGGCAGTTCCTGTTATTGGAACCATTAGGTGGAATACTGATTATAATATTATGGAATTTTATGATGGAACTGATTGGAGATCTGCCAATTTAAGTTTTATTGTTCCGTCCAGCTTTCGCGGTGTCTTTGGTGGTGGTACCCCAGGAACTCAAAACACAATAGACTACATCACCATAACATCACAATCGGATGCTACTGACTTTGGTGACCTTACCGTAGCACGTTCTCAACTAGCAGCATGTTCATCAAGTACTAGAGGTGTCTTTGGTGGAGGTTCTCCAACAACAAATACATTAGACTACATCACCATAGCATCTGCGGGAGATGCAACTAACTTTGGTGACCTTATTGTGGGACGTTCTAGACTTGCTGCATGTTCTTCAAGTACCAGAGGTGTCTTTGGTGGAGGTTCTATAAATGTAATAGACTATATTGCCATAGAAACTACAGGAAATGCAGCTGACTTTGGTGACCTTAGTGTAGCAGGTGGTTACCTTGCCGCATGTTCATCAAGTACTAGAGGTGTCTTTGGTGGAGGTTATAGTCCGTCAGTTCCATTTCCAGCATATCCAGCAACAAACACATTAGATTACATCACCATAGCAACCACAGGGAATTCAACTGACTTTAGTGATTTAACTGAAGCACGTCAACGACTTTCTGCATGTTCTTCAAGTACTAGAGGTGTCTTTGGTGGTGGCGGCGGTAATGGTCTTACTCCATCAACATCAACAAACACAATAGACTATATCGCCATAGCGTCCAGAGCGAATGCAATTGACTTTGGTGATTTAACTATATCACGTTATAGTCTTGCTGCGTGTTCCTCAAGCACCAGAGGTGTCTTTGGTGGTGGTTTTATTCCATCACCATCTCCTGGAGTAAATTTTAACACAATAGACTACATCACCATAGCATCCGAATCAAATGCTACTGACTTTGGTGATTTAACTGTGGGACGTAGAGAACTAGCAGCGTGTTCCAACGGACATGGAGGTCTTACATAAGGAATCTACCAAAAACTCCATCAAAATCATAAATAATAAAAAGCCGAGTGCATAACGAAGATGGCGATAAAGATTAATAATATTACTGTTATTGATGATGGTAAAAATGTTAATGCTGGTATCGTAACTGCTACTAGTTTTAGTGGAGATGGAAGCAGTCTTACTGGTATTGGTATTGGAACCACATCAAATATAAACACAACGGGTATTATTACTGCTTCAACACTTCAAGCAACTAGTGCTTTGATTAGTCCTTCAGGTATTTCTTCTGATCGACCAATAGAAGTGTCGCCAGGTTCTATAAGATTTAATACTGAGTATAATGTTCCGGAAGTTTATGATGGGACTAATTGGAGAGAAGTTACTTTAGTTGGAGTTGTTATTAACCCCACCAACGTTCGCGGTGTCTTTGGTGGAGGTAGTCCATCAAACGTATTAGACTATATTACCATAGGATCTCAATCGAATGCTACTGACTTTGGTGATTTAACTGTATCACGTAGAGAACTAGCAGCGTGTTCCTCAAGTACTAGAGGTGTCTTTGGTGGTGGTGGTCCAGCACCAACAAACACAATAGACTACATCACCATAGCATCCGAATCAAATGCTACTGACTTTGGTGACCTTACCGTAGCACGTTTTCAACTAGCAGCGTGTTCTTCAAGTACCAGAGGTGTCTTTGGTGGAGGTTCTGCAACAAACACAATAGACTATATTACCATAGCATCCGAATCAAATGCTACTGACTTTGGTGATTTAACTGGAACCACCTCGCAAGGCGCAGCATGTTCATCAAGTACTAGAGGGGTCTTTGGTGGTGTGGGCCCAGGAACAACAAACAGAATAGACTACATCACCATAGCATCTGGTAGTCTCGCAGCTGACTTTGGAGACCTTACAGTAGCACGCGAGGCTCTTGCTGCATGTTCTTCAAGCACTCGTGGAGTTTTTGGTGGTGGTAATAATCCATCACCACTTCCTGGAGTAACTTTTAACACAATAGACTACATCACCATAACATCACAATCGGATGCTATTGACTTTGGTGATTTAACTGTGGGACGTTCTTTCCTTGCTGCGTGTTCCTCACCCACCAGAGGTGTCTTTGGTGGTGGTGGGTTCCCAGGAATAAGTGTAATAGACTATATCACCATAGCATCACAATCAAATGCTACTGACTTTGGTGACCTTACCGTATCACGCGGTGACCTTGCTGCATGTTCCAACGGACATGGAGGTCTTTAATAAGAACCGAACAAAACCTCTTCCAGTAATCAAATAAATAGATCAGAACATTCGTAATATGATATGACTGAACAACCTTCAGCGATTACTACACAAGATTTCATACCATCAGCAGAAATATCAATCAGTTCTCTAAAGAACGAACTCACGCAGTTACCAAAAGAATATTCTCCAATGTTGCAGAATATCCAAGAGAACTTACCAGCAATACGAGCAACATCAGAAAACTTCTATAAGTCTCATTCACAGTACATGAATGCGACTGTGGATATTGCAGACATTACACCACTTCACAGTATTCGTCATATTCTTGCACGTATTGAACGTAAGAAAGCAGCACTTGCAGAAGCACAAATCAAAAGACGTAAAGATGATATTGAACTTCGTCGTAAGCAAAATCAATTAGAAGAAACTACTGATGAGTTCGACAGAGAACTTTTAGAAATCGAAATCATTGAACTGATGAATGGTCTTACATCAGGTGAAAACTATATCAAAGGTGCAATCCGTGAGATGTCTTTTCTCATTTCTCAATACAACTCAGTACTAAAAAAAACTGGTAAAGAACATCTTACTGAAGAAGATTTTGAAGAAGATGAAAAACGTTATCATGTAATGACTGCACTGAAGCAAGCATTAAACTCGGCAAGACCCCGTGGTGGTTTGATTGATGAAGGTAACTCCATCTATCTGTTTGATATTGGAGTCAATGTTGCCCATGCACAAGCAGAAGTTTTTAATTATCTCAAGCAAGAACAAGAGATGATTGAAAATGGACTTGCACCATCACATGAAATGACGATAGAATGGTTAGAAAGATGTGCAGATAAGTTTAAGGACTGTGGCCAACGCTTTGCAGAAAGTCGTGGATTGGTTACACTAGACCAGAAGTCACTGGCTCAACCAGAACCCGTACAACTACTCACAGGAACCACTGAAACTACTGAAGAGAACTGATTATGAACTTTCATCTTGCTATTGGTACTCCCATGTATGGTGGGGCATGTACTAGTGAATATACACAATCTCTGTTAGCACTTACTGAAAGTGTGAATAATAGTGGAAATAAGATTACAAGTATTTTTCTAGGAAACGAAAGTCTTATTCAACGTGGAAGAAACACGATTGCTTATCACTTTTTAAATACTGATGCAACACACTTAATGTTTATTGATGCAGACATTAAGTTTCGTCCAAGAGATGTTGCACGAATGATTGCTGCTGATAAGGACTTGATTATTGGTCCAGTACCACTCAAAGGTATTGATTGGAACCAAGTAAGAGCAGCAGCACTTTCAGGTAAAGAAGACCTTTATGCTCACACTGGTGTCTTTAATATCAATCACCTACCAGGACATTCAATGGTAAGTGAAGATGAACCATTTGAAATCGAACATGGTGGTGCTGCTTTTATGATGATTAAACGTGAGGTCTTTGAAGCACTTATTCCTCATAC
>Ga0208019_1001402_pt1 | contig 12792 bp, 21 predicted proteins | sample CB_VirMetaG_5_FD_184540 | JGI IMG/M metagenome (GOLD analysis project Ga0208019, IMG submission 184540) | Freshwater to marine saline gradient viral communities from Chesapeake Bay - CB_1508_1D Viral MetaG (SPAdes) (version 4) | ecosystem: Environmental > Aquatic > Marine > Coastal | place: USA...
GGAAAAGGTTTGAAGTTTGATACAGACCCCGTAAGGGGTTTCGCCTAATCAAGGCTCATCAGTGTACCTGTGGTGTCACATACCCAAGTAAATCTCCAGCTCTTCGTCGAGATGGTGCTTGAGGATGTACCGCTTTGCGGCAGGGTCGTCGCCTAATACCCTATATACGTCTACACTTGTCATGTAACCTGATTGGATGACGGAATCGATGATGTCTGAAACGTTTGACATGATGATTGAGTTTTGAAGTTTGACATTGAGAGTGTTCGTATATTATCTCTCTTCACTACGTTTAGAGAGTAATATACTCACCTCTCTATTTAGTTTCGTTGGTTCGGATTCTCTCTCCAAACCTCATCCATATAATACCCAAGTTTGCGCTCTATGTATGATACGAAGTTGTCAATGTGTTTTTCATCATTGAAATCTCTTGTAATGTACCAATCTTCGGCACTTTTGGTTCTGAATTTAATAGTTGCTTTTATCATTTCCAAACTTCTCTTATGACACACCATATAACGGCTTGCAAATGTGCGGGGGCATACCCCATATCATGTGATATTCGTTGGAATTTATGTTCCATAATGTCATATTGCTTTGATGTTATTCTGACATCTAATTCCTTGCGGGACTTTGACTTGGTTTGAAATGCAAACAACATCCAAGAATCAATGGTAACAGCATTCATATCAAATGCCCCTACGTTCAAAGCGAAGCGGTGCGTCTTGCGACTTTCTTTGTGAATTTTCCGATTGCCTTTGGCAATATCAAATGCCCTTAACTTGTTGGTATTGAACGTACTAACACGTATCATATCATGTGATACTTCATCACGGACTGCCTGAAAGACGTTCCAAGCATCAATCTTGTTTCTCTCCCACTGATTTCTCGGAGAGAGAGCAGAGATGACGCCGCCAGCCCTTACGGGGGAGACGTCAAACTCATTGGAGAGCATCAGAGCAAAGTCCTTTGCATCATCATACCACGTCAAACCATCGTGTATCATACGTTCGTCCGCCATATCATACCAATGGTATGTGTTGCTTCGCATCTTGCGAAGGGTTGAGTCAAATGTCTTTGGATTCATTTCGCAATTTGATTTCTCGTTTCTTATCGAAATCCCAAATGGATTCTTCACCCCGTAGCATAGCTACGTCGACCGCCTCCGTCATAGATGTATACACCTCTGAAATTTCAAGGACACACCACCCATCCTCCTTGACCCATCCACCAATCACCACATCTCTTCCAGAGAGAGAGGCAAGCTCGCACTCGTGTATCATATCATTCAAGCAGTCTTGGAACGTGTTCCAAGAAAGGTTCTCAATGAATTGGCCGTGGATGCAATCGTAGTCACCACCACCAACAGCATACCCTCCGAACGGGTATGATACGAGCGTATCAGGAAGGACGCTGAATCCTTCGCCACCTTGTACTTTGAAGTACAAGTCAGTAAGAGTGAATTTTTCCATCGTAGATGAATTTGAAGTTTGACACATACACCACTTTCGTGGTGTTTCGTCCATTTAGGACTCGTCAGTGTGCCTGAATGCCTGCTGAAACAAACTGCCCATCACCGAGCAGTCAGCCTCTGTTAGAGGCCCGTAGTGTTCGAGTTGTCGGTCGTAGAAAAACTGCACCTTGTCCCAGTTACCTTTGGTAATGTGGTGCACAATCTTGGGTAGGTAGCCTTTTGGGTATTTTTCCATCGTAGATGAAGTTGAAGTTTGAAGGGTTTATGGGTGGTTCGTATATCACCCTGTTCGTAAGAACTTACAGGGTGTATATACTCACCCCCCAAGGTTGTCGGTTAGTCGGTCAGCTCATCATATGCAAGCCACATCATAAGCAGGGCTGCGGGCATCATAGCCCCCCAAAACACAAGGTCAAGTACCATTGAAAATGAATTTGAAGTTTGACACAGACACCCCCCAAAGGGGGTGTTTCGGCTAACAAAGCCTCATCAGTGTGCCTATCATATGACATCATACATCAGAAGAGTTTGGCCAACTCCCGAAGGGAGAGGTCATCAAAACTCACTTCATTGGATGTTCCATCCAACGGAAACTCCAAGTCAAGCTTCGCTTGGAATGCCTTCAAAAGCTCTGCTTTTCGAGAATTAGCCTTCGTTCTAATTCTATCGGCGGCTCCATTAGCTTCGCTAACGGCAAGGGCTGACTTCCGAGCAGCTTCAACAGAAGCTGTCTTTTTCGTATGACATGGTGTGACGGGGGTGTCAGGGCGACCGTGGAAGGCTTTCTCTTGTCTGTCAGCAACTCGTTGCTGAGGAGTAGCTTTCTTGGTGGTCGTCTTACGACGACGCTTCGGCTTAGTAGCCTTCGGCTTGGCAACCTTCGGTTGGGGTTCAGCCTTCGGCTGTTCTTGAGTCATTCCTTGCAAGGCAAGGAACTGCTTGAACAACTCCATCATTTGTTCAGTCCCTTGGGACTGCTCGTCAGATGTCTTTGAATTGGTTGGCTTTGCCTTCGGCAACTCTACTGCTTCAACGAAGTTGAGCAGGTCTTGAATGGCACTTCGTGCCTTTCCTTTTCTCACCGTTGACGGTGAGAAGTAGAACTCATTGACTGAAACTGAAACTGCTTTCAGCAGTTCGACTCGGTTGGTTGACTTTTTCATTGGAAATGAAATTTGAAAATTGAAGTTTGAATTTGAATGGTGGGGTTCGTATCTGATACCCTTCGTAAGAACTCAGGGTATCTGATACTCCCCCAAAGTTTTTGTCAGTCCATCAACTCGTTGATGATTGCCTCCTGTTCCTCAGATGAGAGTTCGCAGAACTCCGCATCAAGGAACAAGAGTTCAGGGTTGGCAGTCCAAAACAATTCAAGCAGAGCTTGAACACGCTCCTTGGTAACAGCTCTGCTGTTAGACTGATTCGAAGAATCAAGGGTTGAATGAAAGTAGTTCATCGTAGATGAAGATTGAAGTTTGACAAGGGAAAAACAGACCCCCCGAAGGGGGTCTGAAAGACTGCTTTCAGCAGTGCTTGAACCGACGGAGTTTCTCTTCCAAGGGAAGAGCGTTTACCTCTTCGAGGTACTCTTCGACTTCGTCGACAATTTCGATTCCAAAGGCTGACAGCTTCGCTGACAGCTCTTTGAACTCTTGTTCTGCTTCGCAGTACAAGTCACCATCGTTTGACCATTCGTCTTCAAGGAAGACGACACCAGTTGACTTGTCAACTGACAAGTGTTTCTCTTGGAGAAACAGCAAGTCGCTGTAAGCGACCAAGTCCCCAATCCAAGGAGCATCTTCCCAAAACAAATCTTTGATTTGTTCTAACTCTGACTCCGTCAGAGTGACCGTAGCTGGACAAGCTTTCAGCTTGACTCCGTTGAATTTGAGGAACTTAGCAACTTCGTTGCTACTGACGGTGTACTGCTTCGCAGTAGATTTGATTGAATTGTTCATCGGAGATGAAGATTGAAGTTTGATGGCAAAAGTGCCGATGCAAATCTACGGCAGAGTTTTCCGAAAATCCAAGCCCTTCTTCCTGCGCGATTTCTCCCGCGTGAAGAGTACGAAGTACTCCGCGTGGAAACAGGGGAAGAAGCGGCGTCGCGCTTGGGCATATGCCTGCACATCATACGAGGCTCGGCAGAGTTTTTTGTTGGCAATTTGAATTGTCAATAGCAAACCCTATGCGTTACCATACATGGACCGAAGGTCGGCGCGTAGTAATCGTGTGGGGTTTTGTCCCCTACTGGAAATGTCAACACAATTCCACCAAATTTCAACAACATCAGCATTTTAGCCTCTATCAAAACATCGTAGATGTTTAGATAAAAGCTGAAATGTATGGCGAAGTTGACCAAAGGTCAAAGGGAGGGGGGTCTCATAAGGCGTTTGGGTGCGAGCACGCTGGCGTGTATAGATCTATATAATCCCCTAGATCCGTATTTCTGACCTTTTTTCCACCTTAAGCTTTCACCCATAGATTTCGCAGGCAAGCGTTAACAACAGCCTAATCAATGACTTACACGCTGTTTCTTCAACTGCTTGTTTAGGGTTGACTTTTAAATTTTTCTGTTATAACTTTGCGTAACTATTTAGATAGTTGAGTCTGTTCATGTGTTTTTGTGTGAATACAGAAAGCTGATGAGCGAATTTCTCTCTATGACCAATAGTTGTTATAACGCAAGGGTAGCTATATCATGATCGTAAAGCGGAAAAACGGGTATTTTGTACGCTCTGAGGATGGGGAAAACCTTGGTGGCCCTTATAAAAACCGTTTAGAGGCTATGAGGAGGCTGAAACAAATAGAATTTTTCAAGCACAAAAAGTAGTATATTTGCTCTTATGAGGGCGGTATCAAAAAAACCCCTAAAAAGGGTAAGAAAGTACTACAACGGGGGTCAAAACTGGCCACCTGAGGTTAAAGCAAGGATGCTTGCTAGCGGAAACTGGAAGGAGGGACCTAACGGTGAGCTTTTAAGAGTTAGCGCTGAAGAGGCCAATCAAGCAGCACTTTTACAGTCTCGGCAGGCAGCTGCCCCAGAGAAGTACACCCCTACGAAGGTTGGCTTTATGAGTGACGAGAGGCGAGAATACCTTGAGAACCTAGACCGACCGCTATCTAGAGAAGAGGCCCAAGAGTATGCCACGGAAGCATACAACCCATCGCAACCAGCAAACGTGGCCTTTAGCACTGCCGCTGGATTCGGGACACCCGCTGCAGCTTTAGAAGACTACCTTGCGTCAAGGCTGTTGACCATTGGTAAGGATGCCTTTAAGTACCTAGGTGCCGAGGCTGTTACCAACGCCATACCAGCTATAAACAAGGCGGTGAAGTACGGGATGGATAAGATTGACCAGTATGTAACTCCATTGCCGAGAGCTGTTGATAGATGGTCGAATGCCGAGACCGATGTAATCGACTACAAAAAGGTTCTTGATGAGAACCTTCCAGAGTGGTTGGCTAATAAAGTTATGAGGTCTGACCTCAACCCATCCCTGATGCCACGGTGGATTGACCTTCAGAAAAAGCATACATCACTTCTTAGCGGGTATGCAAACTCACCTGAGTTTAGGTCTATACCTGAAGAAATTCAAAAAGATATCATCTATGCCATGGAGGGTATGGATGAAGGCGTTACAGAGTCTCTTCGTTCTTTGATCAAAAAAAATGCTGAAGACCTAACACCCGATCAAATCAATGCGCTTAGAAGGCTAACATCAGACCTTGAAGTCATTGGTAAAGAAGCAAGGAAGTACCCCAACCCAAATAAAGTCCCGCATAGTACTGCTGACGACTACCTCAGAAAAATCAACCTCCCACCTCCTGGTCACGGTGGCACCGTTGGAGGTAGTGATATGCTGTACGGGACTGAAAAGTATCAAAGTGATGTATGGAAACGCACTATGGATGTCACTCGAAATCAAGACGATCTCTATAGAAGGCTTTCTACTTTGGGGCAGGAATTTGATGATGAGATTTTGTATGGCGCTGATGGCATGAGTAAAATAAACTCAGAGTTGGCTATGACCAGGCTACCGCTAGGTAGTGGCTACAGTACCTCGCCGTTTGACGATCTTATCGGTGGCGAACCAACGCTTAGAGCCCGTAGAATTCTTGTAAAGCATTCTCAAGGGCAAACTGGCCCAACTATTGAAAAAGTATCTTCTAGAGTCACCATGGATGAGTGGCCAACAGCATTAAAGGAATTTACTGTATTTAGAAATCAATCACAGAGATTGACACCAACCAGAGTAATAAGAAATGGAGAGGTTGTGGATGTGAGGTCACCAGATAAATATCAGGTAGGTGATATCGTAGAAACACTTTCTCAAAAAGAATTAAAAGATGTGAGTTCGGTATCGCCACGATCTTCGCGACCAGTATCTACGTCTCTCCATGCCAAACTACCAAGGCAAACCTCTAGACGAACACCTGGTGTGGGTGGTGAGCAGCTAAAGTTAGAGATCGTCATACCAGAAGGAACGGCTGTAGCCAACCCTTCGCAGCTAGGCAGCATGGAAATATATCCATCAGAGATGGAGGTATTGCTTCACCCAGATCAAAAGTATATAGTAGAGTCTATCGAGGGTGGCCACGTAAAGCTGAGAGCCATATCACACAGGCAGGCATACTATACAGAGCGCGGTTACCCGCAGTCTATGACCCATTCTAATGGTGGTAGAGTTGTAAAGCGCAGGAGGCCAGGCTTCGCAGTGGTAAAATAACATTTAGTATCTTTGAGCCATGGCAACACTTAGAGTAACTATACAAGAAGATATCACGATTAACGGTAAGGATCGTGGCAACAAGAATGTTGTTGAGGTTAATAGTGTAACTGAAACATTTAACAGGGTTCTTACCGTTACAAATGCCGAGCAAACTATTTTAGAGTTTCAGGCATCAAACCCGTCTGGGGGTGCTTTGGTAGACGGAACAATGCAGTACTTGCGTATCACGAACCTCGATGCATCGAATACTGTAGATCTTCGCATACAAGACACATCAAATACGAAAGAATATTTTGTTCAGATCGGTGCGTCAAAGTCGTTTATTCTGTTTAATGACAAAATAGACTGTGATTCTTCTGCCATAGGGTCTACAATATCACTCTCTCAAATAGAAAAGATTTCTGCCGACGCTACTGGTACTAGTGGGGAGACTGCAGACATTGAAATATTTGCTGTTGCCACTTAAACAAACAACATACCATGGCCGTAAGAAATCAGGAAAAAGAAGATAGACTCAGATTTAGGTCTACCACTGGAGCTAATCAGCGCAGACTTTCCCGTGCTGAAAACCAACTCAAAAGAGTTGTAGAGAAAACAGCTGGCAAGGGCGCGACATCTGCGAAAGCACAGTCTGTAGCAGCAGACGCTGGGAATGCAAGACTGGTAAGAAAAATTCAGAAGAAAGAGTCAAAGGCCGCATTTCAGGCAAAAAAAGCTGGATCTGACCCAAGTAAAAAGAAAACTATAAAGACCCCTGAGGTAAATCTACCAAAGATAAAGCTCCCAAAAATAAAACTTACAAAACTTAAACCAGGTGGTGGAAAGCCTAACTACAGTAAGTCGGTTGGCAATCCAAACCTAACACTTGGAGATAAGATTAGGGGGAAATGCAAAGACATTGCATGTAGAAACGAGGCTAAAAAAGGAAAAAGCGGTCAGTGGAGTCAATAAACCATTAAAACAACAGACTATTTTAAGTATTATGAGATCAGTAAAAAAATATCCAGACGGAGGTAAATTTGGGCCAGGCCTAGGAAAGGGCAAGGATGTCAATTACCTTCTTGCCCAGCTTTCTAATGCTGATGAGGGAAAAAGCTCAAAAGACGTTGCGAAAGCTGCAATAGCACAGAAATACTCTAAGGATAAGGAGCAACTTCAAAAGCACATGTTTGATTCCCTCGTGAATCAGCAAACAGAAAAAGCTCTTAAATATAAAGATGGGGGATCTATAAGCGATAAGTATGCCGACCTTTCTAGAAAAAGAGCTAGACACAGAAACCGTCAGGCAACAGCCAAAACAATCATTGGCAAAGCTATTCACAAAGCAATGGTGAACAACTTGAACAGAAGGATTGAGAATACTCCGAAATATGATTAATGAATTTATCTAAGAACTTAACCTTATCGGAAGTCACTAAAAGTATTACAGCTAAGCGCTTAGGCATAGATAACACCCCCGATGACTGGACTACGGAAAATCTTCGACAAGTTGCGCTCAACGTATTTCAACCTCTTAGGGACGCTTTCAAGTGTCCTATATACGTGTCGAGCGGGTATAGGTCGCCTGAGCTCAACGCTGCTGTCAGAGGCTCGGTTCGTAGCCAACACATGGAAGGTAGAGCACTTGATCTGGACGCAGACGTATTCGGAGGTTGTACAAATTCTCAGATATTCCAATACATCAAGAACAATCTGGAATTTGATCAGCTCATTTGGGAGTTTGGTGATGACGACAATCCTGATTGGGTTCACGTCTCTTACGTTTACGATGGCGTTAATCGTAAAAGGTGTCTCAGGGCTTGTAGAGATGATGACGGCCAAGTATATTACGAAGCAATCTTCGGGAAAGGACTTTAAATAGATTCTCCCTCTAGGTTTCTGTATATCTGCTGGACTATAATTCTACCGCGCTGTGTTAGCGCATATCTTACTCTGTAGTTAAATTTCGTCTCATCTCTAAAGAGATGATCTTCTCTAGAATCCGACGGGGTAAGCTTATCAAAGTGTTTGTATATCAACCCCTCCTTTACTAACGGGTATACATATTCCACACCAATTTTTTTGCTGCTTATACCAAAGTCATCAGATGCGTACTTAAGGGTGAAAAATTCAAGATCGTACGCCCACAGCATGAACATTATTTCCTTTTGAAAGATAGAGTGGCTATCTTTTGTTTTAAGCAGTTCTCTCCTAAGGTGCTTTAGGTAGTTACGTTTTACGTATCTTTGATTGAGCTTCGAAAACTCTCTAAAGAGTTTTCTTTTAGAAACCACACTTTTAGGCATTAAAATGGATTTAGATAAATACAAAGATATGAGTAGAGATGGTTTTCTGTTTGAGATTCAAAAAATAGCACTTAAAATTGAGGACTTAATTGATGAATATGGTGTTAGAGATGATCTGATGTCCCTTATGATAATAGGCCTTATCGATGATATTGATGAAGACAATCAGCAGCTTAAGGCTATATGGGGATACAATTTGCGAAACAGAGAAGAGTTAAATGAATTATTTAACTTTGCAAACGAATCTTACAAGGAAGACGATTTAGATATTGATGATCTGATCCAAGGACTTGGCATAAGCTTGAATTAAATGGAAGGTGTTATTAGAAAAATTATTATTGGGAGGGATCCCAAGGACGCCATGGCGTATTATGTCGGCATGAGAGCTGGAAGCAGCAATGTAAGCGCAATTGTTGTTGATGAAGCATTTCTTTATAGACACGGTAAAAACAGATACATTGTATACCTTCAGGAAGAAGATGGTAGCAACGTAATGTGGAAGGTTGTAGACGATATGCCGTGCATTATCGAATTTGATTTAAATTTTTAATCATGTCTGAAAAATCAAAAGGGCTTGGTGATAGCATTGAAAAAATCACCAAAACAACTGGTCTTAAAAAGCTTGTAGAGAGGATGTCTAGTGACTGCGGATGCGATAAGAGAAAAGAGAAGCTAAACGAGATGTTCCCTTATAAGAAATGAGATCCTTAAATATGTTTATCGTTGAGCTTGAGAAGCCGATCAACGATACAATCTCCACTGCCAGCGGATTGGAACTATATATTGACTCTCGTTTTGAGGGTGGAGAATTTGCATACAGAGTTACCGATGGTCCAGTTATTGCAACACCAGCAAAATATAAAACAGATGTTGAGGTTGGTGACACGCTGTATTTTCATCACCTTGTGGTTATGCAAGAAGGTCAAAAACTCACTGGCAATGACAAGAGTTATTTTGTAAACTACAACCCATCAGAGGCAGCAAACAATCAGGCCATTGCATACAAAAACAAAGATGGTAAAATAACACCATTGGCTGGATGGAGCCTCTTGTTGCCAGTAGAAAAAGAAGACACAAAAAACAGCGTTATTGACGTAGTTTCTCTCAAAGATGCCCTCCCAACAAAAGGTGTCGTAGCCTTTGAGTCTGAAGATCTTAATAAATTAGGAGTTAAGGTTGGTGATGTTGTTGGGTTTAAAGAAAATAGAGACTACCGCATCAAAATTGACGGGGAAGAATACTACAGAACTCGCGTAATAGACCTGATGTATGTCGAAGAAGAAATTCACAACAATTGAGGCAGCTCAAAAGCTAATGGACAGCATGGAGATTGCAATCAACAATATGATTGATGAAATAAAAAAACCAGTTGATCCAGAAATTAATGGTAGCGCAAGAAAGGCAGAGCTACAATCCATCAAACAAACGGCGACAGATTGTAAAGACCTTCTCGTCGAAAGACAGCGCCTTGAACAAATGATTAAAGACCTAAAAGACAATGGAGAAATCGAACAAGCAAAAGACTATAGTGGAGGATTCGCTGAAAAATTCTCTAAGTAACTGGCAAGATATTGTTTATAGATACGAGGAAGCGCGTATAGCCAGAGACTATAAGTTCTGGGAGGAGTCCTGGAACGACGAATTTGAGGACTGAAATTGCCACAGAATTAAAACACATGATCGAAGAAAAAAAGACGTGCCCAAGGTGCAAGACAAAAAAACCTGATAGCGAGTATTACATCAGAAAAGACAGAAAGGGTAGGGCTGGATTAAGTGGGTTCTGTAAAAAATGTATGTGCGAGGACAGGACTGATAGGGCTAGAGAGTTCAAAAGAAAGTGTGTGGAGTATAAGGGAGGTAAGTGCGAGAGGTGTGGGTACGACAGGTGTGACTGGTCTATTGACTTCCACCACAGAGACCCTAATGAAAAGGATTTTGGTTTGGGCAAACAACGAAGAACAAGGTTTGATGATAAGATTAAGAAGGAGCTTGATAAGTGCATGATCCTTTGTTCAAACTGTCACAGAGAGAAACACGCAGGCTTGTTCTAATATATCCGCGAGTATCCCCTCAAGCTTATACCTTGTAGAAAGGGTAACTGGTCACATGTGGGTTCAAGTCCCGCCTCGCGGACTTTAATTATATTTGCATTATGGCCAATGTCAAAAAACGCAACTATAAGAAAGAGTATGAAAAGTACGGGAAGGGAGGTAAGGCTAAGCAGTACAGGGCCTGTCTTAACCGTATTGCTCGCAGGCTCGGTGTTTACGGGAATGGTGATGGCCTTGACAATGCTCATGTTGGCACCTCTGATAGGACTACACCCCAGCCAGAGTCAGTAAACAGGGCCAATAATAGGCCGAAAAAAAGAAGAAGTCGATGATATTAACGAAGTCAAATAACAACGACGAACCTCGCCCCATAAGAGTCAAAAAGGATCCCTCACAAACTGAAAGGGAGATTCTTGATTATTTAACTGCAACTGGGGGATATCAGAGGAGAAGAAAAATTAGATTCCCACAAACTGAATTCGTAGAGGATTATGGGATTGGATTGATGGCCCCATTTATTGATAAGACGTATGGAGGATTTGACTATACACCTCTAGAAAAAAGATCCTCTAAAGACATTCTTAATTATCTAGCCAATTATTACGAAAATCCTGGTCCGTTTGGCTATAACGTTGGTAGAAAGTCGTTTATACCTAAATCAAGAGAAAATGACCCTCTAACTGTGTACGAAGAAACAATCCATGGTGCTCAGGCTCCAAGCGGATTTTTTAATATTGACAAAACCCTTGGCAAGGGGGTTGGCAAGGCAAAAAGGGAATTTTTTAGACAAGCTGAAGAGGCGTTTAGGGGAACGGGTGCTGAAGAGATGTTCCAGGAGTTAGTTAATTACAATGGAGGATTTGGTCTTCCAAATATGGAGGCAGAAGCCAAGCCAATGGCTCTTAAGGCCGCAATGAGAAATCTTGGTGTTATCGATGACTATGTTGTAAAAGATTCAGATATTGAGAAGATTAGAGAGTGGTTTGTTCAAAATGAAGAACAACAGAATGACCCCTTCTCCTGGCTATTCAGTCAGGACGTTATAAAAAAGGATGAATACAGAAAGGCATTGCTTGATTATTTGAACAGCTTCTAATATATTAGCGTCATGAAAAAATTTATTTTACCCATCATTTCAGTTTTTGTTGCGGCTTTTATGCTTACTAGCTGCTCACCACACACCTCTGTGTCTAAGCATAAGAGGTATCACAACCACAAAATGCACCAGAATAATGGACCAGACTTCCCTGGCGTAGCCCATATGGGCCCAGTGAAGTGTGCTGAGTGGTAATTTATTCGCTCTGCGCCTGTAGCTCAACAGGATAGAGCAGCGCACTTCTAATGCGCAGGTTTCAGGTTCGAGTCCTGGCAGGCGTACAATACGATTAAGATGTCAAAAGTACAGGTATCAACATACAAGTCAAAAAGAGTTAGGCGCAAAGGAGTTCATTCTAAAAAGAAAACTTCTATTAGCAAGTCGTCTAAAAACTACAGAAAGCGTTATGCTGGTCAAGGTAGATGACTACGATGAGCCTGCTATCTCAATTTGCCCCAAGGGTACGAAAGGTGAGGTTCTTGAGCTCGGTGGGATACTCATTTTACTTCCCGCTCAGCCTCCCAAAAAGGAGATTGAAGGATATGGACTCCCAAACAACATGCAGCTGTGGTCGAGGAAACCTATGCCAGAGGAGCTGTCTAGGGTTCGTTCTATGGATGAGTGGGGTGAGATGCCAAGGGAGTTCAGACAAAAGTTTTCTCCATATATCGAGGAGGAATTTCGCCGTAGGCGTGAGGGCTTTTGGTTTTATAATGACGGTGTCCCTACATATATTACGGGCAGGCATTACATGATGCTTCAGTGGACGAGAATGGATATAGGATATCCTTCTTATCTTGCATTTCAACGCGAAATTTTTATACATATGGCCGCGTGTGAGGCTGATCCCCGTTGTATCGGGCAGCTTTATACTAAGTGTCGCCGTTCTGGATACACTAACATATGTTCTTCTATCATTGTTGATGAGGCCACGCAGATTAAGGATAAGCTGCTTGGAATACAGTCAAAAACTGGTAAAGACGCGCAGGAAAATATATTTATGAAGAAGGTGGTGTACATGTTTCGACATTACCCCTTCTTCTTTAAACCCATTCAAGATGGTACCACTAACCCACGCATGGAGCTGGCTTTTCGCGAGCCGAGTAAGAGAATCACGAAGAAAAATAAGACTTCGCAGACGGGCGAGGCTCTT
>Ga0208019_1001403_pt1 | contig 12792 bp, 11 predicted proteins | sample CB_VirMetaG_5_FD_184540 | JGI IMG/M metagenome (GOLD analysis project Ga0208019, IMG submission 184540) | Freshwater to marine saline gradient viral communities from Chesapeake Bay - CB_1508_1D Viral MetaG (SPAdes) (version 4) | ecosystem: Environmental > Aquatic > Marine > Coastal | place: USA...
ATTAGATGCTAAAATTCTATTATCATCCATAGTAGAACCAGGTCCAACTTTAGTAAAATCTGGAGAAAGAGTTTGTCCTACAGTTACTGGATTGTTTACTGCATATCTTTCCCTAACATCATCTCTAGTTGCTCTTGCTGAACTTATTGCAGCTTTAGTATTAGCTGTTTGTTGTGCAGAAACTTTAGATCTATCTGGACCCCTACTAAAATCTGCCCCACCACCTTTACCAGAAGGTCCTTTAGATTTATCATTAGGACCACCCATTGTGTCTCCGCCATATCTATAACTAATTCTTTGATCAATCATTAAACTAAACCTCTTTGTCTTAATCTTATTTGTTGTTCTTCAGGAGATAATAAAGCTAATTCTGTTGGTGTCAATCCTTGAGCTGTCATAAACTGTTGACTTCCAATTTGTGGAGTTTGACCTACAATATTAGGATTTGGCATTGGTTGTTCCGGTAATGGAGGCACTTGAGTTATTTCTTCTATATCACCACCAGGTACCATTTCTTTAAATTCATCAAAAGTTACAAAATCATCAAAATTACCATCTAATGGTAATGCTTTTAAAGTTCCAACAATAGATTTAATAGCAGGTAATGCTAATTGATATGGATCTACTGTTCCAATTCTTTCAGCTACTTGTCTAAATTCTCTTCTAATACTATCTGAAGGTTCATAAGGTGTAAATCTACCGGATATTAATCTATTATAATCTTTAGATAATTGTCTTTCTTCAAACTCATTTCTAAGACTATAGACAGGTGCACCTAAAATTTGAGCTGCTAATAAGTCTCTTCTTAATTTTTTTTGAACTAAAAATTTTGCTTTGTTTGCTTGTATAAATCTTTGTAAAACATCTTCAGGAGTTTTTGGTCCACCTTTTAATAATCCTTGAGCTCCACCAGTAAATAAACCTCTAGATTCCCTAATACCTTTTTGATATTCAGATAATTTAAATCCCATAGATCTAACTGGATCTAATTTAACTGCACGGAAACCTATTAATCCTCCAAGTTCATCAGGAACTTCAAAAAATTCTCCTCTTTCACCTGGTTTATCTAACGCTGCTTGATATAATCTTTTTATTTGTGGAATTGAAAAAGGCTCCATTGCAGATGCTAAATGATAAATAGAGTTAGCTATAACTTGTCCTGGTTCAGTTGCTAATTGTGTTTCAGTCCAAATTTGTCTACCATCTTTAGTTCTTCCTTGTCTTGGAATTAAATCAAATAAAGCTTGAGTATAAATTGCTTCAGATATAAATGGTGATGCAAGTTCGCCAGCAGCTTCAAACATACCTTTCATAACTCCTTGCATTAAAACATTTTCATCTGTAATTCCTCTTTGAATATTAATTAATAATGTATTAATAGGTCTAATCGCAGTGTCATAAGCATTACCATGACTAAAATCTATATATTTTAATTCACCTGTTTCTTCATCTCGTATAGGAAGTATTGTAGAATTTTTTGACCATTCAGGTAAATATAATCTCATTGCCTCTAATTCTTCGTTTGTTACATCATAAAAAGCTTGGAATCCTTTTTGAAATCCTAAAGGTGCAACACCTAATACGGTAGTTAATCCAGTCAATCTTTTCATACCAATTGCTCTCAATGCAGGATCATTAATTTCTTGTATTGCTCTTTTTGCAATATTAGTTGTTGTTCTTAATATTTCAGATGGAAAAGACATAAACGTACCTAAAGGTAAACGTCTTAATGCTCTTACAGTATCAGATACATAAGCATAATTTGGTACTGTATTTCTTACAATGTTTGCTGCTTCGTTATCTAAAAATTCTTCTGTAAATTCTCTACCTGCTTTTGTGTATGCATTTTTTAATCTTAATCTTTCAACAGCAAAATTTGTTATTTTAAATAAATCATCTTCAGCTGTATATGCATCTTCTGCAAATTTCATTCCTTTTTTAAGTCCTCGTTTACCTAGACCAAAAAGTTTTTGTCCCATTGATGCAAGAGGTTTATCTATATTTAAATTCTCACCAAATCTAACATCTTTTAAAAGATTTTTTATATCTGCTAATTGTACTTGTGAATTAACTACACCTAATCTTAATAATTTTTGATATCTTGCATTTGCTTCTGCAGTGGTTTTTCCAAGTTGTACAGTACTAAAAGCTTCTTTAAAAGCTTCTGCTACAACTTTTGGATTTTCAAAAAAGATACCATTAGAAGCAGAGAAACCAGTTGCAGAGAATAAGTTTCTAAAGTGTGTGACTGGTGATAAAATTGTTTTAGCAACTTGAGCTGCTCCTTTAGGCATTAAAATTAAATTTCTATACATCCAAGTCCCTAGCTTCTCGACACCTGTTGCTCCTTCTCGTGGCTCAAATAAAAATTTAAATGCTTTAGAACTATCTCCTAATCCTTCAGCAATATCTTTAGATGTATATAAACCTTGTAATGGATTAACTGCAAAATCGTCTTTAAAGAAAGGTGCTAGATAATCATCTAATGCAACTATTTCTTGGTTAGGTAATGCTCTTTCAGCTTTTAAATTTTTAACATCATCTAAAGTAAAGAAGAAGCCTTCTTCTCCTGCACCTCCAGCTTTTGCACCTGATGCAACATCTGCTTTAACTTTAGTGTCCGCTTTAGCTAAATTCTCCAATAATTCATTTCGTCTTGCAACTGCAGATAATCTGGCCATACCATTGTAAATAGAAAATCTTGGATCTTCTATTTTACCAAATAAATCTCTAAATATTTTACTACCTTCTCCAATAACTTGATCAACTTTTTTACCATTAATGTCTCTTGTGACTACTTGTTTAAAAAATTTTTTAGTGGTTACATCGTCAGAACCTGCGGTTAAATTAATATATTTTGTAAAAGGTAATTGTTTAGGTGCTTTAGATGCTACTGCATTTTTTAAAACATTATTAACTAAAGTATCTGCTTCTTGATCTGTTAGTGCATTTTTAAGTGGATCAAACCCCGGTGTATTTCTATTTGCAAAACGATGATATCTTTTAAATAATTCTTTTGCAGAATTGACTGCTTGATCTGTTGGTTTATAATTAATAAAAGGTAATGAAGATTTATCTTCAAAGATTGCATAAGTATTCCCTAGATATTCTTTTGTTCTTTCTCCTAATAGATTTTTTAATTGTGCAACATCTTTAGGTGCATTAGAACTCATATCAATTAATTGTGTAAATTTAGCACGGGCTAAATTTATTTGTCCAAATAAATCATCTATACCTTCATCATTTAAACCTTTTATTTTTAAAGATTCTGTTAATTGATTTCTAGTTTCTAATGGAAGTGCTTCATCTAATTTCCCTGAAAACATAGCATCATTAATTTCTTTTAAAATAACTCCTTTTTCTTTTGCAGTAGATTTACTAAAAGTAGATTTTAATGTCGGAAACATAGCATCTACATTTCTGTCAATACCTTTAACTATTTGCATAGCCTCATTAGTATCTGACATAATGGCTCCTTTTTCTGCCATTTTTCCTTCAAATATTTCTTGTGGTTTTGCACCTCTTGCTCTTAATGCAGAAAATGTTTTATTATAAAATTGATCTAATTGTGAATTACTAAATTCTATTCTTTTACCTCTTTGTGCTGCAGCTTTAATTCCTTTACCCACACCATAAACAATAGGTGTTGTTAATATTGCTTCTGATCCAAATTTAATTCTATTTAATAATTTTCTACCTGCATCTTCTCTACCACCTTCATCAGTCACTTCTGTAAGTTGTGTAGGTCCTGCTTCAAATGCATCTCCAATAGATCCAATATCTTCTACATCTGCAACAAAAGCTTCTCCAACTGCGCCACCGGTAACACCGGCTGCAAATCTTGCAGTCTTTGCTTTTTTATTTAAATCAGATGCAGTTCCTAAGGCTTTAGCTACATTAGGACTAGCAAGGTTTGCGTAGTTACCAACCTTTTTTGCTTTTAATGCTTTGTCTGCTAAATTAGTTGCAAGTTTAAAACCATAACCACCAGGAATAGCAATAGAAGTTAAAGCTTCTGTAAGTTTACCAATAGCTCTAGTTTGTGCAACTTCTTCAAATGGATTTAATTTATCAAAAAATTTTTCTACATCCGCCGCTGTATTTGTATCTAAACCTAAATCAATAAGTTCAGCTCCTAAAGATACAACACCTTCTGGAATTTTAATTATACCTGATGCAACACCTGCAATAGCTGCTGCTAAAAGATTAGTTTCACTTCCTTCTTCTTCAGTTATGACTTTGAAGGGATCAAACTCGTCAAATTTAGTTGACATTAATTACCTCCTATGGAACCATTCCGCCTGAAAAAGGATCATTTGGATCTACATTATCTCCTACATTATATTCCGGTACAAATAATTTCTTTTGTGTTTCAGTAGAAACAGTTTTAGGTGTGTAAGGTTTAAGTGGATTATCTAAAATAGTAGCTACTCCACCTTCATATCTAACATAGTTTCCTCTATCAGGATCAAAATAAATTCCTGGAGCTCTGTTTTTTAGCTCTGTTGAATAATCTACTTGTCCTTTTTTCTCAACACCATACAATCGACCACCTCTTGATCCTATAGGTAAACCCTGTGCTCTAGAAATGTCACTTTGTTTTTGTTGAAAATTATAATATCGTTCTGCAGCAGGTAAATCTAACTCTTGTGTTTTTTGAATAACTTCAATAGCGTCTTTTTTTAATCCAAGAACTTTACCTTCGTTTTCAATTCTTTTTAATCGTTCAGCCCCTCTTTGTTCAATCACTGCTTTAGCTGCTACTAATGCAGCTGGATCTTTTTTTAATTCAGACATTTCTTTTAATGCTGCATCAGTAGGGGCTTGAAATGCTGACGCTAAATCTCTTAAAGTATTTCCTGTTGCACCTTTTCCAGATACTGCAGCAAGACCTCCTCTAATTAATAAATTAGCAAGTACATCACTTCTTTCTTGTTGTACGTCTCTACCATAAGCAGCTTTTGCTAAATCATAAACTTCTTTTCCAAAAGGATCTTGAGCTAATAAATCTTTTATATCTACTTTACCTGCTTCAGCATATTTTGCTCTGCCGCCAGAAGCTAGCTTCATGATGCCATCCATAGCAGCACCACCTTTTCTGAACATAGGACGTTTTAAAATTCTACTCATGGTTATATTCCACCAAATGCTTGAGTACCTTGTCCTACCAATTTATAGATTCCAGCTAATGTTGAAGCTGTTCCTAATGCAGTTGTTAATGGAGACGGAGAAGGTGTAATTGTTTGTTGTGTTTGTGCTGGGTATCCTGAAATTAATCCCATCACACCTTGACCTAAAGCTTGTGAAGCTTGATAAGGTTGATACGCTTGTTGATATGCAAGTTGTCTTTGTGCTTCTAATTGAGCTTGTGCTCTAGCTTCTTGTTGTGCACCTAAACCTGTTAATGCAGAAATTTGTTGACCCACTAATGCAGGAGCTGCCTGAGCTAATCCCATTTGACCAGCTGCAAGTTGTTGCTGTTGACCAAAAGCCTGAGCTGCTAATTGTTGCGCTTGACCAAAACCTTGTTGTAATAATTGTGCTTGTAGAGCTGCTCGATTCCTGTCGCTTTGTGATTGATACTCGGCTCTAGCTACTCCTTCTCTACCACCACCGAATGCACCAGCAGCAATAGCTGCTGCAGGAATTCCTTGAGCTCCTTTTTGTGCTTGAATATCAAATTCTTTTAATGTGGTTCCAATAACATCTTGTTGATATGGAGACATGTAAGCTTGATAAGCTGTTGGCCCAACCAGTCCAGCCGCTGCTTGTTGCGCTTGTGCTGCACTTTGTAGATAAGGTGCATATGATCCTAATCCACCTGTTAATTGCTCAGCTTGTGTTGTAAATGCTCCAGGTCCTGCTACAAAAGAAGGTCCATATAATTTTGTTAAATCTATTTTTTTAAGACCACCAACAGCTTTGGTTAAGTCACTTGCATAAGTTTTACCTAATGCTTCAATATATTCTGCTGGTAGTTGACGTACTTCTTGTACTTCAGCCATTATACGATTCCTCCATTTTCTAATGTCTTCATTGTGTTATATAATCTTTGTGCACCTTTTTCAACATCTCCATTGCCTGCATTTCTTACAGCATCGGCTGTAAATACAAATTCGTTTTTAGATAACATTGCTGGTACATCATCTGCTTTTTCTTTAATTCCCACTGGCACAAAACCACCTTCTTGTCTATAGTCTAATTCCATAACACCTTGTTGATTTTGTCTAGGTTCTCCCATAGGTCCACCATAAGCAGCGTTTTCTCTTGCATATGCTTCTATTTCTTCCACAGATTTTCTTGGATTTATATTACCATAATATTGAGCAAACATTTGTTGTATATTTGTTAGTGGTTTAATTGCTTGTGGTTGATTAACTAATCTTGTCATAGGTTGAAGTATTTGAGGATTTTCTCTTACCAGTCTTCCAACTATACTTCCAAGACCATAGTTTTGTCTACCCATGATACCACCTTCAGCTGCATATTCTCTTGTTTGTTCTAATGCATATTGTTCAGCTTCAGATTCAGTAGCTTCTGGATTTATATTTTTATAATATTGTGCAAGATATCCTCTAACAGCTGCTGGATCTCTTTTCATTCCAGTTTCTATTTGTTGAGGTGTTAATGCACCACCCATCGCTGCTCCACCTAAAAGACCAGCTCCCGCAGCAAGTAATGTGCTTTTACCAGGAATTAAACTTGATAAAATACTACCACCACCTCCTCCAGTTAAAGCCGATGAAATAGTTCTACCTAAAGAACCAGCTTGAGTCATAGGTCCAATTAAATTAGGACTCATTAATCCTCTTGCAAAACTTCCATAAGTTGATGCAGGACCAAATCCTACTGTACCACCAAATAAAGCTGGAGCATAATAAGCTCCAGCAGCAGCTAATGCTGCTTTACCTAAATCAGAAGATGCAATACTTTTAACAGCTTTTGTTGCACCTTTAACTGCTCCACTAATTCCTTTAGTAACAGATTTAACAAAACTACCAAAACCATATTCTCCTCTAGGCACCATCATTTGATCCATTGGTAAATTAGTAATTCCACCTCCAGCCATATCAGGTCTTATTGGCATAGAAGGGTTTTGCATTTCTTCTCTCATTTGTTCTGGTTCTAAAATTTGTAATCTTCTGTCATAGTATTCTGGAATGTCTTGTGATTCTCTTTGCATTTGTTGTTTACTCATCTCAGCTATTTGTTGACTAATTAACATTCTAGCTTCTTCTGGAGAAGCACCTGCTTCTAACATCGAAGCAAAAGCTTCTTTAACGCCTTCTGGCATTAAAGCAAAAGCTTGTTCTTCTGTTAATTCATCTTGAGCTGCACCTTGTTGCATTTTTAATAATTGCGCAATACCTGTGCCATTTGCGTATAATTGTCTATTCATCTGTGATCTTGATATCATAATCCTTTAAAATTGTTAACAATAAGGCAGGCGCAATAGTCCTGAAATAGTATACTTTACTTGGTTTTTATATCTTCGTCAACGTTTTTGATAGACTCTAAATCATCTTTTAAACGTCCAGTATACTTATATTCACCCACATGACTAATGAAATCGTCGCTAATTAGTACATGGCATTTACCACCTAATTCACTCCATCGAATACAGAAACCGAAATCCTCTCCGTAATATCGCTTAGTTTCTTGGTCATGATAAGTATCAAAAAAATTATAAAAATAAGGTTTATCATTGGCTATACCATTGACAATAGTCGGTTGACTAATTTTTAAATGAGGTAATTTCTCCATCATGGTTTCAAATACAGATCGTTTAATTAACATACATCCAGTAGGAGCATGAGTAACTTCTGCAACTTCATCATATACTTCAAAAGCATGTCTGTTTTCTATTTTAATAGGCCAGGTATATCCAAATCTACAATATTCTTTTGGATCTTTAATATTTCTATGTTCTATTTTCTTTTGTATCTTTTCCCAATTAATATCTTTTAAAGGATAAGGATACGCAATAATATCTTTATCTGCTTTTATCATTTTCATGATAGTGCTAAATTCAAAATCAATATCGGAATCAATAAACAATAAAAAATCATATTTAACTTTTTCTTCAAAAAAAGCATTGACACATAAATTTCTCCCTTGTGTAACTAACGAAGATTTTAACATGGTAAAACTAACCATAATATTATTCATTAAACATTGTTGTTGAAATTTTAATAACGCTTGTGTGTAATGCATAGATACATCACTATGACATGGAGTACAAACCATGATGGTACATTTAGGTTGATGACCTATATTGATTTCCGTTACTTTATTTTCTTTAATGGTTTGATAAGTATCTTCATTAAACCATATGGGTTTATTATTTTGCATGTTGTATTGCTCCTTGTAAAAATACAGTCCAAGAACTTGCTTGCTTGTTCCAGTTATAATAACGATTGGTATATTCCGATTGAAACCGTAGATGATCTTGTATAGAGGAATGATCTAAATGTTCCGCTGCTGCATGAATGCCATATGCAAATCGTTTAGCTAAATTTTTATAATCATTGGAATAAGGAATATACATCGGAAATTCTGCACCCGTTTCAAATAAAGCTCCATAATCGGTGGTAATACAATACAGTCCAGCAGCCATAGATTCTAGCAGCGAGATGCACGATGTTTCTTCCCAGATACTAGGATACACATACATTTTATAATCTTGTAAATGTTCTAAGATATATTCATTTGATTTATATCCAATGTAATTTACATTGAGTAATTGTTTTGCTTGATCATATAATTCTTGATAATGTTTATCATTAGCTTCTGCAAAATCTTTGCCATACACTTCACAAGAAGAATAAACATCTAAAGTTATCAAAGGATTTTTGACTAGTTGCATGGCAGCTAGTAAAACATTCAAACCTCTCCACGGAGTATTTTGATGAATAATTTTAATAGGCTCCCCTTTTATATAAGGTTGGGTAGGTTGTATTTTTACAATTCCATTTTTAATTACCGCACATTGTTCTGTTGGTAATCCATACATCATTCTAAATTTTTCATAATTCCAATGCGAATTAAAAACATACCAATCATATTTTTTATGATTTGATTTATCTTTAAACCATGGTGCTAAATTGGGTTGATCATACGAATTCTTTTGCCAAAGAATATTGACCTTTGTAGGATGTAGTGGAATTTTTTCTGGAACGGAAGTTGTTATTTGTACTTGATCTAATAATTTTGCATCTACATGTTTGTGCAAGAAACCAAGTTGTAATTCTGTGCCGCCTTTAGGATGTTGGTTTGTCATTATTTTGATTCATAACTTTCTGTAAAACATTAAGACCTTTCGGTGAAACTTGTACTTGAACATCTTGCGCAATATCGGCTGCTGTTGTCGGAGTATTAGGATTCGCAATGTCCGCGTCTCTTTCCATTTCGTCTTGATATATTTTATTGGTTTTCGTATTTCTAATAATCACTGTAGTTGTACAATGAATTTTTAATAAATCATCGTGTGCCATTATCCGTTTTGATCCTCTCTACTTATTTCTAATATTGATAATGTTGCACTTATACCAGAAGTATCAGAAGTTTCAAGTGCTATAGAATCACTTTCTTCTAGTATCAAGGGTCCTTTTGCTACATTACATATAGTGGGCCCGGATATTGCTGCATATACAACAACATAACTTGTTGTAGCAGAGTTATCGGTGATATGAACTTTAAACGTTTTGGATCCACCGGAATTCGTAACCTGTACATTTTGTATAATCGCATTGGCATTACTTGGACAAGTATACGTCGTTACTGCTGTAGTAACTGTTGGATCATAGAATGCGTTTTTATAAAAGTTTGCCATTAATTATCAATGAGTATTAACTCAAAACCTCCTGCTGCCGCTGACGTAGAATTAGATATCACTTGTAAATCTATATCTGTTTTTTCTGTAACTTTGTTTATTGCATATTTTCTCCAGGTACTAAATCCACCTCTCCCTGTTAAAAATTCTTTCACATTCCAAGCTGCATTTGCAACTGTGTTATCTCTAGCCATCAACTTATATGTTTGTTCTTGATCTTTTTGAGATGAAACATTTATGTTTATAATATATCCAGTTTTTCCTGCAGGAATAGTATAAACTGCCATTAAAGTTTGACCATTTCCATCTGTTGCACCATTAGTAATTAATGCTCTTGTAGTAGATGTATCTTGATCTCGGATAGTAATAGTTCCTTCATTTCTTCCAGAACTTCCAGCAGTCACCACTCTTGCTCTAAAAATTCTTAAAAAAGATCCAGTAGTTGTAACAGCACTTGTACCGTTCATAGTTACTGTCTCTGTTAATATATTCCAACTAGAATCTAAACCTTGTAGTTCAACTGTTCTTGCACCAGTTCCTGCTGATGTATCATCTGCATCTGAGCTTAAAACTTCTAATTGGTCTGCTGCACTCATCCACGGATAAGCATTAGAGCCCTCCCAAATACTTTCATAATTACCAGAGCCAACAGTTGGATTATATCCAAATTTACTTACATTTGAATAACCAGTAAAATCTCCTTTTGCAACTGCAAGATAAAAATCTATTTCAGCAGATGATGGAGTTGTTGATCCTGTTGTATTGACATTATTACATCCAGACATTAGCAACCAAACCTCATATTAAACCAAGTAAATCTTTCTGTTTCTTTTTTTAAATCATCTTGAAAAGAAAAATTTAATTCATTTTTAATTGTATCTATAGCTTGTAAAATCTGTCTTTGATTTTCTACATCATATTCTTGTTTGGGTTCTGGTATGTAACTACTTATCTTAGCCATTATCGTCTTCCATCAGGTTGAATATCTACACGTAAGGTACCATAACGCCACGTTTCACCTACAGCGTTATTTTCTATTTTAATAGAAAGTAATCTTCCTCTTGCTCTGGTATCTACTTTATTCGTAGATGCATTAATCGTAAACGGACCTAAAGGGGAACTAGTCGCTGTTCCACTAGGATAATTATTTAACAATAAAGTAACTCTTGAATTGCCTGTTAATACTTTAAAATCAGGAACAAATCGTTTCATCGACATAATAAATTCTCCATCTCCTTGAAGATTGGCTACATTACCAGAATTAGTAATATCAAAATCTCCTGATTGAATATAAGCATTAATGGAAGTAGTGCCTGAACTATTGACTTGATCGGTTCCGGTTTCATGCGCATAATAAGTTGATGCTCCATATTTAGAGGTAATTCCTTGAATCGGAAAATTAGGAGTTGCAGTTTTATTATAATCGGTTGCATAAGGTACACCAAATACACCTTGATCAGCATAAGAACTTCTAGCAAGCGAAGAAGTCGTCCAACAATTTTCAGCATAATTATAAGTGACAGATCTATCAATTTGAGTGGATCCTGCTTTTGGATAAAACCAATTGATTTCATTATACAGTGTATTATGTTCACAATACACCAATTGATTGGAACTATAATTAATTCCTAAATTATTTCCAGATGTGGTAAATACAAAATCCTCTACTAAACATGGTAACATTTTAACTGTACCATCGTACATAAAAAATCCACCTTCACCGGACATCCAGTACACGATACCATTGGAATAGGATAAAGCATTCTGGCCAATCAAACCACAATTGGTACCCACTTGTCTTACAGAAAACGTAAAAGGTGGGCCAACAAACTGAATGACATAAGCAGATGAATCCGTTAAGACTAAGGTATAATCTTTACCCGATACCGCTCCAACAATTACATTTCCTTTATCCAATCTAAATGTTCCTGCCGTATTGGTCGCTGTAGGTGTGTAGGTATTAAAATCTTCTTGATTAGAAAACCGGATAAACATGGGATCTTGAGTGGAAGGTGTTCCAATCGTTGTTTCGGTTCCAAAATGAAATACATGTCGGTCTCTATCGGATACTTGAGTTAATCTTGTTTTTGTAGGAGCTCCTGTCATAATAGTTGCTCTTATGTTTCTTGCACCTACGGCTCCAGCGTCCCAAGTAAACGTTTTACCATTAAGAATGGTTGCAATTAATATTTGTCCAAAGTTATCAAGGGACCATAAACCTGGATCTAAAACCACATTCGTTGTAGTTCTTTGTGTTCCCCAAGTGGAGTCTCCCCAATAAGAAGTACCCCAACCAAAGTTAGCGGTTTGAAAGGTTGGACCTACAATGACATAAGGATCAATTTGTGCGGAACCTGTGCCAGAGGTTGTACCAGCTGAATTACTTGGCATGGTAATATCAAAAGTATTAGTTGTAACATTATCAATTTCAAATGTATTATCGGTAAAAGCTGTTGTTGCATAACCTGATCCTGTTGGAACAGTTACGGAAGAAAAAGTTACATATCTTCCATCTTCTAATCCATGAGATGTTTTATTGACAGTAACCGTTGCTGATCCTGTAGTTGCATCAAAGGTTGCCCCTGTAATTGCAGTATCTAACGGAGTAATGTCATAAAACTGACCATTGTAGTAAATAAATAAACCTTGTGATGTGCCAATAGCTGCATATTTTTCCCCTGCTAATGAAATAAAAGTGTGTTGAGATCTGGCTGCTCCAGGTAAAGTGCTATTTGTACCTGTTAACTGTGACCAGCCACCTATTTTCTCAGGTAAACCATATCTAAATCTTACAAAGTCCCCATCAATCCATTGAGACTCGCCACCTGATTCGGTGACTTGTTTATTGAAACCCGGTTTGAAATTAAGTTTTTGTAGCATAATATGCTTTTATAAACCGTTTTGACTCTAAGATAAAGTTAAATATCTAGAGGGTTTTGGGTGCTAGGAAGTATTATATT
>Ga0208019_1001404_pt1 | contig 12791 bp, 14 predicted proteins | sample CB_VirMetaG_5_FD_184540 | JGI IMG/M metagenome (GOLD analysis project Ga0208019, IMG submission 184540) | Freshwater to marine saline gradient viral communities from Chesapeake Bay - CB_1508_1D Viral MetaG (SPAdes) (version 4) | ecosystem: Environmental > Aquatic > Marine > Coastal | place: USA...
CAAAAGAGCAAAATCATAACCTTTGAAAAATCCAGACTCTATCTCTCCTTCTAAAGCCCAGTCTGTATCCGTTAAAGAACCCCTTACTGCCCCGTGATATAAAGCAATGTTGATATCATCTGAATCCGGATTAACGTTTTTCCATCCTTCTTCGTCAAAACATGAAAAGACACACCACTTAAAGCCTTTAAAACCCGTTTCATAAACACCTGAATCTTTATACAGGAATATATTTGGGTGCTGTATTGCATTTAAGATCGGTGTAATTGCATCTTGTCTATCTTTGTTTAAAATTAAACCATCATGATTACCCAGAATAACATGTGTAGGACACAAATCGCCTAATGATTTGAACCACCATCTTAGATTATCAATAAGCTCTGGTGATATACCCTGTGTTTTTGAATGAACGATATCACCACCAACATAAATGACATCAGGTTTTAGCTCTTTTACTTTTTCAAAGAACTGGTTAAATACATTGACGTATTCTTCATGACGAGTTAAACCTCGCCAATGAACGTCAGCAATATGTGCAATTTTCAAATTATCCTCACACTCTATAAACAAAAAAGGCGCACAATTATTATAACTTGTGCGCCGAATATTTTACAAATAATAATGATCTATAATTTCATATGAACAACAGTATCTTTTTTATCGTTTGCAAAAGCAAGATTAGTACCCGGTTCTAAAACCCAGCAACGCTGACCTACAGTCGACTTAGGCTTAGCAGCACCACCGTCTGTTAAAACAATACAACCATCAAATCTACTCAGATTTTTACGGTAATGGTCTTCAACACAATCAAAACAAGTTCCACCACCGCGTGTTCTAAAAGCAGCGATATTTTTCTTTCCTTTTTTCCAAGTGTACTCACTTTTTTCATCAACCTGAGTGTCAAAGTGATACATTGTAAATGTTACATTTTTTGCCAGACTTTCAAGTGTGCCAAAGAAAAGAGTTAAAGCTTGATCAGAAACCGAACCGGACTGGTCAATGTAGACTGCCAAGTTGGAAGTATAGTTCTTATGTTTTCCTGGGTGAATATATGGATACTTTCTATTAATACGTCGGTGTGTATTTGACTTGTTGGCTCTTTGACGTTTACCTACAAAATTCAGCAAAATCTTTTTCCAATTAACAGACTTGTTGTATAACTTTCTCAATTGAGCACGAGTTTCCCCAGAGATACTTCCCCATGAATTCTTCTGATCTGCTTCCTTGACAGCGCTCGCTACCATTTCTTTTAACTTTTCTTCAAGCATCTGCTTTTCTTCACTTGACAAACCTTCTGCCCAGTCACCATGGTCATCAAATCCAATTTCAAAAACTGCATTCTCTGCTTCCATTTGTTCATATGATTCTTTTAGTTCTTCATCTTCAAGCAAACGATTCATATAAAACTCAGAAGCTTGTCTAGGTTCAATGTTCTCAATTATACTAGCTAGTCGAGTCCAAAACTTAATAGAAGATTCTGACATGTTTTTACGAGTTTCTGGATCGGGTGCTTTAGGCTTCCGACCTGGTACTAGTCCACCCTCAGGAAGAAGTGAATAATCAATCAGAGAATTAATAGCTAAATCAGTGGCAATATTCCAAAGTGTATGAGGTTCTTGACGACGAGCAGTACAATGATTAAATATCAAATGATACATTTCGTGTTTAAGTAATCCAATAACGTGCTTTTTTGGAAGAGAAGCTAAAAACTTAGGATTCCAGTAAAGTGTAAAAGATTTATCCTGTACAGCTACACCTGCAGTTGGCACCTGGTCAGTTTTTTGTTTACTTATTCGTCTCAAAATATTTGAAAAGAAAGGTTCATGAAGAAGAAATTGAACAAGAAATGGGTCAATATCAAAGTTGTTAATTGCTTCTTCAGAAGCTTCTTTAAAAACATAATCAGACTTAACTGCATCTTTAATGGGCATTATGCACCTCCTGCTAATATTATACAACTAGTTATAACAAAATTGCATGCACTATTTTATTTCATTTGAAGTATTGACAATTTCAACTACTTTAGACCCTATAAGCTTATGAATTTTACGAATCAAATCTAAATCTTCTGTTGCCATGATTTTATTGAAAAAGTTGACCAGCATTTCACCACTAGTGGTTTCAACAAACTCACATGCATTAACAGCTTGCTTAACGTCCCAGGCGTTTTCTTTAGCATGTTCAACAATCTTTTCAATCAAATCATTGTGCTTGTCGTCATTAAGTGAAAGTATCAAATCTTTCTTTGACGACCAGTTGTCAATGACATCTTCAGCGGAATACTGCATTTGATATTTTTCAATAAAATCGACAAAAGCAATTGAAGCTTCAATACCAATAAATCCTAAGCACGTTGCATAAAAACCTGGAGGTACTTTAGCACTACAGCTATTTTTTGGTTCCATTTTAGCATATTTTAGAGATTCATCAAGTCGATGCCAAGAAGCGGGATTAGGATATACCTTGCCTGGCTCAAATTCACCTTTATAACGCAAATGACCAGGGTTCTGCTTGATAAACTCTGTAACCAATATGTCAATACCTGACGTTTTTGCCCAATTCAACCAATCAGCAGTTGTAGGTTCTAGATCAACAGTCCAAAAACGTCGAACCAAAGCAGGTCCCATTTCATTAACTTGATAATGAGCACCTTCATTAATAGCTGCATAAATTCGCGTTTCAGGATGAAGTTTGACGCCATTAATCTCACGATCCAAAACAAGCTGGAAAGCACATTGTTGTACTTCAACAGTTGCTCGATTGATTTCATCCAAGAACAAAACAACCGGTTCTTGTGAAGCTCGAACAACCCAATCGACTGGAGCAAAACGTGTTACACCGTCAGTGAGTTCGGGAAGACCGATAATATCACCTTCAGTCATTTGTGAAAGACGTCGGTCAATAACTGGTAGATTTAGATTCCTACCAATTTGATGAAATATTTGAGATTTACCAACACCAGTTGCGCCTCTTGTAAGAACTGCAATGTGGGGAGGAAGGTTTGAGACTACTTGAACGAATGTTTGGATGTCCATTTTAACTCCTAAATAAATGTAATGGGGACATTATTATTATAACACTATTTAATTTAAATTTGCACGCACTTAAAAGTTGGAATGATTTCTGTACTATTTAAAACTTCTGATATGCTTTTGTCGTTTGTACAAACATCAATATACGTGGGCAATGAAACTTTACCGCAACCGGGTACTAAAACAACAGAATTGTGTGCATCTGATTTCAGTAACAACAAAAGATCTCCGATTGAAAAGTCGACAATTGATATTGTATTGTCTTTGTTTATAAAATGACCCATAACGCCTTCTTTAATTTGTATTATAGATCCGGAATAGTCTTTAAAGTCTTTCATTTATTCTCCTTTATTGAATAAAAAGTACTTCAATTTAAATTAAATTACAAAAAAAATGCGTCACATTTGTGACGCATTAAACTCAAATTAGAAAGTTTCTATATAAAACTATTCTTCACTTTCTTCAGTTTCAGTCGTTTCCTCAGAAATATTTTCTTGGGCAGGTGTGGTGGTATTTGTTGTGGTATGTAGTGCCTCTTCTGTTTCCACGGTTTCAACTGTTTCTTGAGTTTCAACTTCCTGAACTGCTTCTTCAGCAGGCTTTTTACCAGGACAAGCTAAAAATAATGATAAAAACAACAACATTATTCAGCTCCTGTATCTTCTTCGCCCGTATCAGTACCCGTATCTTCGGGCTCTGTTGCAGGTTCAGGCTCTACAGCAGTATCTAAAGGTTCTTCTGCAGGTTCAGCTACTTCTTCACCTGTATCTTCTACTTCAGCACAGTCGCAAGACTCTTCTTTGTCTTCGCAAGCTGTAAGTGTTGTTAATGAAAGTACACCAACTGTTGCTAGTGTTCCAAATAAAGTACGCATAATTCATCTCCTCCTTATGCATTGTTAATCCCATGTGGGAAAGTTTAGTAATAATATCAAGTTTAAAAAATTGTAAATTAAATTTTTTTAGGACTACTTGAAAAGATAACTCTTTCAACTAGCTCACAATTCCTCTTAATCGTAGATAAAACGTATGTCTTGATTTGATTTAAGTTTTCAAATTCTATTAACTCTTTGTTGTAATAAATTTTAAAATAATTAAGTTCTTTTAATATGTCAACCTTAGAAATAATCACGTCTGTACATCCCGAAATATTAACTGATTGTACAAGCTTACTCAGATTAAGCCAATTGACTTTTCTTCTTCTTCCGGTAGTTACACCATATTCTTGTCCTAACATACCAATTTTCGTTAACTCTGGATCATCTAGTAACGTTTCTGGGAATTCTGGATCTAATCCAGATCGAGTATCATATATTTTAGCTGCGCCATACACTCTTCTAATCTTTTGTGGTGCAAATCCTAGACTACATGCTGCGTATGGTAAAGTTGTACTTGATGTAACAAAAGGATAATTTCCGTAGTCTAAATCTAACCAAAAACCTTGAGCTCCTTCACATAATACTCTTCCTGATAATTTTTCATCCCAAATATAACTTTTAAAATCATCAAAATCTTCGACTCTTATTCCAGTTCTTTTAGATTTGTCTGAGTAACAAGGTCCGATCCCTTTTGCAGTTGTACCTAGCTTCTGATATTGATTTTTTCTATCTCTAGTTATGTGTTCTTCTGTTACTACATGAGCTCGTGGTGATATCTTGACTAGACTAGTATTGAATCCATGTTTGTTTAAATACTCGATCTCTTCAAAAAAACTTTTAACATTAACTACACAGCCAGGTCCAATCACAGATTTAATTCCATAAAAGATACCCGAAGGGATTAGATGTGTTTTGTATTTTTGACCGTCTACATAAACAGTGTGACCTGCATTATTTCCTCCTGCCCAACGACAAACATAGTCATATTCACCTGAAGCAGCTAGTTGACTGGTGATCTTTCCTTTTGCTTCATCACCCCAAGCTAAACCGCATACAACATCTGCGTATTCTATCATTAAATTCTCCAAAAAAAGTGGACCCTCAAGGACTTGAACCTTGGACCTGCCGATTATGAGTCGGATGCTCTAACCTACTGAGCTAAGAGTCCTAAATACTCTATGATTCTCATCTTACATCCTGTGCAAGTGGTACTAGCATAGAGTTAAATGGTGCCTCGGGCCGGACTCGAACCGGCAAGGACATAAGTCCGTCAGATTTTAAGTCTGATGTGTTTACCAATTTCACCACCAAGGCAAATATCTAAATTCTAATTTTATCGACCTCAGTCAATATCTTATTTTGGTCGCATAATCCAGTTAATGTTGAAACCTGCTCGCCGTCTTTAAAGAAAACAAGATAAGGAATACTTCTAACACCATACTGTGAAGCTATATCGTTACAATCATCAACATTAACTTTAAAAACATTAATATCTTTATTTGAATCAGCAATCTGCTCTAAAACTGGCGTTAATCTTTTACAAGGACCACACCAATCAGCATAAAAATCAACTACTGTCACACCTGATCTGATTTTTTCGTTAAAATTATCAGAATTTAAATTTTCTAAAGACATTATTACTCCAAAAAAAGTGGCACGTTCTACAGGATTCGAACCTGTGACCCACGGCTTAGAAGGCCGTTGCTCTATCCAGCTGAGCTAAGAACGCATAAATTATTTGTTTTATTTAACTTTAATATTATACTTTGCTTTTTTAAGCGTTTACAACATTTTGTATAACTTTTATCATGTTCATTGGAACATATTCACGTCCCTTTGAAGACATAACCAAAGCTTGATCACGATAAGCTGTATTCATAGAAGTTGCTTTCGTTTCTTTAGGCACTTTAATAACAAAACCAGTTCTGATTATTGTTTCTCTAATCGGCGCTGAATAATCATATGTTTTAAACTGAATTAAGTCACCTACACATACATTCCAAGCAATCTTCTTAACCATTCTTTTTATGGGCTCTTCAGAAGTTATTTGCTTTTCTCTCTTTGAAATACTACCTGTATCTCTTGCTTGTTGCTTTGCTTGACTTAAAACACCTGTTGGTAATTTTCGTTTTGCCATTAATTCCTCCTGTTATAAATTATAACATGCAAAATTTAAATTTGCATGCATTTTTAATTTTTAGGAGCATTTTGAATATCTAAATAATTCTTTGTAAATATTCTAAAAAGTTTAGGATGCGTATCCTGCTTAATCAAAAATAATTTATCTTCCAACCCAGGATCACCTACTTTTTTAAGATAATGCACGTATAAAGCATCGGGATTTTTTTCTCTTTCTGCTGTTGTCTTTTGCTGAGCCTGTGGTGTCATTGCATAAACATATTTGCCTTCTGCATGGACTAGTCTACCTGATTTGATTGCAGAATCGTATGCTGGTTTGGCGGGTGATTTTGAACTCAATAAAGAATCTTTCAGTTTAGAAAGTAATCCTCCTTGAGTATTCGAAGGAATTGGAAAAAAATAATTCTTAAATTCTTTGATGCCCCCGTCAGGAAGAGTTTTAAAAGATGTTTGCAAAAAGGGTACTTTGTATCTTTGTGTGTATTCGTAAGCAGGAGACTGATCTGTATCACTCAGATCACTATAAGCATCTGCATGATAAACATAACCTTTTTCATCTTCAATTACAATCAAATCGTCCACAGCTTCTAAATCGATTCCTGTATCCTCGTCTTCTGTAATATCTTGTCTTTTTAATATTTTTTCTTTTGTTGCATCTAGTCTTTCTCGTCTTTTTGCTTCTCTGGTACCCGGTTCGGGAGTTCCTATTCTACCAATTCTTCTGTCAATCGAAGCGAGTCTTAATGCAGCAGCTACACTTGCTCCTTGTTTTCTGTAAGACTTAAAACGTGATTCGCCCCCGGGGTTGTCTGCTTCTTTAATGATACTTTCAATCATTAAATTTAATTGTCTTCTTGTTAATTTCACTTTTTTCATCTTAGAAATCCTTGCGCTATTTTATTACTTATAAATATAACGTTATTTAAATAACTACTATCTATCATTTTATTTACTCTTTCAAAATCAAAGTCGCATTCGGATGCTAATATAATTCTTCCGCTTCTTCCGTTTCCATCACAAAAAGGGTGCACCCACTCATAAAAAACGTGACGTACAAAAGGAATATCGTTAATCCCAGTAAACTTTCCAACATAATCAATGATATCACTGGGCTCTGGATACTGTACACCACTTCTTGACATGTGAGAAAAGTTTCTAAGCATTCCGGGTCTGCCTCTTTCTAAAACATACGGACCCAAAGCTTTATGAACGTTCTGTATTTTATATAAATTGTCAATGGGCTTCAATTTAGCAGCTTCAGTTAGAGCATTTAAATGTGATTGTATGTATTGATTATCAGAGCAATACTCGCCTGGGAAACCTTGAAGAAATAATTGAGCAGCGTCAAAACAATCATCATAACTAACTTTATAAAGTTCTATTTCATTTGATCTTCTAATGAATTCAGCCAAATCATGAACGTATTGTTCATTCTGATTATTAAATAAGCTGTGATTCATGTTTACACCATTAGCTGCTTTTCGAAATGATTCATTGATCTCTGTGTGATGTTTGTCAGCACTGCTCATAATCATATCATAACTATAATTATTATTTAAACATGATTGAGCTGCTAATTCTCCAACATATCTTCCAAATTCGACATCTGATGGGTAATGTACTCCATTGTCTATTCTAGATTGTCCAATTAATTCTGCTAAAGTTCGAAAATCATTACTATGAGATGGATGCATTGCACTAAGTAATCCTGCAATAAAATAACCATGTGCGGTATGACCACTCGGGTAAGAAAAAGATTCAGTATCTTTAATTTTCGAATAAGGAAATTCATCATTTGTCATTTCCATGTAAACCTTTGGTCGAGGTCTAGAGTACTTCTGCTTTAAACTTCCAACAACTTGCGACAATTGTTTGTTTAGTTTCTTAAGAAGCTTTTTGTCATACGATAAGCCATTCTCGTTACAGTATTTTTCAAAAACAGCTTCAGATTTTTCATGACTTAAATCTAAAAATTTATTGTGTAAAGTTGGTTTTAAAACACAATTCTTTACTACATCTAAATCTTTTTTCTGATTGTGACTTTTAAAATCAGGAGGAGGCAAATCAGGTATCTGTTCAGTTGAAAAATTGAGATAGCTCTTTTTTTCAGTTATCAAAGATTGCAACTCTTCTACGTCAGTCAAATTATGACTAGCATTTTCACCAATAATTTGCGACAACTTTAACATCTAAACAATACTACTTCTTATATTTGAGCTTGTATTCTAAAGAATGATAAACTTCTCCAATGTCATCTGCTAACTGAGCAATATGTGACTCTTGCCAGTCATCTAATGCCATACCTTCCGGAATCATATCATGCAAAGACTGAGCATATCTTGCAATCTTCATGAGCTGTGGCTTAGCCATGTATGATTCCCCTTTGTGGTGATGATGATGTTCTTCTTCACTTTCAAAGTCCTCATCATCGTATTCTTCTTCTCCATAATGTCCACACGAACCATACTCTTCGCCGCAAACAGAGCAAGAAGAACCTGAATAATCTTCAGATGACTCTTCGTCATCTAAGTCACCAGGAATGTCTCTCTTTTTAAAGATGGCATCGTCTTTGATTAACATAGCCATTTCTTCGGCAATTATCTTTCTCAACTTATTAGTAGTTAACTTCATTTTTCCTCCTAAAACAAAGACCCACTTTGAATTTGATCAATCAAATAAAATAGTCTTTCTTCCTGAGAATAATTATTCGCCTTTTGTGCTCTTTTTAAAAATTCTTGATTGTTCATTGTACCAACGTCTTCAAAACCGGCTGTGTTTAATATTCTCACAGATACACCGAACTCAGAAAGACTCTTTGCAATGTTATAAGTTTTAAATTTAACATCATTATCTAGAGCTAACAAAACAGGAGTCTTGTTGTTCACAATCTTATCAAATAAAGCATAACCTGGTCTCAAAGAGCTACCTAAAAGAGGAACAGAATTTTGATTTGATTTCAACATGTCAAAGACACCTTCAACAATTGTCAATTCTTTGTCCCACTCAAGTCTCATTTCGTCAAAAATTATTTCAGTTTTCTTATGCACTTTTGCATTTAGATATTTAGGCTTGGTTGATTCGTCGATAGCTCTGGAGACATAGTAATTTAATTTGTATTGATCATCAAAAGAAGGAAAAAAGACTCTTCTGCTGCCAAATCCGTTAACGCAAGTGCCTATTTTGTGATACCATAATTGATCTTCAGTAACACCTCTTTTTTTGAGGTAATTTAAACAGTCTCTTACATCTGGATCTTTTGAATTGAGATTAGTTGCGAGCATCAAAAAATGATCAGGTAACTTAATAGCAATTTCTTCTTCAGAAGAATCATCATCTTCTTTTTTTTCAATATCAAATTTCTTAATATATTGATGAGCTAAATCAGCACTTACGTATTTTTTTAAAACGTAATAAATGTTTTTTCCCTTAATTCCACAAACCCAACAGTGAACATTCCAATTATCCAAACGAATTCCTAATTTCTTTTTTGAAGAATCAGGCTCACCACAATTAGGGCATTTTACTGCTATGTTGATGCCATCGTGAAACTGGTGAACATCACCAAAGCACATTTCTAAAAATCTTATTTTTTCTGTATTTGTAACCATACAGCTATTTTAAGCAGTTTTTACTCATTTAACAAATTAAAATAAGCTTTTCCTATAACATAAGAATCAGCCATGTCGTAAGCTTCGCTACACATTTTTATTGATCCTTTGTTGGGTCCACTCTTGAGTTCTTTCATTGGCCAGTTAATTTTAGAATTATCTTTTTTGTTTTCTTCATTAACCCATTCCCAAACTTTTTCTTTAGTTGTTTTTGACTTGTCTTTCTTATCAATCTTTAAACCAACTGACTTTCTTGCTGTATTTACATTTAACTTTGTTATGGGCCAATCAAAGTTTTCTGTGCAGATATATTGTACAATCCCATTAAATTGCGCTAAAGTCATCAAAGTTTTTGCTGAAGATAATCCGGGTCTGAAAGCTTGCAAATTTTCTTCAATGGCTACTTTTTCTACTGGAAATTTTAACAACAAAACTGCTAGAAATTCTTTAACAATTTTGCATTTGTCAAAAAAATCTTTTGTTTTTGACAATTGAATATGACCAGATGCTTTAAAATTTCCTTGCTGATCAAAAATCGACCATCCCGTGCAAGAAGTTGATATATCTAACGCTAGTAACATTAAAAATCCTTTTTGATTTTAAATAATACTCCGTCTGATTCTCTTTTTAAAACTGGTTGTGCTAAGTTGGCTCTCATAATCACGTTTAAATTATCATCATGCAAATTGATTCCTGTTATATAAACAAATCGATCTGTATCATTTAAATCATTTGAAGCTGACAATAATTTAAACTGTGGGTTTGACGAAGAGTTAAACATTCCTGAAGGGCAAGGTGCATTAAATGTTAAAACATGCATTGAATGCTCTCCTCGGAAACTCATATCTGTTTTGTCTTTGCAAAAGTAAGGTGCGTGAGGCGTTTTAATTAATGCTATTCCCTCATCATAGAATATATTACCAGCGTTATTCCACGTCGCATGCTTTGTTAAAGCATCTGCTCTATACAAACTTCCATCTTCATTATCTTTAAAAGTAAGCTTTATTTTCCCACTCGATCCTGTCAGACTAGTGTCTTTAACTTCAAAAGAACCCGGGTGAATTCGATTACTGTAATACAGGTTCGATATATCAAAAGTTGTTACTTGATTTGAAGATAAATCTCTTAATCTTTGTGCAATTGTTAAAACTGCTCCAGGCTGAACACCCGGGTTTTCGGGAGATGCTCCGATAATATCATCTAAAATACTGCCCGATTGAAAAACTAGACCAGGAAATAAAGAAGCTGTAGGAATTAAATTGTCAAGCGAAACAATTGAAGGATCACCATGACCTAAAAAATTCGTTTGTGTTCCGCTAACTGGTGAACTTACTGGAAAGTAATTTGGCTTAAAAAGTCCGTTGTCGTTTGGCAGAATTGTGAAATTTCTTTTCAAATTAGAACCAGAAGCATAGACATATTGATCAGCTGTTATATTCTCTATAGTCGTATCAATAGTAGATCCAGTCAAGTTAAAAAGCCTAGGATATTCTCCTTTTACGAACTCTTTAACGAAATTGTCTAAATTGATATCGATCCCACCTACTCCAAAAGAAAAGGCAACATTGAAAGGATCGTTTGTATTACTTAAAATCTTTTGAAAAGGAGTAACTAAAACTTCTCTAGATCTGGTGTCGGGTGTAAAGAAAGGAGGTACGTAAAAAAGTAAATCATCATAAGTAGATACACCATTGTATCTAATTTGATCTAACTTTCTTTTAAAAAGGTAGCTTCCAAAAAGTTTGATATCGTGAATTTCAGCATTTAAAGGATGAGAAAGATCATATGTAGACGGGTCAGGATCTTGACTACCTGCAGCTCCATCATTCCAGTCTGTGACACCTTCTAAAGCTTCTGCATTGCTGTTGAAAAATTTAGCCAAACTTAAGTTTTGTCCATCAAAATAATTGCCTAAAACTACTACATCTGAACCCGACATTGTTGTAATTGAAGACGAAGGAACAAGAAAGTTATCAACATTATCGTCAATTTTAATTTCACCCAATCCCTCATTTAAATCTTTACCACCCCATCTAACTGTAACATGATGCCAATTATTTAAAAGTAAAGAATTGTCACTACTACTAAAAATCAAATCATTAGGATACTGAAGTGTTTCATTCATCCCAATTGTACTAGGAGCCTTATCAGCACTTTGGCTTAACTGAAGTAAAAGTCGGAAACCTTCAACGTTGTTATTACCACCTTTTTGACTTCCCGAAACTAAAGAAAGACAAATCGAAGAAGAAAGATGAAAAATTGTACCTGCATGGAATTCTTTTTCAGGTTCAGATGTATATCGAGGATTAATCCAAAAGTCTAAAGTGAAAGGACCATCAGGAGAATATATAAAAGCTTCTGCTGGTTCTGTTTTCGTATGATTTGGATACATCAAACATGAATTTTCAGGCAAACCCGAACCTGTGAAAAAATTCAAAGTATTATAGTTTGTGTAAGAATACTGACAATCTTGATACCTTGTTCGATGATAAGGCATTAACACATTTTTAATATTTGACTTAACAGTAAAATTCTTATTGTATTCAAAAGGAGTCAAAAATCTAAAAACATTAATTGTTTTATTTTTAGTACTGGAAGGAGCATCACCTACAGCTTCCATGTATCTATCCATAAAACCGCTTATGTCGCTTGTAGAAATGCCTAAAGCTTCAGCTTGTTCGACAGCCGCAATTGCATCTTGTATTGAATTCAATATAACATAATCTAATTCATCATACCCGGGATTTGTATTATCGACTAGGTATGAATTAGTCCCAATAACATTTGGGTCTATGATTGATTTAAAAGCTCGAGGTAAATTAGAAGCAACAGTTGCTGATCCCGTTATTCCTTCAGATGAAGAAATAAAGTGCACTCTTGGCCTTAATACAACTGTTGACTTTTCTAATAAATCTTCTGTGACTTTAATAAAAGACATAACATTAAAAATCCAACCTCACTCTAAATGTAATGTCTTTTTCATCGTTCTTCTCAACAGGACGACTTAGTTTTGCTATTCCTAAAAGTTGATTAGCTGCATCGTATAAACCAATCGAAGTAATAAACGAAAATCCTTTTTCATCGTTTCCATCTTGTATTGCTGTATCAATCACTCTTATCTTTCCATTAGGATCA
>Ga0208019_1001405_pt1 | contig 12785 bp, 21 predicted proteins | sample CB_VirMetaG_5_FD_184540 | JGI IMG/M metagenome (GOLD analysis project Ga0208019, IMG submission 184540) | Freshwater to marine saline gradient viral communities from Chesapeake Bay - CB_1508_1D Viral MetaG (SPAdes) (version 4) | ecosystem: Environmental > Aquatic > Marine > Coastal | place: USA...
CGGGATCTTATTTGGGTGCTGCTGATCGCATGGATGCTGTTCAGCGCACTGGGATGCGGTTGGGCAGTGCGGCATGATTCGCTCGTGCTCAGGTCTGGCCGTTTAATTCGTTCGGAACGAACCGATTTCAAAACCTGGGAGATTACGCCTCATGCAAATGCACAAGACGGTCCAGAGCACCAGCAATAGAAAGCTGGGGCCGGGAGTCGCCGCAACCCATCGCCCTGTTGGAGACACTTGCGGGCACTGCCCCCTGCTCGGCAACGGATGCTATGCCCAGCGTGGCCACGAAGTATTCGTGCAGGCAGCTGCCCGCAAGTCCTCCGACGACCTGTTCAAGGCCAATGGCGTTGGCTTCATTCGTCACCTTGTGTCTGGTGACATGATGAAGACGGGTAGTGACGGCCGCAAGATTGTCGATCGGGATTACTGCCGATCGCTTTTCAAGTGGCACAGAGAGAAGACACAGAGATTCACTGTCGGCTGGACCTACACGCACTTTGCGAAGCAGGTACAGAAGGCAGGCTTTGGGCCTGACCAGCATCCCGAGGGACTTCACATCCTTGCGAGTTGCCACAGTCTCGAAGAGGCAGCAGACCTTCAGTCGAACGGGTGGCGTACTGCCCGTGTCACTGAAGATCCAAAGGACAAGGTCGCAGGCGAGGCGCTGTGCCCATACGACCTGAACAAGCACAACGGTGTTGACAATAAGGAAGCTGGCGTCAACTGCATGACCTGCAGGCTGTGCTTTCAGAGTAACGTGAACATCGTATTCCTCAAATTTTAGGAGACCACAACAAATCATGTCGTATGTGATCTGGTCGTTCGACCACCAAGCGTGGTGGCGACCCAACCGACAAGGCTACACGACAAAACTGGCTGAAGCTGGACGGTATTCCGCCGAAGAGGCAGGACAAATCGTGACTGACTCGATTTTTCTCGATGAAGTGGCGATTCTGGAAAAGCTGGCTACATCCCAGGGCGAGCCTCTTTATCACCCATACAGAGGAGACGAGAGTTGAAGGCATTCAGAACAGATGACGGCTACTTGCTGTTCTTTCGAGACGGCAAGTGGACCGATGGGGACCAGGACTTCTTCGATGTGGCTGGTCAACCAATGAACTTTGATGGCCGTCCCCTTGGCGGAATGCCGATCGAGGTGAAAGTGCTGGACAAAACTGAATGGTGTTGCGATCATGGTACTTCTGTGGAGTACAACACTCACGCAAGTTACTGGCACCCTATCTCATTCAGGAAGACGTTCACCGAGGCAGTCAAGGAGTTTGTAAGTCAGGTGAATCGGTTTCATACCGATAGCGATCCGACTAAATACCGGATACAGACCTGCCAGTGTTGCGATGTATTTACAGAGCTTCACTGTGAACCACTGGAGGCGTGCTGACCAACCTCCATTTGAGTAAGCCTGGATTGGTCTCCTGGTTTCCCCCTGTTGCTGCGTTCTGCGTGGCAGCAGGGGGTTTTTATTGCGCGAGGAGTAAACATGCCGCAGGGGTATTTATTTGATGCCGCCAGAACTGAGCATTTGACAGCACAGTCTGCGATGGCTGCATGTAACGAGAAGCAGCAGGCAATCGTCCAGGACGGCAAATACTACGTTGTGGACATCGACGACTTCCCAGAGCCACCGTACGCGCTCTTGGGGCGAGACAAGCGACTCGAACACGAATGTGTGCTGACCACCCTGAGTTTCTCCGGTGGTCGTCAGTCCACATGGGTGCTCGAAGCGATCATTCGTGGTGACCTTCCGAAGCCAGAGAACTTTCTGGTGGTGACGGCAGACACCGGCGCGGAGCGTCGGAGTACATACCGCGTCATTGAGCGGTACCAGGCGAAGTGTGCGTCCGCGGGCATCGACATGGTCATTGCCGATGGTCCGAACATGGAGCAGGATTTGAAGGACATTCAAGCCGGCGAGAAGTCACGCATCGACAATCCGCCTCTGTTCACTCGGGCTGAGTGTGACGAGGTGATGTCTTACGAGGATCACGTTGCTGCCGTGAAAGGGCAGGGCTTGACGTTCGCCACTTTCAGCGAGTTGTTCAAGGCGAATGAGAATAGATACACGCCGACTAAAGGCATGCTGAGGCGCAAGGGCCAGCTGGCTCAGTGCTGCACCAGCCACTACAAGGTTCGACCGATACGCCGTGCCATCCGGTCAAAGCTGAAGGAGATCACCGGCAGCGGCAAGACGTGGCCTGGCATTGCAGAGACATACATTGGCTTTGCTCGTCACGAGTGGGGCCGTGCTGTGAAAGCTGCTCAGGATGTGCAGTGGCAGCGACTGCGGTTCCCGATGATCGAACACGACATCAGCGCGAACCGAGTACATGAGGACTGGAAGCGATGGCATCTGCCACAGCCAGGAATCTCAATGTGCAAGTGCTGTCCATTCAGTGGACTGCGGCGACTGAAGGAGATGCACGAACTATGGACCCTCCACTGTGAGTATCTGTTCGGCGATGTGCCGCCAGATGCCCCGGCATGGGACGATCTGAGCCCAGAGCGGCAGCAGGAGATTGAAGACGGCGCCAAGGACTGGTCCGAAGCGGTCGATATGGACATGACGCTGCGTCGGTTCAAGAACGCTGGTGTGGAGCGTGAGGTCTATACGAACCAGAGCCTGATGCCGTTGCTGGTATTGGCTGAACTGGAGTTTGATGTGAAAGACCCCGCAGTGCAGGAAGAACTCACCTGCGACTCGGGTCTGTGCTTTATGTGAGTTTGATAGGAGACCAACCATGCGAGTAGACGTTTACCGCAACCTGAACCGCAGAGATGCCGTCTGGTACAGCATCAGAGAAAAGGGCCGTGTGAGGGAATACGCTCGGTACGTGCTGCTGAAAGGCTGCACGTTCAAGCACGCCACAGAGAAGCAACTGGACGCTGTCAGGACAGGACCGCGCCAAGTGTGTCAGTGGATCAAGGGCGACCTGGATTACAGACGCTTCGAGCCAACTGATGTCGAATGGCGCGACCTGAAGTGCGACCCCAAGAAAGCCGATGGATTCGTGGACGCCGAGACTGGCGATCGCGTGGACACGGCAGAGTACGTCAGGCTTTGGGAGAACGGGAGGGCTCAGTATGTGCCATCAGCTGGACTTGTTTGACCGGGAACAAAGTCGGGAACTTTCGGAGATAGTTCCCGGCGAGAGCGACGATCCCAGCGTTTTACGCGGGAACATCACCGAGATAGTTCCCGAGGAAGTTCCCGACCTCGACTGGTACGATTACATCATCGTGGCGTTCAGTGGGGGCAAAGACTCCGTCGCCTGCGTCCTGCACCTGCTGGAAATGGGCGTGGACACTCGTCGGCTGGAACTGTGGCACCACAACGTGGACGGGCGAGGCGAAGACTTCACCAGTGGAGTGAAGATGGACTGGCCCTGCACACCGGCATATTGCGAGGCTTTTGCTGAGTTTTTGGACGTTCCCATCTACCACACATGGAAATGTGGGGGGTTCGACCGCGAAATGAGGCGGCAGGAGGCTCTGACAGCCCCGATACGCTTCGAATGTCCAACATGGGACAGACGGGTCGAAATCAAGCAGACAGGGGGCACAGGCGGCAAACTGGGCACCAGAATGGCGTTTCCACAGGTCGCAGCTGACCTGAATGTCAGGTGGTGCTCCGCCTACCTCAAGATCGACAACGCCAGAACAGCCCTGCGGAATCAGGATCGCTTCAAGAACACGCGGACCCTGTTCATCAGCGGCGAGCGTGCCGAAGAGAGTCCTGGGCGGGCCAACTACGCAGAGTTCGAGCCTGATGATGCAGACCTGCGCGACGGCAAGAAGTTCAGCCGGCACATCGACAGGTGGCGCCCGGTCCACAAGTGGCCAGAGCAGCAGGTGTGGGACATTATCGAACGTCACTACATCAATCCGCATCCGTGCTATCGGCTCGGATGGAGTCGCTGCAGCTGCATGGCCTGCATCTTCAACGGCAAGGATGAGTTTGCCAGCCTGCGAGCCATTGCTCAGCCGGCGTTCGATGCGATCGCGGCCGCTGAGAAGGAGTTCGATCGGACCATCAAACGAAAGATCGACATTGTGTCACTGGCCGACAGTGGCAAGGCGTTTCCTATGACCGCAGCTGACGCCGCTGCTGCACTCTCCGAAGAGTGGAACGAACCGATGACCAGACGTGACTGGGTGCTTCCACCTGGTGCGTTCAAGGGAGGAGCAGGACCAACATGACCGAAGGTTTTCACGCGATACAGAACCAAGACCACTCGATAAACGTGCGGGTCATCCACGGCTACGACTGCATAGACATCCAGAGGCTATACGACAACGGTGATATTGGATGGCTCGCCAGCCTACAGATTGATGAAGAGGGGGAAGAAGTCTGCCTCTACAAGTGGCCCGGTTCAATGCGCACCGAAATACGGTGCGTCACTCGTGCCTCGGAGCCCAGTCTGGAGTCGGTGGTCGCACCGGCCGACTTCGCAGACGACGAGTGTCCGGTTGCAAGCCTGATGGAAAAACTTGGGGTCACTGAGTTTTTGCATCTGGTGGCCAACGAACTGGAGCTCACAACCGAAGACATGGGAAACGCGATCGACTTTCCACAACAAGCAAACCACTGCGACCACCTCTCGGAGTACCTGAGACACTGGCTCGCAAACTTCCCGAAGGAGAACTGAACCGTGGACAAAGCAAATCAAAGACGCATCACTGCAGAGTTGTGCAGCAATCTCACCTCCGACTTGATGCACGCTGTGCAACACATGCCTGACGACTGGGATGGCCACGAGATTCGACAGTATCTGGTGGACAAGGCAAAGACATACACGTCACGGCGCAAGGGTCCGTGGCTGAAGGACTACAACAACGAGCTTGCAGTGAACCCAAACCTGTGAAACTCTTCGTATCAGGTGCAACGCGCACCGTTCATCAACTGGCAGCAGCCGGGTACGACGACGTGCTCGGCTGTTTTCGTGTACCGGGTGAGACACCAAACACCGTGCCCGATGGCATGGAATGGTTCATGGATAACGGATGCTTCACCGGACTGAAACCGGCGGCGATCAAACGACTGCTGTGGCACTGCTCAGAGCGAATGCACACCGACAATCCGCCACACTTCATCACGGTGCCGGATGTTGTTGGAGACTGGGCATCGACCTACGTCACCTTCATGGACTTCCGACAGATCTGCCTCGACCAATACGGCACATGGCCCTGGCACATGGCAGTGGTCCTGCAGGAGGGTATCAACCAGAACGAGGACCTGTGGTTCGCGGATGCCATCTTCGTCGGTGGCCTGACAGATGAGTTCAAGCTGAAGCACTGTGAGCCACTGATGCAGCAAGCACACGAGGAGGGCAAGTGGGTACACGTCGGACGTATCAACGGCAAACGGAAGATTAAGTACCTGCGCGACATGGGATGCGTGGACTCGTTCGATGGCACTGGCTACAGCCGATGGCCTGACGCGAATCTGATCCCTGCAGTGAAGTACTTGAGGGAACTGAATGAGATTGCACAGCGGCCGACACTGTTCGACAAGATTTAATCTGGCTGTTTATTCGATCGGCGGCAAAGCGTTTTTGCTGCCAGCTTTTTCGAAGCCTCGCCAGGCACTGCGTTCGTCTGGCGAGGCATTTTCTTTGGAGACCAACCATGAGCGACACGCCAGTTGAACTGCACCTTGACACCTTGCTTCAGCACTCGCAGCAGTTCTACTCAACCGATGCTCCGGGCACCTTCACGATCTACCCGATGACAGGCATCAAATGCGAGGTGACTATTGAGCCCAGCACGTTCTCGAAGGAGAGGATCTGGGACCAAGTGTTCATTAACGGCAAGTGGTGCGGAAATCGACACGGTGGCATTCGCACAATGGCCGCAATGATTTCAAGTGAGTCACCGACACTGCGAAACATGGACGACTTCAACGGTTACCAGCCGTGCTTTCGACCACCACACCAACCACCAAAGGAGCGATCATGCCCTCCCACATCATCCGACACGACAACGACGAATGGGAATTCAGATTCACCCGCCGTCGCTATGGTCGCCAGTGGTTCTGCTGGGCCGAACTGAAAGTAGCAGACGACTGGATCAGCTGCGGAGACCCGTGGCCAAAAGTAAACCCGAGCAAAGCAGAGCTTGTTGCTGCTGCTACATCCATCCTTTGTTCTCAGGAGACCAACAATGCAACTGTATGAAAAGTACCGCCCCACAAAGTGGGAAGAGGTTGTGGGGCACGCGAAGATCAAGACACGCCTGATCCGTATGGCTCTCGCTGGTGATGTCGGCGGCCGCGCCTTCCTGCTCGCCGGCTCATCCGGCATCGGCAAGTCCACGATCGCATACCTCGCGGCCGTCGAGGTCTGTGACGAGGACAACATCCTCGAGTTGGACGGCACCAAGGTCACCGCCGACCGGATCGACAAGATCCTGTCCGGACTGGGCCAGCTACGACTCGGAGTCAAGCCCGGAAAGGCCATCATCATTAACGAGTGCCACAAGCTCAACGGCGCTGTGATCGGGCGACTGCTGACGGCTCTTGAAAGGATCCCGCAGCATGTCGTGTTCATCTTCACCACTCAGGCCCACAAGGAACGCGGCCTCTTCGACGATGACGACAGTGGTGCTCTTGAGTCTCGCTGCCTCGTCTTCAACATGAAGGCTGCAGAGTACACGAAGGGCTTTGCAGAGCGTGCTCAACAGATCGCGAAGATCGAAGGTCTGGAGAACGGACAGGATCTAAAGGCATACGTCGAGTTGGCTGTGGCTTGCGAATACAACTTCCGCAAGATGCTGTCCACGCTCGACGCTGGCGAGTTCATGCCAGAGGACATGTCTACAATCCTTGAGAAGACTCAGATGAGCTTCCTGTCAGCGTAGCGTGATCCAGTCCATTCCTCGGAGTGGGCTGGTTCCTGCGACGGTGCAGGTAGAAATGGAAATAAAATGGATGATGCAAAAGAAACTGTGACTAATCGAGTCGCTGACCGCGCTGAGAGTACGGAGACGACAACTGAACGAATTAACGCGGTGGCAAGTGGTGACAAAATCAGCGGTGTAGTGATCTACTGGGACTCCACCGCAATAGGCAACGAGGGACCAGCATATCGCGATGGCGATGAATCCGGCGCTCTGGAATTCGAGGGATGGAACGGAGACATAGACGGGACAGAAAACGACACTTACCACGTCAGTAACTACTTCGGGGCCGATGGAAAGTACCTCGGACCAGACAGACATGGCATATACCCTGAATTCAAGGCGTAGTCAGATCGACACCATGAAAGGAGTACCTTATGAAGAACAGAATCTGGAAGTGGATAAAGAAGAAAGCACCTCCAGTGACACCGAGCCACGCGAAGGCAGTGTCGGCAAGCGTGTGCCCCTGGCACCTGGCGATTAGCCTGCAGTCATGCGTCTCCAAACACTTCGTCATCAACGACGAGTGGATGGACACGCATCACCCAAATTATCCGCGGAGCCCACACCCGTACATGGCTATGGGCGTGGTCAGGTCATCTGCCTACACCACCGACGTGAACCTGATCATGGCGCCACTGAAGGACAACGGGTTCGTGGACATGTCTCAGCGAATCATTGTCCCGCCCGATCATGTGGGCGTTGCCGCCAAGCAGCCTTAGTGATCAATGAACTCCACGAGACGCCGGTCCCAGTGCAAGCGGCGATCTTTCATCTGCATCACTGGACTATTGAAGAAGCCACCTCTCTCAAGGCCGCGAACAGTAAAGTACCATTCCTGATGGTCATCAATCTCATTCGCGTGCCTGCCGATATCCTCGTGGCAATCAACACAGCTGGATGGTGCCTCGTATCCTTGCGGAAACGGGGCTACCTCCACCTGCTCACCAATCCACCCCTCTGCGGTCTTCGTCCGCACTCGCACCGCTCGCAGCGTGCCATCCACCGAGAGAAATTCTGCAGCCGCTGACCCAACTGGGTATGTGCCGGCCCAATGAATGACTCGACGATCGCCTCTCCCAGTCTGTCCCACCTTCTGCCCAGGCACCATTCGCGACTCTCTCCACACCTTTACTTTGCCGGGGATCAGATACCCAGTGCGCTTTGTCAGGCGATTCACGATCGCATCTGTGCCACCGGGATGTCGCCACGGCGATTCATTGTTTGGACTCCCAGTATTGGTCAGGTGACGAAACTGCCTGCGCGTGGGGTTCATGCCGAGTGGCATCACCTGTTCTGAGCGGTCGGAGAACACCGTAACCTGAAACGGAGGGTGGCTGCTTGGGTCAGTCCAGATAGTGTCGCGCGACGACAGAATCTGAAACAGGCTGTGCGGCGATGGAGCGTGATAACGCTTCCCCTCGTAAACCCAGCCGCTGAATCGAAACTCCTCACCGGCCGCTTCGGTCATCGCCATAATTAACAGGATTGCGATTGCACACGCGATGCCAATCAGATTACACACCCACATCATCCGCATGTCATTGTCGTCATACTGCTGGTTCATCATCAGTCTCTTCAGGGTCGGGATTGGTACTGCCTTTGCCAAACAATGCCCGTAACCCTGACTCGCCGCCGAACAGCGCGACAACAAACGCTGCGATGGTCCCTGCTGCTTTCATCTCAGTCTCATCGAACTCAGTGGCAAACACCCAGAGAGAGAACATCACCACGACCATTAGAACAATGAAGCGAATCGTGGCGTACAGTGGGTGGTTGGGCTGTTCAAAAAGGCTTTTCATCGTCAGTTTTCCAACAAAAAGGCGTGGTGGTATTCCCGATCACGTTGACCTGGCAGGTTGTGCCCGACGCTCACCACGCGTTGTATCCGTTCCAGTGTGGGCATCAATCGCTCGATCAACTCCGGGAACAGATACACGTAAGCAGCAGTGACTCCGTGGTCATCAGGATCCCATTCAAGGGCATCAGTTGTCAAGACACGTATGCGATCGGATAAGCCTGCCTCACTGACATTCTGGCGAGCACGCTCCGCTAGAACAGGGTCGATCTCAATGCCGACAGCGGTGCAACCGTAACGCTGCACCGCCATGATCAGAACCTGCCCATCACCACAGCCGATGTCACAGAACACATCGTCAGGAGCAAGCCGCAGCAGCGCGAGAGCGTGGATCCGTTCCTCAGAACCCGAAGGTTGCTGCCATGCCTTCTTGGCAATCCGCTCTCGCTCCGCTGCAGTCTTTGCCTGCAAATACTGGCGCTGCAATGCGTCGATCGTGTTACACATCTGGCACCGGCGCGACGAGCACCACCGAGACCAGGTTCGCAAGTCGAACGTGCCCCACGGAGTACGCCTTACCGGCGACGGAACATCTGCGGTATCGGTGCGCGGCCTTGCAGCAGCAGCAGCACGGGATGATTGTTCCACACGAACCGCCCGACTGCTCGCAGTGGCCCTCTTTTGGATCTCCGCGAGTATCTGACGCTTCGACACGAGCCCGACCCACCGCTGCCGCATCTTGCCGTCGAGCACTTGGATCCAGTTGCCGGCATCGTTGAGGTAGATAAGGCGAGTGTCCGGGATACTGCTAACCTTTGACCGGCTGGCAAGCTGCCGGTTCTGATCTGTGTCGATGTAACTGTAGCGGCCGAGCGAACCCTGCAGTTGCTGCAGGATCGCCTTTTGTTGCCGGCATGGACCACACCAGGGCGCACCAAACTGCACAACACCCCAACGACTAATGTCAGGGCTATACCCCTCCGACTTCTGCTGAACAACGTCACTTGACTTCTCCCGTTTAGAGAACTCGAACTGATCGCTGGCAACCACACTGGCTCCAGCGCAAACAAGGAACACGACGGCTGATCTAAGCATTAGATTCTCTCGAGCGTGATAGTTTGTTTGTACGCAACACCATCGGCACCATACACCATGCCGGTAAACTTCAAGTCGGCACCGGGAGCAGGAGTGGGCTCTGGTTCAGGCTCACCATTGATCCACGGATATGCTGCAAGCCCACGTCGAACATCACCCGGCTGCATCACTATCTTTCGTCCTGATGCTGTCGGGTACATAATGTCAGCCGACGACCTGCTGTGACTAAACCCGAGAGTGTGCAGCGTCTCATGGCAGATCACCTCTTGGGCCAGCGATGCACTCCATCGGCGGTTGCTGCTGTCATACCACTGTCGATGACTGCCCGTGCCGCGCCGCGCCTTCGACAACTCTGCGATCGCCAGTGTGCCACCCGACAGACCGCGAAGTGTGATCTGGACCTCGGCCTGACTCCACTCCGACAGACGCATGGTGACGCCGATCTTGCTTGATATATCCGCCAGTGCCTTCTGGTACGCAGCCCGCGTGTCGGCGGCGCTGAGTCCAGGCAGGGAGTCGAAGTTGTACGCGGCAGTGATCGTCCGCTCTGGGTTTGGCCACGTCCATGTGCCGTTCGGAATGTTAGCCTCCTCTACTGCGAACTCAATGTCTGGACATCCACACTCACGGTGAAACCCGAAGGCATCGACACCATGAGTGATCGCTCCAGCACTACGCGGGCCGAGTTCACCGTCTTCCACTAAGCCCGTGAACGACTGAAAACTCCTGAGAGCATCGTGAAACTCGACATCACGCTCGGTGATGGACTTAACATCAGCCGGCCGGGCGTTTCCATCGAACTGAACATTAAAATGCCCTAATCGACGGAGTTCTTCCTTGACCTGGTCGATGTTGTACTCAGGCCTTTTTGAGAACTGAAACACTGCCATCAGCGAAGCTCCAGACTGTCTGCTGCCTGTGACACCCAGTCCTTTAGGTCGTCCACAGTCGGTTGTTTGTTGGCACCTTCCACGTACCAATCTGTCCACGGCTTCCACTGTGGATCCGCATAATTGCCGAGGGTCAGGTAGATCCTCTCCTCGATCCTGTGCAGCAGATCATCGACAACGTCACCCTCCAAAGGCAACCGCAACGCCGATATCATCATCTTCCGCTGCTCATTGAATAGTTCTTGGTCCTCGCCAAAGTTCTGTGCGACCCGCCCAATGTGGCTCACACTTTCGCCTGGAGTACCACCAGTTTGTGGCGGCGCATCGCTCAACAGCACCTCGGCATCCAGGTTGATGACAGTGCGAACATGACGCTCAATGGTCACGCTACCATCCTCACGCTTGGTCAGCTTGAGATAGTACACACCAGAATCAAACCCGTCAGTTGAAATCACCAACTCGGCACCCGGCTCTACAGTCGCGGCCTGCTGCACTGGTGCCGCCGTCCCTGTCGTAGTTCCAGCAGGAAGTGGATAGAACGACAGCGTAAGAAACGCGGTTGTCAAAAGAAAATACTTCAAGATTCACCTCTCATGGCATCAACGAGTTCTTCGACTTGGTCAACGCCGGCAGTCTGTGCCGACGACAGCATGGCTAGTTCAAGATTGGCTGCGTATTCCTCACGCGCACTCTTGAGCGCCTTACCGCGGAGATCCCGCGACTTACGCACTGCCTTGCGTGCCTCTTTCTTGACGACACGACTGAACAGTTGCTTCTGAAATTGAGTCGGTTCAACGAACGCTTCAGCGACTTCGCGACTCGAAAAGCTGCCGAGGCAATTAGTTGCCAGATTGAACAGCAGGTCAATCGCTCGCGTCTCAATGTCTCCGAGACCGATTGCTTCTGCGCCCTCTGGCACACCAGACAAAGCCGCAAACTGCGCGGCAATGACCTTACCTGCTTCTTTTTTAATCCCCATCATCATCTCCCTAAAATGGAATGTCGCAGCCCATGATCGACTTGATCTGGTCGAACGACATGTCATGGCTGGAAAGAACTTTCTTCAGCACGCTTTTCTGCTTGCTGGTCACCAAACCCCCGCGTCCAGCAGTCGCGAGCGCCATGCGGTACAACACATAGGCGTCTGCCTCGTCGTTGTTTTCAAATCGTCGCTGCCATAGGAGAGCAGCATCCATCATCACCTGTTCCTTCTTCGCATTGCCTTTGGCGCAAACATACTGCTTCAGACTGCTTGGCGGAACTTCGATGACATGTGGCGTCTGATCCACCAAATGCCAGCGGAGAAGACCGCCGAACTCAGTGATCAGTGCTTGCGTCACGCCACTGGTCTTTGATCCGTATGAGTACCCCTCAATAAAGATCAAGTCCGGTGCCACCTGTTCCAGTAGCCGCTGGATGCGGCCGAGTAGATCTTCATATCGCCTGACCCGATTAACGGCATTTACACCTCGTGGTTTTGATGCAAAGAACTCCACCGCTGCGTCATCTGCAGTTGTCCCATGAAAGACAGTTGTGTTTGTCAGGCTCGGGTCGATTGCCATGATTCTCTTCACACCCTCACCACCTGCGTTCTCTCTCTTCGAGAGTCGCCCTCAAATTTAATGATGGTCCCGCAAGCAAACCTGTCCGCTATTCTGTCATCAAACAGTTCGGCAATGCCCTGCACCGAAAGGTTCGTAGTCACCACCAGCGCCTTGCCTTTGCGATATTCCATAATGTCGAACATCGCCTGCAGCATCGACTCCGTTGGCCGGCGAGTGCCTAAGTCATCCAGAAACAAACACGTCGTACTACCAACACGGCTGACAAAGGTGTTGAATGCGAGTTTTCGTCGCTCCACCTCGTTCAACTCATTCTTGACATCGACGAAGATCCCGTCCGTCCTTCCTGTTGCCATGCCAAGAAGCAAGTCGTCCGCTCGATGCCACATCGGCATCCGAGAGTACGCACCATAAAGGCACGCCGCTGCACAGGTTTTGCCGGCACCAACATTGCCGGTCAACAGCAACGGCCAACGCCGACTTTCCTTGAGACCACGAATCGCCTTCAGTGCGGCCTCGGGAATC